>Ga0123335_1004526_pt1 | contig 17915 bp, 8 predicted proteins | sample BiotimSIPDNA_2_FD_89707 | JGI IMG/M metagenome (GOLD analysis project Ga0123335, IMG submission 89707) | Anaerobic biogas reactor microbial communites from Washington, USA - Biogas_R2 time_0 SIP DNA | ecosystem: Engineered > Bioreactor > Anaerobic > Unclassified | place: Washington, USA...
GGGGGGGGGGGGGGCGGACTGGGTCGGGCGGGGTCGGACTGGGGCGGACGGGGTCATTCCGCATTCCGCATTCCGCATTCCGCATTCCGCATTCAGGCCGGGTCAGACAAATCTGCCCTTATATCTGCTTCTCGGTTAAGGTACTACGAATCGCCATGGGGCGGCTTGGTCCTTTGGGGAGGCGTATTGGATTCCGATGCGTGGAGTTGAGATGAATGGGAGCGATGTGTTGTCGTCCTCAAGCCAGAGTTCATGTGAGGTTATGAGATCGATTCGGTTATGCGACGTATCGATTTCCATCTGTTTCGTGAGTTTTCCCGGTCCTCTTGTATTGAGTGATCCTCTGATCAGCACGGCTTCCGGGTTGTCTTTTGGCCCGGAGACGATATTGAGCATCGAGTGGATGCCGTAGCAAAGGTAAACGTAGGTAATGCCGCCTGGTTCGTACATTGGGGCATTCCTCGGGGTTTTGCCATTTGATGCGTGGCAGGCCGTGTCGGCTTCGACAAGATAGGCTTCTGTTTCGGCGATTCGCTGACGGATTACCAGTCCTGATTTTAGTCTTTTACAGAGGATTTTCCCGATGAGGGCTTGCGCGAGTTGCAGGGCATCTTGTGCATAGTCGTCTTGATTGAGCCGTCGCCTTGGTTTTTCGAGGTTCAGGAGTTCATGCTTGAGTTTTGGTCCGCCTGCGTAATTGCCGATTGTGCCATCGGCATGAATGACTCGATGGCAAGGAACGATGATTGGGATTGGGTTGAGCTTGCAGGCTGTTCCGACGGCTCTTGTGGCTCCTGGCGATCCAATCGCTTGTGCGATTTGCTTGTAGGAACGGGTTTCACCATAGGGGATTTTGAGGATTTCGTTCCAGACTTTGAGCTGGAACTCCGTTCCCTTGGGTTGAATGTCGAGGGTGAAGTCTTCTCGTTCCCGATTGAAGAATTCAATCAGTTGATTTCGGACAGGGTTGTCTTGTTCGTCCTGAACGGCATTGGGTTCATCGATGAATTGTATCGATGAGATGCGGTTGTTTGAGGCGTTGACCTTGAGTTGTCCGAGTTGGGTATCGATGATCATTCGGGCTTTATGGGTTGATGGTTACGCTGATCGTTGGTCCGAATGCGGTTCGCTTGTAGGCTGCGGCTTTGAATTGGAATGTCTGTGTTGTTCCCGTAGCTTGTCCAAGGCTGATCTCGGTGAACCATGCGTCATCGAAATGCGCCGTGTCTGCGGTCAATGCGGCGATCGGCTTGTCGTCTTTGAGAAGGATCACGTCGCCTTCCTGTGGATTTTGTGGATTTTTCGGTGCGATCCATGTTGGTTCCGTGAGGTTTCCGAGTTGGATGCGGATCGTCACATTGGCGCCTTCGGGAATTTTCACGTCATTTGTGAGTTCGATCCAGTTGCCTTCTTTGGTTTTGAGCTGGACGAGATTGAGTTCGGCGTTGAGGTATTTAGGCGGGGTTGATCCATTGCATTGGGTGTTTCCGATTGCGACGAGCGGCACATTGGCGGAAGTTGTTCCTGTTGCCTTGGTGGAGAAGAGCAGGTGCTTGTTTTGTTCCCGTGCCTGTTTGTATGCCTCCTTTCCATCATTGAATGCCATGTACCAGTATCCACCTGCGTGCTTATCACGGTCGTAGTCAAAGGGGATTTGTCCTTTTGTCCGTGTCCTCGCGAGCTTGAGTTTTGAAGCGTATTCGAGGAGGAGGTTGGCTGCCGGTCTTGGCGTGCCGTCCGGATCTGAGATTCCGTAGTCGCTTCGTTCATTGACTCGATATCCGCCTGACCACCACCAGGGCGCAGTTCCGTTGGCCTCCGATTCCAGGACCATCTTGTAGTATGCTTCATGGTAGTCGGCAACACTGTCGAAGCTGTCTCGGTTTGTGGATTGGGTGGCCGCATCCCAGCATGAGCGTCCGAATTCGGACCAGATGATTGGTTTTCCGCGCGAGACGAAATCGATGAAACGTGTAATGAATCCTGCTGCGTAGGTGACATTGTCGATGCTTTGGAACGAATATCCTTCCGGGCAGATGAAATCCAGGTGTTTGATTGGGCCAGTGAGTGCGAAGTCGTGGGGGAGGGTATTGCCTTGCCTGAAGCTAACGAGTTGGAGCGGCGAGATTTGGCGGATTTTCCTGACGGCGCTGTTCCACATTTCGGACGTCACGTCATCCATGAATCGTCGATATGCCGCAGTATAGATTCTCCAGTTTCCGTCTTTGGTCAGTTGCTCACTTGTTGGAGACGTCAGTTGTCCTTGCTTGTCAAGATTGGGTTTTATGCCCCAGTCCTCGACTGCATTTTGGATTGAGCCGTACCTGTCGTTGACCCATTGGCGCCATTGGTTGTCAAATCTTGGTCGAGATCGTTCATTAAAGACATAGTTCCCCGGTTCCCACGATGTATCGTAGGCGAAGAGAGTCGGGAAGAGGTATAGGTTTGAGTCTCTGACGATCCTGATGAATTCGCTTTCATTGAATTCAAGTGGGTTGGCCTGATTGATGAAGCCATTGACGTAGATGTTGTGGTTTCTGCATCGGGCAAAGAAATCGACGAGGTAGTGGAATGTCTCCTCTTTTCTGTTGTCGCATTTCAGTTGCAGCGAGACCATGTTGAAGCCGAGGCTTTCGAGTGTTGTGAGGTCGAGTTCTGCTTGTTCCGGGTCGTAGATTCCCGGAGCGAGATTGCAACGGAGGTAGTCAGGCGGTTCGTATCCGGCTGTGCTTGAAAACCAGAGATTGATGCCAACGGGATACCAAGGTTTTCCGTCAAGGATAAAGTTGTCTCCCTGTACGGAAATTCGTTCTTTGCTTCGTGCCTTGAGGGTTTCTGGCATTGGCGCGACATTGACCAGATGCGAGTTTTGATCGAGTTGGGTGCCGTTTACGAGGAGTTTTGCGGTTGCCTCGATGGTCGAATCCGGTTCAAGTCCAACGACGTCTTGCTCGAGTTTTTGTATGATTGATCCATTTGGGTTTGGATTCAGGGTGAATTCCTGCTTTCCTAGAGTCAGCTTGACGGTTGTGTTTTGCGCTTGTTTTAGTGCTGCGTCGTCAAGGAAGGCGATTTCGGCTCCGATTTTCAGTGGTTGTGTGTTGAAGAGTCCGTATTTATCGGCGCCTCCTGCGATCAGCTCGACATTTTGCAGGAGTCTTTTTGCGACTAGCGTGACGGTTTCGAGGTATTGCTCGTCCTCGAGTTGCACGGGTTGGGCTATGGTTGCGACTCTTGAGAGCTTGAACGGGTCGTGAAGCAGAAGCGTCAGCCAGATATGGGTTGTTGACTTGAGGGAGTAATCCTGGACGAGTTGGCCGTCCTTGACAAACAGGGGCGTCCACTTCCATTTTGGTTGCTGGTCAATCCCTCGTCCGCAGAATCGGTTTGGCGTGTGGTAGAAGCCTGGCTTGCCAATGATCGGGTATTGCTTATAGCTTGGATAGACTGTTTCGATTGGTGGGATTGCCGGTGTCTCGAGGGTGTTCGCATAGGGCGAAAATGCAGTTCCAAAGTTTCTGATTTGGAAGTAGTAGGGAGCTTTGCCGAGAGATGGGGTATGGGTGGCGGAGAGGCCGATGGCAATGCTCCTGGTTTGGTGGAGGTTGAGTTGGTCGCCTGCGTGTCCTCGTGGTTTCGTCGGCTTGCAGTCGCGCCAGAATGCGAAGTCCCTGGGGGTCAATGCGACTTCCTTCCAGTCAGTCGTTGCCTTGATGGTGGCGATCCATCTTGAACCATCGGATTCTATGCATTCGATCGAGATGCATGACGTTGCCGGATTTCCCCGGATGGCGAAGCGAACGATGTTTTGTTCGGGCGGGAAAGCGATGTCGGTTTGGTAGGTATGCCATCCGTCCATGTAGTCGAGTTCATAGGTGAGTGTCTGGTTTTCGACCGTCCATGACGCCTTTACATCTCGGTTTTTTCTTGCCTTGATCCAGTTTTCTGCTGGTGGGAGTTGTATTGTTGTTTGCTTGGTTGCTGCGAGTTTGTCTTGGAGTTGCACGATTGAGAGCCATTCGTCGCCAATGGCGTGGGTTGGTTCTGTAAAGGGGCGTGGTCCCAGGAAGAGAATGTCTTTTTTTGCCGAGAGGATTTGGGCGATTACCGGGAATTTTTCGGCGGGGAAGCGTTGTGGGTTTGGGATGACCAGGAGATCGAATTGGTTGATGGCGTCCAGGTCTTTGGGTGCGGCTGGCTTGACGTCGTATCCGGCTTGTTCGATTGCCTTGGTCAAGTTCTGGCTTGGTCTGCCATCGTGGTCGAAGATGGCGGCGGTTTTGGGGAATGCAACAATTGAACTGAGCAAAAGGATGGGAAGCGCTGATCTCATGGTACCTACTCCTTAAGTTGACTTAATGGTTGTCAGTGATTTGATAATATAGGTCGCCCGACTTGACGGTACAACATCAAGGCAAAATAAAAAAGGCAATGAGGCATTTATTTGAATTGAGGCATCAGCTTGATGCAACCGATTTTTGGGGGACACTAAATTGAATATGGATCAGTCTTCTGTAGCGCCTTTACAAGGCGCCCAGATTTTGGGGACAAACTACCCCAGGCTAAAGCCAGGGGTTAAGCATGGTTAAGCGCCTGCGGCGCAATGTTTTACAAATTCTTTTTCTGTTCGTGCGTCCTATTCGTCCCATGCAGTTTCACGAATTCTCCCCAAGCTGAAAATTTAAACTCGTTTTTTCAACAAAATAGGATGTATATTACAATCCTTGGATTGAGTAGTCGTGGGCAATCATCGTGAATAGCAAGTCAAAGGAGTTGGTCAAATGGCATGTGGAACGAAGGATTTCAACAATGTTCAACCGATACGTCCGGATTACGACAAGGCGAACTACGATGCGTCGAAGATAGCGCCGTACGAGTTGGAGGATCCGTTGACCTTTGCGAACGGAGAACGGCTGGCCAGCAAGGCGGACTGGGGACGGCGACGAGAGGAGATCTTGGGGATTTTCGCACGGGAAATGTATGGTCAAGAGCCACCGCCACCTGAGGCATTGGTAACGGAATTGGTTGACGAGCGTGTCGATACCTTGGCTGGATTCGGCGTTCGCTCCCAGTACAAAATGTGGTTTAAGGCCGACAAGTCGGGGCCGTGCGTGAATTGGATTGTGTTTAGGCCCCGTTATGCGAAGGGGCCCGTGCCTGTGATTTCATTCTTGAACTATCGAGGAAATTACGAGTTGGTGCCGGATGCGGACATTTTGGTTACGGAAGGGTGGAGTCGCAACGGGAAGGGGGTTTCAGACCATAGGATTGACGGTTCGACTCGCGGGATCCAGTGCGACCCGAATAACGGAAGTGTGTTTCCGATCGGGACGCTGCTTGCCCGAGGCTATGCGGTGATGAGCGCCTGCTACTGCGAGGTGTCGCCCGATCCCTTGGCGAACGAGCCTGACGAGCGTTTTCGGCAGGACGTGTTTTCATATACCGGTGTATTTGACCTGTGGGGCAAACGCGATCCTAGCCGCACTGACAATCCGACTGCGTTGGGCGCTTGGGCATGGGCGTTGTCCCGTGGGCTTGACTTGGCGGAGCGGATACCTGAACTGGATGCGAAGCGTTCGGTGGTGACAGGATGTTCCCGTCTCGGCAAGGCGGCATTGCTGGCGGCGGCTCGCGACGATCGGTTCGCCGTGTGCGTCCCGAACCAATGCGGTGGCGGGGGAGTCTGCCTGGCAAAGCGGGATTTTGGCGAGAACGTGGCGACCGAGATGAAGATGTTTTCCCATTGGTATTGCAGTGCCTACGGGAAGTATGCGAAGAATCCTGCGGAGTTGCTGACGTTTGACCAGCACCTCCTTGTTGCTTCGATCGCACCGCGTCGCGTACTGGTCCAGGGATTTGGCCCGAACGACTGGATGGATACGGAAGCTGAGTATCTGGCTTGCGTCGCGGCGTCTCCGGCATGGGAGTTTTTGGGTTTGCCCGGCTTGCCTGGGGATGGATATCCAGAGTATTACGACACATCAGCAATCGGTTCCCATATCGGTTACGTGAGACGTACGGAAGAGCATGGAATATCGGCATACGACTGGAATTGGCTGGTTGATTTTGCCGACCATGCCTTTGATCATTCGATTTATGGCAAGTAAACGGAGGGTTTTGATGCGGGTCATTTGCTGCGCATTGGTAGCGCTGTCGTGCCTGTCCCTTGGTGGCGTCAAGGTCGTATCCGCAAGTTGGGGGAGCTTGGGGAAGCGGATTGACGTTCGCGAGCTGCTTCAGAAGAAGATCGGTTCTGGCGAGAAGGAGGTTGCGATCGACTGGCAGACCTTGAGCAATCGTCACATGGGGTACGCAATGGAGTTCGAGGGGATCTTCAAGGATGCCGCTGGGAAGTCGCACAAGATTTTGGCGAATTGCGGCAAGTTGCCGTTGGATCCTGCGAAGTGGAGTACGGCGGAATATGCCTTCAATGACCTGCAAAACCAAATTATGTCCGCATACGAGCGCGGCGAAAAGCGATTTGTTGTTGCTCCTGGGATCTATTATCTGACTCGCTCGCCATTGCAGTCGTCGCACCTGCGCTTTTGGAATCTTAAGGATTTCACGATTGACGCAACGGGTTGCGTTTTTGTGATGACTGACATTCATGCTGTTGGGCTTGAGTTGGTTCATTGTGCGAATGTGACGTTCAAGGGGGCGACGATCACTCGCGAAGTGCCGATGTTCTCGCAGGGGACGGTGAAGGAGGTTGGCGACAAGCACGTGGTCGTACGGATTCATGCAGGATATCCGCAGGATATGCTCGAGAAGAATGCGTATGACCGAACGCCGGTGCTGTCGTTTTTCAACCGTTCGCGCTTGATCAAGCACGGCATGGAAGGTGAAGCGAATGTGCAGAAGATCGAGAAGTTGGGCGAAGGCTTGTACAAGGTTCATTGCGCATCGCCTGGCTTGAAGCAGCTTCAGGTAGGGGAGTACGCCGCATGGCGCCGAACTGTGCCTCATGGCGGTGGCGAATGCAGGATTAACGCTTGCACCAATTGTCTGGTCGAGGATGTGACGGTCATGAATGGACGGGGAGGCGTGCTGCACGAGTCGTATGGCAATGGAAATACGTTCCGCAGGTACACGGTCACGTTTCCGCCGCCGCCAAAGGGAGGAACCGAACCGGCGCTCCTGTCGTCGGGGGCAGATGCTTTCTACTCTGAAATGGCGCGGAAGGGACCGACTTTGGAAGGATGCATTTTCGATGGGATGCATGATGACGGCGTCAATATCCACGGGAAAATCTGGCGGGTGAAAAATATTGTTGGCGACAAGGTCACCTTTGACTATTGCGTAATGCTGCCTGAACTCGGCGACGAGATTCACTTTTTTGGTGACAAACACCAATTGTTGGGTAAGCGGAAGGTCTTGGAGATCGATTCGCGTGAGCATGTCGCATGGGCACGTTTGACGTTGCGCGTTGAGGGCGACGTTCCTGAAGGCTCCAGGACGGTTGTTGTGGCGAGCATGTCAGGCAATGGCTTTGCGATTCGGAACTGCATCACCCGTCGCCATCGCGGACGTGGATTTTTGCTTCGCGGCGCGAACGGGATTGTTGAGAACTGCCATTTTGAGAACATCAACAAGATGGGGATTTTGGTGATGCCTGAGTTTTTGTGGGCGAACGAAGGACCATACGCAGAGAATTTGATTATCCGGAACAATCGTTTCATCGATTGCGCGGCGGATTACTACGGGACGGGAGCAGTATTGGCGGTTTCGTCGATGGAACCGATGAATTTTGAGAATCCCGGTGGTGGACCTCACGAGTTTGTTCCGTATTCGTCTTGCCATCGGAATATAGTTTTGGAAGGGAATACGTTTGAGAAGTGCAATGGTTCCTTGATCAGTGTGACGAGCGCATCGGATGTAGTGATTCGTGACAATACGCTGGTGACTCCATTGTGGCGTGACTACGAGTACGTTGTGCGGAAAGGCGCGGCGCCGCACGATACGGCAGTCTTCGTGTCCTGGTGCAAGAATGTGATTTGCGAAGGCAATCAAATCGTTTCCCCTGGTAGGAAATTCAAGCGAATTGCCCATTGCGAAGAGACGGAAGATGATATTGAAAAGGGGTTCGAGGTGAAGAGGTAAGGAGCCGTTAAAAATTATAAGTTTGTATTTGTTCAAGGAGTGAATGATGCGAGTTCACGGGATGCTATTTGTCTTGGGTTGTGCGATTGGGTTGGGTGTATCCGGGGTTCAGTTGGACGATTGCCAATCGGTCAGCTGGGGCGGGACTCGCCAAGCGTATTTGGCGGAAGACGAGCATGGTGGGAAGTGCCTGGGCTGGAAGGCGGATTCGAAGGGATTCGTGATGCACCGCAACTGGAAGACGCCGATCAATGGGGGAGACGCTAATGCGTTGGTCTTCGATATGTATGTGTCTGACGAGGATGTGTACTATACAATGGCGGAAAATAGCCTGGAATTGACGTCCAGCGGGCGATGCGATGTCGAGGAAACTGCTTGTGCATTGACGTCATTGGAGGTGTCGACGGGTTGGAATCGAGTGGTGGTTCCCTTGTCCAGTGGCGGTTGCGACTTGTCCCGCGTCAACTACATGCGCTTGTACACGCTTGGATTGAAAGGCGATTTGGAGCTGCGATTGGCAAACATCCGCCTTGAGAAGATGGATCCGAGCCTATGGAAAGTCGAGTTGCCGCCCGATGTTGTGCTGAGTCGAGTTGGGGCTGAAGACGCGGAGCCTGTTGGCGAGCTGTGGTTGAATCGTCGCGATCCCAAGAGCGATTCGTACGCCAAGCCTGATCAAGTCGGCTTGATTCAAACGTTGTATGGTTCTGATCTGGTTGTCATTGCCCAGGCGAATGTGCTTGGATTCGGAGCGAAAGGCGACGGGGTTGCGGACGAGACGGAAGCGTTTCAGCGTGCGATAGCATCGGTTTCAAGTTCGGGCGGGGGCGTTGTTTTTGTTCCTGTTGGCCGTTATCGCTTGAGTGCCCCGTTGACATTGCCCGTCGGAGTCGGATTGATCGGCGACTTGGAACCGGGGACTGCCAATGGAACCATATTGGCGATTTGCCACGGGATGGGCTTGACCGATCCGAAGCAATCGGCGGTGAGGATGAGTCATCAAAGCGCCTTGATAAGCCTTGCGTTCTGGTATCCGGAACAGAAATTCGATGGGCAAGGAACGCCGATTGCGTTTCCGGCGACCATAACCCAGATTGGCTCGGAAAGCATTACCCTCAAAAACGTGACTCTTGTCAATTCCTATGACGGAATCAATTTGGCGTCTGGCGGGAACAATTCGTTGCAGCACATTCGCGATGTTGTCGGCACTTGCTTGAATATTGGCTACTGCAATGACAAGAGCTTTGACATTGGTCGGATTGAGAATGTAAGTTTTTCTGCGGTTCCGTGGCTTGCAAGCGGGTTGCCTGGGGTGCCTGACGAATTGGTGCTGCGTCGATATCTGCTGCGGAATGCCATTGGTTTCAAGTTGCAGCGGATTGACTGGACCTATCTGGCGAGATTACGGGTGGTTGGGTATTCCGTAGGCGTCTTGCTGTGCGGGTCGCCGAGTGGCGTATCCAATGGTCATCTGATGGATGGCGAATTTTTAGATTGCCATTGCGGGATTCGATTCCAGGCAGCAAGTTGGATGATGTTGACGAAGTGCGTGATTCGTGCCAGTGGAAACGAAGGTGCCAGGGCGATAGACATCATGCCCGGAAATCGGGGAGATGTGCTGCTCAGCGCATCGACCTTGAGAAGCGTCGGGGCGAATGCCGTGGTGAACCTGGGGCAGTCGCGGGTGACGATGGTGGATTGCCGCGTCGAATCGAAATCAGGCACGGCGTACGTCCATGGAGTTGACGCGAAGACTCGCTTGCTGAACACGGAGCTTTCCGGCGGAGACGGTCGCAAGTATCCCGTGATTCAGGCTGAAGGGTTGCCGTCGTATTCAGATGGATTCAACTATGCTCAGCGAGTTGCTGCTGGGCCAAGTTCCAGACGCGTGGCGAGTGTTGATGGTGGCATCTTGGATGATAAGTTGCAGCAGGCGATCGACGGCTTGCGCAACACTGGCGGCGTGGTGCTCATTCCTGCTGGAACCCATACGTTGAACAGGAGGATTGACATTTGGCCTGGTGTTGAGGTTCGCGGGACAGTGCTTTGGGCGCAATGTGGGCAAGGAACTCGAATCCATACCTGCTTCGGGAAAGGCGATCCCGAAGGCGATGCGCTTTTCAATTTGCATGATGCGTCCGGGCTTCGGGGAATAACCGTGATATACAACGAGCAGGATCCGGCGAACCTGGACGAGTACTCGTTCACGATCCGTGGCAATGGCAGGGATATCTACGTGATCAATGTCGCCTTGCCGACGTCATACAACGGTGTTGACTTTGCCAGGCATCGCTGCGACAGGCATTATGTTGAGTATTTGTGGATGGCGCCATTGAATATAGGGATACGGATTGGTAGCGGATCCGAGGGTGGTATCGTTCGGGATTGCCATTTTACGCCGAATTGCTGGTGCTTGCGCGCCAATCGCGATTATTGGAAGTTGATCTATGCAAAGATCATGAAGCAGTCTCGTCCGTACATCGTTGGTTCCAGTCGCGGTCAGTTGCTGTACCACAATTTCGTGTATGGCGCCAGCGAAGGCTTGGTTTTGGAGGATGGGGCGAAGGATGTGATTTCGATTTGCCACGGCGTTGACAGCGGAAACATCTGCATGAGCCTCCGTGGCGATTGCACGGCGCTGCTGGTGGATAGCCAATTCGCCAATCTGGACACGAGTCGTACCAGAAATGATTTCATCTATGTGAAATCTGAGCCTGACTTTTCCGGTCGCGTTGACTTCCTGGGATTTGCCGGCTGGGGGAGCTGTAACAATGCGTTCAATTTTAATGGGCAGGGCGAAATTCGCATATGCAATGCTTTGATTGCTGCTGCGGGCTTGCCGATGTGCCAGTTGAATGGGGGGAAGGCAACGATGGCTTCGGTGATTTGTGGTTCCCGTTCATTGGGGTTTAGTGGTTCGCCAAATGCCCGCGAACTTCGCCTGATTGGAAATCTGTTCCCGAAAGGCGAGGTCATCGATACCCAAAGCATACCTGAATCAATCATCAAACGAGAACCCTAGAGTTAACCCTGACAAAGCAGTTGGCGCTAATGATTTTCATGGCGTTTTTGGAGAACTCTTTGAGTACGAGCACCCCGGGTGCCCGTACTTGAGCTTCACTTGAATCGTTGTCGGGGAAAGGCGGAAAGATCAAGGGCTTTTGCGGATGATTTTTTGCGTGTTGGGTGTACATTGTTTTGGTTGTGATTTTGCCGTGGTCATTGAGTTTCAGAATTGGGTCAATCAAGAAAATCAAGGAGCAGGTCATGGGGTATTTAATTTCGAGCGAGAGCGAATCGCGCTTGGCGAAGTTGCGCGGGATATTGGAGCGCGAGAATTTGGATTTGGCATTGATTTACTATGACGAGACGAATATCAGCAACGGTTGGTATTTGACGGGGTGGTGCCCCCAGTTTGAGAGCGGCGCAGTCTTGGTTCCTCGAAAAGGAACGCCAATGTTGTTGGGCGGTCCCGAAAGCGAACCCTTCGCCAAGCAGGATAGCGCGATTAAGGAAACCAGGAATTTCCAGGCATTCATGGTGCCTGATGAGGAATATCCCGCAGCCACAATCATCGATTTTCCACAGTTGTTCGCGGAATTGAACCAGACGCTTGGGGCAGTCAAGCGCATTGGGTTGGTTGATGCCAATCGCATGCCCTACGGATGCTACAAGGAGATTGCAGCTGGCTTCAAAGGCGTGGAAATGGTTGACATCACGGACGAGTACCTGACATTCCGCCACCATAAGTCGCGCTGGGAAATCGAGCAGATTCGGGCGGCATTCAAGCTGGCCGACTATAGCTACGACGCGATGAAGGAAATGGTCAAGCCAGGCAACTCCGAAATCCAAGTCGCGGCGGCAGGAGAATATGCTGCCCGTAGCCGCGGGGCAAGTGGATTCGGGTTTACGGCAATCGTCGGTTCAGGCATTCGTGGCAATGCCGTTGTTCCGACCGCCACGAGCAAGATCATGAAGGATGGCGAGCTGGTGATGATCGGCTTGTCGCCGAAGGTCAACGGTTATTCCAGCGCAATTGGCGATGCGTTGCCAGTCAATGGAACCTATTCTCCAGTTCAGAAGGATTGCCTGAAGCATTTGCGCGAAGCGTTCTGTCTCACCAAGGAGATGCTGAAGCCAGGGCTTTCAGGTCAGGAAATCGACGCGCCCGCCAGAAAGTATTTCGACAAACTTGGGTTCGCCAAGTACTTGGTCTGTCCGTTTGTCCACACGATTGGCTTGAATGAAGCTGAGGCACCCTTCTTCGGCCCCAACAGCAAGGACGTGCTGGTTCCTGGAATGGCAGTTTGCGTTGACGTCAGCTTCTTCGGACATCCTGTCCATAACGGAGTTCGCATCGAGACTGGCTACGAAATCACCGAAGCCGGAGCGATCCCGTTCAGTCCCAAGTTGGACGCAATCCACACAAATCTTGATTTTTAAACAAGTTGGAGGCGACGGCTCAAATGGTGACGCCGTCGCCTCCAATGTCCTGTGAAGCGCTTACTTTCCAAACCATTCCTTGTGGCTGATCGTCACTAAGTTCCATGGCGGCAGCGTGACGGCACGGTTGATGGTCTTGAGTTCAATGGTTTCCTTGGATCGGTTTTGGATCACCAAGTCGCCATTGGCGCCATTGTTGGCGGAAACGAGTTCGACGCATTTTGGGAGATCCAGCTTGGAACACTGCCCGGCGGGAGGCAAGGCGCCCTCATTTGGCCAGGCGACGAATGTCTGGACTGGGAATTCCAATTGGTCTGCAAGTTCATTGGCCAATTCGGGCTTGTCACCCCAAAGGAAATCAAATACGACTTCTCCCCGTTCGACTGGGCGATGCGGATCCGTCTGTGAATTGCTGTTCGAGACTGAGGAGTAATGGCAGCCTCTTGCGAGCGTCCAGGTGAAGAATCCATTGAGGTTGTCGTAGCTGTATCCGCAGTTGGATGCGAAGGCGAAGGCCTGCGAAGCCTCTTCGTTGTAGATTTTGGCGTATCGGATTCCAGGGACTTGGCCCGTGTTCTGGCGTTGTGTTTCCGCAGCAGGGCAATCGTAGGCGATGGTATGTCCTTGGGGGAATCGCAACTTGAGTCGCCGTGCCCTGTCATCCCACATCAATCTGGCTTGGACGCTGAAGTGATGGTCTTTTCGATTGAGGCGGAACAGCAACGAGATTGATGATTTTCGACCGGCCAGTTCGACGAACATTGCGGCTCGTTGCGGTCCCTTTTCGGTGATAATCGTTCGTGTGATCTCGAAGACTTCCTGCAAATCCTGCAATTGCATGCCCTTGACTGTATCGGCCATGTCACCCCAGGAGCCGTATGGGTCAAGATAATTGGCGAGGGAGAAATTGAAGTCGGGCAGGTCTTGCCTCTTGATCGTGATGTTTTGCTCGCCTGGCTTTGCGACGATCGTGAGGATTCTGTTTCCAATCGAGCAATTGTCGATTGGCTTGGCGATATCTTCTGTTGGGGGCTGGCAACGTACGGGCTGGGGATCTGCTCCGACCTTGACGACTTTCCAACCGAAGGCGGGCATTTCGACGTTCAGGACGGCGCGTTTCCTCCACATATTGCTTCCGATTGGGCTGTTGTGCATTTCCGTGTCGATTTCCTGGAATGGCATTGGTTTGTCGTTTTCGTCAAAGATCTGCAGACAATCGGTTGTTGCGAGTCGCAGCGGCCTGTAATCGAGTGCGCATTCGACTTCGACGGTGCCTTTGAATGTCCTTGGGTTTGGGTTGAACAGGACGATGGGGACTTGTTCAGGTGCATATCCTTCGGGTTTTGGAACCGTGATATTGATTTTCGTGGAGAGTGATTGCAGCGCTGCGAAGATACGTTTTCTTGCTGTATGCGTTGTGCCATTGAGTTGGTCTTTCTGATAGTTCATCGCTCTTTCGGTTGAGCTGCATGGGAGGATGTCGTGGAAGTCATTGAAGCAGATGTCTTTCCATTGTTCGGTCGAATCCTTGAAGGGGATGTTGAGGTATGCATTGACGGCGTTTTCGATTCTGTCCGCGATCCGGACTGTGCTTTCGGCTTGCCTGTAGGCCTTTTTGAAAGCCGGCAACGAGGCGTAGCATCCCGTGAGGCAGAAGTTCATTTCGCCGGAATAGGTAGGAGGTTGGATGTTGTTTTCAGCGATTTCCTGTTCAATGGCGGCGAAATACCTGTCGAACGTGGAAAAAACGACATTGACTTCCGGGTGTTGCTCTTTCCATTTTCGAATATCGTCGAGTTGTTGGCGTGTCGTTCCGCCTCCATGGTCACCGACTCCCATTCCAGAGGGGATGTTTTTATGCGGTCTGTCCGCGTATCGTTGTAGGAGTGCGTCCAATCTTGCTGGTGCCGCATCGCTTTCGCAGCCATACCATCCCACATCGAGTCTTGACGCCAGGACTTTCCCGGTTCCCTGTCCTTTCCAGTAGAAAGTTTCGGCAGGCAATTGAAGGGTGTGCGGCATTGGGCGATTGCAGCTGAAGTACTTGAAGCCGCAAGCGGCAAGCACGTCCGGGATGCCTGCGCTGTGCCCGAAACAATCGGCGGACCAGGCGACATTGATGTTGAATCCAAATGTGTTCTTGAAGTACTCCTGCCCGATTTGGTATTGTCTGAGGATGGCTTCGGAGCAGGGCATGTTGTGGTCCGGCTGGATCCAGTTGCCGCCGACGACGCACCAGCGTCCTTCTTCGATCAGTTCACGGATTCGCTGGAACAATTTTGGGTCTGCGTGTTCGAGGTGGTCGTAGAAGTAGGCTTCGCCTCGATTGAACGTCAAATCGGGGAATTCGTCCAGAAGCTTGACCATGGTACGGCATGTCCGCAAGCTTTCATTGAGTCCTTCTTGCCAATCCCAGTACCAGACAGGATCCAAATGCGCATTCGTCAGGAGATGAATTGTTTTCATGGCTAACCGAGTTTTGTTGGATGGTTGTGAAATGGGGGGGCTATTCTGTGATGTCGTAGGCATGGTAGTCGTCAAATAGGATTCGTCCATTGCAGCCGTTGCAACCCAGGAGCGCCCTGAGGCAACCTGCGCCTTCCGGGACAGTCACGACTGCTTGGATGGTGTACCATCCGTCTTTTGTTTTGTCGACGGGATCCCTGAAATACCTGTCCCATTGGTCAAGCCATTTTCCGTCTGGCTTGACCCAGCGGATGAAGATATGGGGCTTGTCCTCGGGATCAGATTTTTTGACCTTGCAGGTGACGAGCCAGACTCTGCCTGGTTTTGTGTCGTAGCCTTGAATGAAGCATGAATTTTTGACATTGTCCATAAAGAGGCATTTGGAGTTGTTGACTCCTTCTGTCAGCGCGATTCCGTACTTGCCTTGCGGTTCGAGCCACCAGAAGCTCCAGCCTTTGATTTTCGTTCCGAGCCATTCTCGTGCCGTGTCTTCGCCTGCCTGGTCTTCCATGGTTGTCTCGAAGTCTCCGTTGATTGCCACGTCCTTGTAGGCAGAGGGATTGGCGTTGAATTTATCGACCAGTTCCTTTTGTTTCATCCAATCCTTGAGATACGTGTTGTTTTGGAGCGGGTCGGCAAGTTCCTCGACCATTTTCTTTGTTTTTGGGTCTTTGACGATTGCTTTGGCCTGGTCAAGGAGTGCGCAGGCTTCCTGGTAGTACCCGAGGTCTGCGAGCGATGCCCAGCTGTTGGCGGAAGGGGTGTTCCAGGTTGAGCGTTCCGAGCTTGCGCGCCAGGCTTTTTCTGTCAATTGAAGGTACTTTTCGACGTATGGCGCGGCTTCCCTGTAAACCCGTTGCAGGAATTCCTTGCGGAGCTTGTTGACATTTGCGTATGGGTTCCATTTCAGTTCGTTCATGACCCAGAAGTAGATTGCGTTTGATTTCCAGGATTCGAGTCCCCGGCTCTTCCAAGTTTGAGAATCGGGCCTGGATGTGTCGTCCGACATCAGCTCGGTATGGATCTTGTTGATTCCGTTTTCGTATTGGTAGATGAGGTCTTGAGCGAAGGCGACGTCTGCCGGTCTTGGGAATTCGTTTGTCAATCCAAAGTATTCGTACATGATGATGTCCTTGGCGGCCTTCAGCCATGCGTTGAGCCTCTTGCCCGTGTACTCGTTTTGTAGCGCTGTCACCGGGAACTTGACGTTTTTGTAGATTGGGCAAAGGAGGACTATCACGTTGTCTTCGACATCGATTGCCGGCGGGATTTCGGTGAAGAAGTACCCGTAAACTTGGATTTTCTTGTAGGGGTACTTGATTTTGGCGTGTCTTGCGACTTGGTTAAGGAAGAGGAAGAATCTTGTCGATAGGAACCTGGGGTCATCTTTGTCGATGCTTGTTCCGTCTGGGAGTTTGATGTCTTCCATGCAGTTTTTGCATTGGCAAGTTTGGTAGTTGTCCTCGATGAACACTCCATACATTGAAGCTTCTGGCCTGGCTGCGACCCGTATGTCGAATTCCTTGATGAAGTCCTTGGTCATTTCCTGGTTTGAGAAGCAAAGTTGGCTCATTCCCGCCTTACCTGGAAGGAGTCGTTTTCCGTTCCTTTCCGAAAAGTATTCGGGATTGGATTCCCCATACTTGTCTCCTCTGATGTACAATCCTGTCAGGTTATGTCCAAAATAGGCTTCTTCCCACATGCCGTATTGCTTGTTGCGTTGGTTCGAGCCATTTGAGGCATTGGTCCAATTGGCCGAGTTTCTGATGCACCATTCGAATTCCTGCTGGGTGACGCCGTGGGGGAATTGCCAGCCACGCATGATGTATGCCGGGACGTCAATGTGATCGCAATCGTCGAGGACCAAGTTTGGATTTTGCGAGAAGAGCGTTCCGAATTCCTTGTTTGGCCTTGCCCAGATGATGTCCGTGTTCTTGAAAAGGATCTTGAATGCTCCGTTGATTGCGCCTTTTGGACGGCTTCCAAAGATATGCAGGGTATTGCCGTCAAGCCTTGCTGCGTATCCGTCGTTCCCCGCCAGTTTTTTAGCGTCTTCCGGGTATTTGTCCAGAATGCTTTGATCTGCAGAAAATGCGATTGCGTTGGGGAAGTTCCCGGAGGGAGCCTTGACGATGTCGAGCTTGGCGCCTGAGATTGCCCCGACCCAATGCCTGAATTCCTGGGCGGCGGTGTTCAGAGGGCTGCCCTCTGGTGCGTCAGCCACGATTTCAGCTACGGGCTTTCCGTCGCTTGCGAGCTTGAATTGACCGCGGGAAACGCAACCCGACAAACCAAACGCCAATGTCGCGGCTGTTAACATCATAGCGCATCGCTTCTTCATCATTGATTCTCCCAATGCTGTTTTAGACATGCTAATTAACTCTTTGCTACAACCGATACAAACTTTACAGCTGTCAAGGATAATGTGCAAGTAGTTCTGTCAAAAATAACTTGCTTTGAGGAGATAATGAAATCTAGTCGTTAATAGGTAGATTTAATCGTGAGTACATGAATTTTCTTGAAAAGAAATATATTGAAATTAGTGATGGTGAAATCCAGAAATTTTAGTATGAAAATTTAATATGATATCTATATTATCTTCGAAAATTAGTGGAAATAAATAAAATGTATGGTCATCGGAAATCATCGAGAATCCAAGCAAAAAAAGATAGTGAATGACTCTTGATGAAAATGCAGCGGTTTTAGTTGAAATTTCTGGAAAATCCGCGAAATTTTTCGAGTGCAAATAAGGGCTTTAGCCCACCCACCGTGGGGGGCCTCCGTCCCAAAGGTACGCGCGTGATGATGACCGCAACTTCCAGGGGATAAGTCGGACTGGGTCGGACTGGGTCGGACGGGGTCGGACGGGGTCGGACGGGGTCGGACGGGGTCGGACGGGGTCGGAC
>Ga0123335_1004529_pt1 | contig 17902 bp, 11 predicted proteins | sample BiotimSIPDNA_2_FD_89707 | JGI IMG/M metagenome (GOLD analysis project Ga0123335, IMG submission 89707) | Anaerobic biogas reactor microbial communites from Washington, USA - Biogas_R2 time_0 SIP DNA | ecosystem: Engineered > Bioreactor > Anaerobic > Unclassified | place: Washington, USA...
GATCTGACCGCTTGTGAAGTATCTGCGCCGTGCTCCGTATGCTATCTTATTGGACGCATCCTCCCAGACCTCGCCGATAATGACGGCTTCCGGATTCTTGGCTTTTACGGCAACACGCAGTTCGTCGAGGAACTCATCCGGCAGTTCATCCGCCACATCCAGCCGCCAGCCTGCGATTCCCCGCGCGATATACCTGGCGGCTATGCCGTTCTCAGAACAGAAGAAATCGCGAACCGCAACATTATGCTTGTTGAGTGTTGGAAGAATCTTAACACCCCACCAGCACTCATAATCATCCGGATAGTCTCGAAAAGTATACCAGCTGTAATACCGCGAACGCTTCGACGAATAGGCTCCCTTTGTGGGATAACGACCTTCCCGATTGAAATATCTGCTGTCGCTGCCGGTATGACTGAACACACCGTCGAGAATGATTCCGATCCCTCGTTTTTTGCCCTCTGCTATCAGATGATCCAAAGCATCACATCCGCCAAGCAACCCATCGACTTTTGTATAGTCGCCTGTGTCATAGCGGTGATTGGTATGCGCTTCAAATATAGGATTGAAGTAGATATGCGTTACCCCAAGAGACGCGAGATAGTCGAGCTTCTCTGCAATTCCCCACAATGAACCCCCGAAGAAATCGTTGCAGTCGACCTCATCTCCCGGCTTATCCGGGTACTTGGGGATACCGCCATACCAGTCGTCATTGATTACGGCATTATCATGCGGCACGGTGGGATGTTCCGCGGATTTTGCGAAACGGTCGGGGAATATCTGGTAAATGGTTCCGCCTTTCAGCGATGCAGGGGTACTAAAGCCATTCGGGTAAACGGTAAGCTGAAACTCATCTCCTCCATCCCTCAGATTCGGCATATACCGCTTACCTTCGGGAGAATCAAATGAAATCTTTATGAAATACAGCCCTATATCAGGATCGACTTCGCAGCTGTATACATCACAGCCCAACCGCAGACCAATGCATTGCATGTTGTAGAAGGACGGTGAACCGCCGTCGAGCCGCAGTTTAAGCCTAACGCCATATGCAGCATCGTCGCGGGGAATGTACGCCTCAAATATCGCCTTGTCCCCGTACCTGAGAGCGCCGTATGCCCTGCTGCCGTCCTGATTTACCCGCACCAAGCGGTATTGAAACGATCGACAGTTTTCGGGAAGCGCCGTCTCATCTATCGGACAGAGCCTCATCTTTTGCCGGCTCCGCGTGCGGTATCCGGGATTTTGGCTCCCTTTGTAACAGGTTTGAAGTTCCAAATATCCTCCGCATACTCACGCACACTTCGGTCTGCCGCAAAGCGTCCCGCTGATGCGATGTTTATGAGCGACATGTTGAGCCACTTACGGCGGTCGGCAGTATAAATGCCATCCATAATATCATGAACCGCGCAGTAGGAATCAAAGTCGGCAAGACACATAAATGGATCGCATACGCCGTGCTGATTAGCTATCAGATAGCGCATGATATACTCGAATGAACTGCCGTTAAATCCGTGTGCCAGGCGGTCAACTGCCTTCATGAGCACCGTACTTGTGTTGTAGTACGAACGAGCGTCGTATCCGCGGCGCCAGAGGTCTTCCACCTCATCCTTGTCGAGACCGAAAATAAATATATTGGAGTCTCCGACGGCTTCTTTGATCTCCACATTTGCTCCGTCCAGGGTACCGACGGTAATCGCGCCGTTTATCATGAACTTCATGTTGCCCGTACCGCTGGCTTCTTTGCCTGCCAGCGAGAGTTGTTCGCTGATATCCGATGCGGGAATCAGGTGCTCGGCTATGGAGACATTGTAATCCTCCATGAAAACCACGCGGAGTTTTTCGCGAATCTTCGGATTGTTTTCTATTTCACGGCTCAAAGACCAGATCAGACGAATAGTCTCCTTCGCCATATGGTATCCCTGTGCCGCTTTCGCTCCGAAGATAAAGGTGCGCGGCTGAATCTCAAGGTTGGGATTCTCAAGCAGACGATTATACAGACTTATTATTCTTAGAGTATTGAGAAGCTGACGCTTGTATTCATGCAGACGCTTGATCTGAACATCATACAGGGAATCCGGGTCTATAGCGACACCGGTTTTCTGCTTTACATAGTCTGCAAAGGATTTTTTATTGTTATGCTTTATTTCACCGAGACGTTCGAGAATGGCGGTATCGTCATAATATTTGACAAAGTCACCAAGTTTTGACGCATCGGTCCGATACTCTCTGCCGATCGACTCGTCAAGCAGTCCGGCAAGTTCGGGGTTAACGTAACACAACCAACGGCGATGTGTTATGCCGTTTGTGACATTTGTAAACTTTGCCGGATCAAGTTTGTAAAAGTCGCGGAAGACAGTCTTCTTAAGTATTTCGCTGTGCAGTTCAGATACACCATTGACACGGTAGGACCCTATAACAGACAGGTTTGCCATACGCACGTGATTGTTTGCCACCACTGCCATGCGGGAGATGCGATCCCAATCGCCGGGGTATCTTGTCCAGAGATCGGCACAGAAGCGGCGGTTTATCTCCGAGACAATTTGGTGGATACGAGGCAACTTAAGTTTGAAAAGGTCTTCGTTCCACTCCTCCAATGCCTCGGGCATTACAGTATGATTTGTATAGGAAAAAATTCTGCGCACAACCTCCCAGGCTCTTTCCCATGAGTACGAGTATGTATCCATGAGTATACGCATCAGTTCCGGAATGCAGAGCGCCGGGTGAGTATCGTTAAGATGTATCGCAACCTTGTCACACAGGTTGCTTATGGTTCCGTATACTGCCAAATGATCGGTAATAATGCACTGAAGCGATGCGGAGACTAAAAAATACTGCTGAGTAAGACGCAACAGCTTACCCTCAGTGTGGTTGTCGGAGGGATAAAGCACCTTGGATATGATCTCAGCGCTGGTATTATCCTCCACCGCTCTAAGGTACTCACCTTGGGAAAAGAGCTTAATATTGAAGTTCGGCGGGCTTTGTGCTCTCCATAATCTTAAAACGTTAACCGTCTCAGAGGCGCCGGAAATAAACATATCATAAGGAATGGCTTGAACCTCATCGTAGCCTTCATAAGATATGTCTAACTTATCGTCCTTCCACTCTTCGTTGACATGTCCGCCCATTCGAACTGTAACGCTCTTGTCGGTACGCGGAACCAGCCAGACATCGCCGCCCGGCATCCAGATATCGGGCAGCTCGATCTGCATTCCGTCCACAATTTTCTGCTTAAATAGTCCGAACTCATAACATATTGAGAATCCGGTCACCGGATAATTGTTGGAAGTAAGTGCGTCAAGATAACAGACAGCCAGACGTCCCAGACCGCCGTTGCCAAGTCCCGCATCAGGTTCAAGCTCATACAGACTGTCAAGATCGAACCCGAACTCAGACAGGACGGCTTTATAGTCCTCGGCAATGCCGAGGTTCATGAGGTTGTTGCGCAGCGAACGTCCTACAAGGAACTCCATGCACATATAGTATACGCGCTTGGCTCTCTGGCGCCTGACAGCCTCAAAGGTTTCACTCTTTTTCTGGGCAAGGATATCCTTGACCGTCAATACGGTTGCTTTATAGATCTGTTCCGAACTCGCTTCCGCAGGTGTTATTCCGTAGTATCTGGACAACTTAAGGTTTATGGCTTCTTTGATTTGTGAACGGGATACAGTATTGTTCATGCTTTCGTCTTCCTCGATTAATTAGATTCGCTGTGATAATTTTTTGATTAAATGATTTCGCTGTACATATCTATATAACGTTCCGCTGACAGATCCCATGAGAAATCTACATTCATTACATGGCGCACCAACGCTTCCCACTCCTCATGCGACTCTGTCATAAACTTTACCGCGTCTTTGAGCGCAAAGAGCATTTCGTGAGCGTTATAGTTTTTGAAGGTAAAGCCGTTTCCGCTGCGGTCGGAGGGATTGTAGTTCTTTATCGAGTCATATAAGCCTCCGGTTTCGCGTACAAGAGGAATGCTTCCGTAACGAGAGGCAATCATCTGCGACAATCCGCAGGGTTCTGTGCGTGAAGGCATAAGGAAAATATCCGAAGCGGCGTAAACCAACTTTGACAACTCCTTATTATACTCAATAATAGCGCGAGCCTTGTTATTGTAGCGCTCTTCAATCCCGCGGAAGAAACGCTCGTATTGAATTTCGCCTTTGCCCAGAACCACAAACTGAACATCCTGCTGCAGCAGCTCGTCCAATATCCTCTCGACGAGATTCATACCCTTGTGGGATGCAAGCCGGCTTATCATCGCAATCATCGGCTTGTCAGGCTCCACAGGCAGACCGTAGCGGCGCTGAAGTTCAGCCTTGCACGTCGCTTTACCGCTGAAATCATCCGAAGTATAATGCGCCGGAATCGCCGGATCGGTTGCCGGATTATAGTAATCCACATCGATGCCGTTCAGTATGCCTACAATCTTGTAGCTGTTCTCGCCCAGAATGTAGTGTAGACCGCTGGCGAATGTCTCGGTCATAATCTCCTCGGCATAACGAGGGCTTACGGTAGTCAATCGGTCACAGCAGACTATGGCGCCTTTGGTTAGATTCACCAGACCGTTATAGTCGACAATCGAAGCGTTGGATGGCGGCAAATCAAATACATCGTCAAGAATCGAGAAATCGTATACACCCTGATATTCGATATTGTGTATGGTATGTACCGAGCGAATCTCGCTGTATCTCTCAATCTGACCGTATTTGCGTTTGAGATATATTGCCGCAAGGGCGGTATGCCAGTCGTTGGTATGAAGTATGTCCGGGAAAAAGTCGATATATGGCATCATGTCGAGAACCGCCTTGCAGAAGAAGGCAAAACGCTCGCCGTCATCATAGTTGCCGTACATCGATACGCGTTTGAAGTAGAACTCGTTGTCAAGGAAATAATAGGTCACTCCGTCTTTTACAAGACTGAAAACGCCGCAGTATTGATTCCTCCAGGACAATCTGACCCTTATGGCGCATATGAAGTGCATCTCGCGGCGGTATTTTTCGTCAATTGAGCTGTAAAGCGGAATTACCACGCGAGCGTCACAACCCAGCTTGGCAAGCGCCGCCGGAAGTGAGCCGGCGACATCGCCCAATCCGCCGGTAGAGGCAAAGGGCAGTGCTTCGGATGCGGCAAACAGTATGCTTTTCATTGGTTACCTTCCCTTCTATTCAGCTCTGTGTTCACAATATCCAATTACAGATTCATTCCCTTGTCGATGAAGTAGGGCAGCGCGTCACAGCCGGAGAGATGCCTGCCGTCGCGGATAGTTGCGTTCTTGTCTGAAAGCACATAATCCAACTCGGCATACTCGCCGACGGTAGTGTTTCTGAATAATATCGAATTGCGTACTACCGCGTTTTTGCCTATCTTGACATTTCTCGCAAGAATCGAGTTCTCAACAGTTCCCTCAATAATGCACCCGTCAGCAATGAAAGAGTTGCGGACGATGCAGCCGGTCTTATACCTTGTGGGAACCGAGTTGCGTATGCGTGTAAATATCGGACGGTTCTTGTTGCCGAATATCTCTTCACGGATAGATTCGGTTCTGAGTATTTTCATACTCTGATTGAAATACCCGACAAATGAATCAACTGCCGAATAATGTCCGTTAAACTCATGAATACGGAAATTACGGCTGCCCTTGTACCGACCGATAATATCGTAGGTGAAGCTCTTGTAGCTGTGAGCCATGGTATCCGCGAGCATATTTGACATAAACTGACGGGTAATCACCATAATATTCAGGCTTACATGCTTTTCGCCCGAAGTCATCCCGGAATTGGTGAAAGCGTCAGTGATATGACCATCGGCATCGGCTTCGATTATCGTAAATTTTGCCCTTTCCTCATCTGTGACATTCTTCTTCTGAACAACGACAGTGAGGTCTGCCTTTTTTTCCTCATGCTCTTCAAGGATTTCCTTTATATCAATGTTGCAGATGCAGTCGCAGTCACAGAGGACAATAAAATCATCCTTGATATTTGAAATTGAGTGATTGATTGAACACAGCGCCTCGAGGCGTGTGCTGTACAGCGAATTGCTGTTGTTGGCATATGCCGTAATAAAGGGCGGCAGAATCTGGATACCGCCGTTCCGGCGCGCAAGATCCCAGTCCTTACCTGAACCGATATGGTTCATCAGCGAATGATAATTGTAATGGGTAATAACGCTGACATTGGTAATGCCCGAGTTTATCATGTTCGACAGCGGAAAATCCACCAGCCGATATCTTGCCATAAACGGCACTGCCGCCATGGTGCGCACCTTAGTCAGCTCTGTGATGTGAGCCTCATGTAAATTCGAAAAAATAATGCCAGCCGCGGACATAATCGTTCCCCTCTATTCAATTAATTTGCTTTCGGTGCAGCCGGATATCCGCGCACCGTATCTCTTTTATACGGAATTACCGATTTCTCCGCGGTTATCCCACGGTTTTGAACTTTGCCTCAAGCGACGCTTCGTTAATCATCTCGCCGGCGCCTATCTTCATTCCCGGAGGAACGTTAAGATCGCTGCCTATTACAGCGATAGCCGGTCTCTTGCCGTCCGCGCCCTTCTCCTGTCCGATTTCCGCTCCTGCGCCGATAACGGTGTCATGGTCGATAATAGCATAATCCACCTTGGCACCCGCGCGTACGGTGACACCGCTCATAAGGATGGAATTGCGTATCAAAGCTCCCGGCTCCACCGTAACACTGCTGAAAAGAACCGAGTTCTCTATACGGCTCTCAATATGACAGTTTTCGGTGATAATAGAATTGTCAATTACCGCACTCTCGCCTATAAACTGCGGCGGCAGTGTATAGTTGCGGGAGTAGATGGTCCAGTCGCTATCGAGATTGAACTCAGGCACCTCTCCGAGAAGATCCATGTTTGCTTCCCAAAGGCTGTCGATAGTTCCCACATCACGCCAGTATCCGTCGAATTGGTATGCAAACATGCGCTCTCCGGCATTGAGCATGGTGGGTATGATATTTTTGCCGAAGTCCTTTGATGAATTCTCATCCGCCTCGTCGGCGATAAGGTAAGATTTCAGTTTGTCTGTGTTGAAGATGTATATACCCATCGATGCCTTGGTACTCTTGGGATGTTTCGGTTTCTCCTCAAACTCGAGAATACGGTTGTTCTCGTCGGTGTTCATGATTCCGAACCGGCTTGCTTCCTGCAGCGATACATTGATGACAGCTATCGAACATACCGCATCGTTCTTTATGTGTTCCTTGAGCATGGCGGAGTAATCCATCTTGTAAATATGGTCGCCTGATAGGATTACAACATAATCCGGATCGTAACGGTCGATAAAGTGCAGGTTCTGATAAATGGCGTTAGCAGTACCCTTATACCAATCAGCCGTTTTGCCCTGATAAGGCGGCAGAACCATCGCACCGCCGTACATAAGATCCAGACCCCAGGGCTGTCCGTTGCCGATATACTCGTTGAGCTCAAGCGGGCGGTATTGTGTCAGCACGCCCACCACATCGATTCCCGAGTGCACACAGTTCGACAGCGGAAAATCGATTATCCGGTATTTTCCGCCAAACGGTACCGCCGGTTTTGCGGATTTCTCCGTCAGCGTGTAGAGTCTGCTGCCCTGCCCGCCGGCAAGCAGCATAGCTATGCATTCCTTTTTCTTATACATAATCCATCATACCCCTTTGTTTATTTGTCATGATAGAGCTCAGTTTCAAGTCCGGCATTAAGCTTTCCTGCTTTGCGCTTTCCGCGGTTCTTCGATCTTCACCGTATCCTCTGCCGGTTCGGATTCAAGATATACGGCGGAAAGCGGCGGAAGGTCGATATACAGCATGCCTCTCAGCGCATTAAGATGTTCGGGAGGAAGCAAACCGCGTCCGCCCCATTTTTCATCATCACTTGAGAAAACGGTACGCCAATGCCCGGAAACCTTAAGCGGGTAGCCGGTGCGCATTGCTCCCGAGAAATTGAAGACGCAGAGCAGCCGCGAGCCGTCTCCGGCAATTCTCTCGTATGCAATGACATTGTCTTCCGCTGCGTCTGCCGACACCCAGCGGAAGCCGTCCCAGTTTATATCGTTTTCCCACAATGCGGGGGTTCGCAGATAGAAATGGTTCAGCGCCGAAGTGAAACTCCACAATTTCGAATGCATGTCATAGTCGGTCATGAACCACTCAAGCTGGTTTGCATAATCCCATTCTCTGAACTGACCGTATTCGCAGCCCATGAATGTCATTTTTTTGCCGGGATGGGCAATCATGTGGCAAAGGAAGACTCGCATGCCGGCAAACTTGTCATCATATGCACCGAACATTTTATCAAGCAATGACTTCTTGCCATGAACCACCTCATCGTGCGACACAGGCAGAATGTAATTCTCACCGAATGCGTACATTAGTGAAAAATTCAACTTGCTGTGTTGATGCTTACGGAAAATCGGGTCGGTTGCCACATATTCGAACATATCGTTTGCCCAGCCCATATTCCACTTGAAGGTAAAGCCCAGCCCACCATCCTCAACCGGCTTTGTCAGCGCCGCCCATGCGGTCGATTCCTCGGCAATCATCATCGCATCCGGAACCTGTTGCTTTATTATCGAATTTAATTTCTTGAAAAACGCGATCGCTTCGAGATTCTCATGTCCGCCATGGACATTCGGTATCCATTCGCCCGGGCGTCTGTCATAATCAAGGTAAAGCATGGATGCAACCGCATCAACACGCAGACCGTCGATATGGAATTCGTTTAACCAGTACAGAGCGTTCGATATGAGAAAACACTGAACCTCATTGCGTCCGACATCAAAGCACCTTGTCCCCCAGCCCTCATGTTCGATCCGGTCGAAACCCTGATATTCGTAAAGCGGGCTGCCATCGAACTCATAAAGTCCGTGAGCATCCTTAGGGAAATGCGCCGGCACCCAGTCGAGAATCACACCGATTCCCTCACAGTGAAGCCTGTCCACAAAGTATGCAAAATCTTCCGGCGTACCGAAACGCGAGGTAGGCGCGTAATAGCCGCAGATCTGATAACCCCATGAACCGTCGTAGGGATGTTCCATTATCGGCATAAGCTCTACATGTGTGTACCCCATGCGCTTAACATAGGGTATAAGCATATCGGCAATCTCCCGGTAATTGAGATAACCTTCTCCGCTGACGGTTGACATGCCATCCCTGGTACGCCAGGAACCGAGATGTATCTCATAGATATTCATCGGTGATCGGAGAACATCACGGGATGCCCGGCTCTTCATCCAGGCGCCGTCATTCCATTCGGGCGCCAGTTCATGCAAAATCGAGGCGGTGTCAGACAGGGTTTCAGAATATACGGCGTAGGGATCTGCTTTCAGCCTGGTCACACCGCCGCGCACAATCGCGTATTTGTATTTTCTGCCTTTGCCGAACTCGCTTACGGGAATGCTCAGTCCCCATAGTCCCTGGGCGCTGATCCGCGATAACGGATGACTTACCCTGTTCCAATCATTAAAATCTCCGCAGAGAAAGACATTATCGGCATTCGGTGCCCATACACGGAAAATCGCAGTATCACCATCAGGCTCGTGTACAATGTGCGAGCCGAGAAGCTCATATGCCCGATAGTTCGTACCCTGATGAAAGAGATACACCGGCAACTGTTCTCTGTTCCCTGATTTTTCCGTTATGTTTTTACCATCAGGCTCAGCCGATACAGTCTTTTCCGAATCTGTCATCAAATCAACCTCCGTTGCGCAGGCTTTGTTTCAGCGTTATTATCGGTAATTTTCATACCGTCCGTATTCTATCATATTTCTTTCTGCTTTTCAAGTGGTTTGGCTAATTACTCTAAATTATTTCGCTTAAATTTGACTATTGTGATTATTTTCACGAAAAAGTTAATTCGAACATAACAAAAAGGCATATACTATGCGATGCTTTTTTGTATGTTTATACATATGTTATAATAAACCCATATATCAGAATTTTTATATTTGTATTTTTATCTTTTATTAACACAAGACAGTCACCGGCGACATCAACAACATTGAAAATAACAACGGCAAAATCATAATGCTTTGCCGTTGTTCAGTTCTTTTATCTTTCATCTATGTCCTGCAATTATGTCCTGCAATGTTTCCAGCGTTACATTAAAACCGCCGCCGGTAAACTGATGGCAGGAATTCATGCCGTCCGGTATTCAGTTAGCCTGTGTAACTTCCCATTCCATATAACCGGTCGTGAACGGAAGATGCCCGAACTTTTTCACTCCGGTATGAACAAATCCGTTTGCGGCGTACCAGTTTTTTAGTACCGTATTCTCGTCTACAATATCAACAGTGATCTTTCTGCCGCCGAATTCCCTTGCCTTTTCTTTGCAGTAATCCACAAGTTTCTTACCGTAACCGTAATGTCGCCATTCGGGAAGCACAGATAACCTGCTGAGTTCGTAAATCCCGTCGCCCAAATCATTCAATGCAACAAAGCCAAAAATTCTGTCGCCGACGCACAATCCGAATAGATGAAAATTACCCTTGAATCTTTCTTTCATCTGTTCATCGGAGAGATAGCTCACATGTCCTGGGGCATTTTCTCTCGTCCAACCGAAGTCTTTGGCAACGGTAGCAAAACTGCGGCGAATAACATCTGCATACTCCGGCAGTTTGTCGGCGGTCAGCGGCTTTATCTCGGTGAGGTCATGAATCTGCATGCGAAACCATACTTCTCCGTCCGGACAGGGAAACTCAATGTCATGATTGTTCGGAAACCCCAACAACCTCAGGTCACCGTTGGTATAGACCACTTCTTTCAGGCGATATAGATTCATCATGGTTTTGGAACAGAACCCGCCGCAGCCGTTCGTCGGCATAGGGCAGCCGTATTCACATATATAGCTGTCGCCGATTTCATGCCCGTTCCGGCATTGAAGCGGTTTCCCGTCTTTTGCGCGATCTATAACCGTGATTGTAAATGATTTATTCTCGGTAATAAACTTTTTCATCTCCGGCAATCTCCTGCATGTATACAACATACAAATATGAAACAATGTTAAAACACATCTCCGACTGTCATAATTATAAACCAATTTATCTATTGTGTCAACAAAGATATTATAGTTGTATATTATCGGCTAAATCGCCATAAATCTTCGGTGAAAAAACAAAAAACCCGATTGCTCGAGTTTTTTGTCGGTATTCAATTACCGCCATAATGGCGCGCCATGCAGGATTCGAACCTGCGACCTACCGGTTCGTAGCCGGGCACTCTATCCACTGAGCTAATGGCGCATTGCCTTATAAGCAGGCTTCGTGACCGTCAGTAAATACTTCTTTGCGGTCAACATCGGGTATTGTATCACAACGGCATGGATATGTCAACAGATTTTCTGTATTTTAATAATTTAATCTGTCAGCAAATCTGTACTACACAAAATATCACGGCGGCATTTTGCAGCCGCCGTGATGAACTTTATCTTATTGAAACTATATTATTTAAGACCCGCAAGGTACTTAATGGTGCGAACCATCTGGCTGGTGTAGGAATACTCGTTGTCATACCATGCAACGACCTGAACCTGGTAGGTGTTATCGTCAATTTTTGCTACCATAGTCTGGGTCGCATCGAAGAGAGAACCGCAGGACAGACCGATAACGTCGGAAGAAACAATCTCTTCGGTGTTGTAGCCGAAGGACTCGGAAGAAGCAGCCTTCATGGCAGCGTTGATGCTGTCAACGGTGATGTCGGTACCCTTGACAACCGCCACAAGGATGGTGGTTGAACCGGTGCATACGGGAACTCTCTGAGCAGAACCGATGAGCTTACCCTTGAGCTCAGGGATAACAAGACCGATTGCCTTGGCTGCGCCGGTAGAGTTCGGAACGACGTTCTGAGCGCCTGCGCGTGCACGGCGGAGGTCACCCTTTCTGTGGGGACCGTCGAGAATCATCTGATCGCTGGTGTAAGCATGAACGGTGGTCATGATACCCGAGAGAATGGGAGCGTAGTCATTGAGAGCCTTCGCCATGGGGGCGAGGCAGTTTGTGGTGCAGGAAGCGGCAGATATAATCTGGTCGTCAGCGGTGAGGGTCTTCTCGTTAACAGAGTAAACAATGGTCTTCAGATCATTGCCGGCGGGAGCGGAGATAACAACCTTCTTCGCGCCTGCATTGATGTGAGCCATGGATTTATCCTTGGTGGTATAGAAACCGGTGCACTCGAGAACTACATCAACACCCAGCTCACCCCACGGGCAGGCTGCGGCGTCCTTCTCGGAGTAGATCTTGAGGGTCTTGCCGTCTACGGTGATGGTGCCGGCTTCGTCGTCGGCTTCAACGGTGTGACCGTCGTAGCGACCCTGAGCGGTATCATACTTAAGAAGATGAGCAAGCATCTTGGGACTGGTCAGGTCGTTGATAGCAACAATATCGTAACCCTCGGCGCCGAACATCTGACGGAATGCGAGGCGACCGATACGACCGAAACCATTAATTGCAACTTTAACAGACATTTGAATTTCCTCCGTATATCAACAGTAATTAATTTTTGACTATGTTAATTATACCCTATGACAGGCATTATTACAAGAGTTTTTGAGAAAATTCTCATTTTTGTTACAATAATCATTACTATTCACTATATTCACATGATTGCAGGTGTGAATATTCAAAGATTGTAACACTGTTGAAATCACCACGGACACGGGATTGTATACAGCAGTCCGATTCCCAGAGTTTCCGAATATCTGCCGAAGAAGACTGCGGGATCGGCGTCGGTCAGCAAACGGTGATTCACACCTTTATCAGACGAAAATGATACCTTACCGGGTGTATGGGCGAAAATCTCGCAGTCCGCCCTTCCCCGCTGCCATTCAAAGAGTTCCGGCTCGAGCAGCGCCATTGCCGCCAGCGCGTCGTGAAACCATGTGCCACCCTTCCAGCCTGACACTGCTCTTGCCGCCGGCTCAAGAGTAACATGCCCCTTCATTGCACTGACTACAGCCTCGGCAGGCTGCCACATGCGGCAGGATTGCTCAACGCCGATAATGATCATTTCCCTAACACACGAATCAAAAACTATTGCGGCGGCGACCGGATCCATTCTGATATTCCACTCGATCTCGCCCCATTTTTCCGTGCGGCACCAGGGTTTATCGGCAAAACGCCCGCCCATGACGGTCATTGATTTCAGCATCCCAGCCGTCTCCGGATGAGCGATAAAGAGTCTCGCGCTGTTTGTGAGAGCACCTATCGATACCAATTCCACACGACCGGGGTTCTGCTTTATAATCCGGCACATGAAGTCGACAGCAGATTCCTGTATTATATTTTCGGGATTCATATCTTCCGCCAGAACCTCAGCCTCGGAAGCGACAAGATTTTTCTGCAGCGTTTCTCCGATTATCGGACGTTCTGCACCGGCGCAGACCTTCACCGGCTTTCCGACAAGGCAGCATATCGCATCGGCTAACTCCGCCCTTTTTATTGCATTGCCGGTATTGGTGGTGATGCCGAGAATTTCAACATCCTCCCGCGCTAACAAGTACGAAAGGCAATACCAGTCGTCGATGTCGCAGCCTATATCGGTGTCGAGTAAAATCAGGTGTTTATCCATAGTTCTACAGCTCAGCCGGTTCGGCGGTTACAAGATATGTGGAAAACAAATCGAGTTTCAGATACAGTTCGGCGGTCAGGCAGTTGACTGTCTCTTCTCTCACGAGTTCGGCGTCATGGGCGGCATCAAGCAGGTAGAAGGATATCTTTGTCGGCTTATCGCAGGAAAGATTGCCTAGCGTCAATTTGACCGCAGCCGCCTCGGCTTCATCCTCGTCTCGGTAATAGGTCAGCATTACAGCCTTACCTTCCGCACCCGCAGCGGCACAGGACATGATCGACTTATCATCGGACAGGCTTTCAAACGACTCGCCCAGCTTGAACAGTTTGTTGAACATCCAGAAAGGATAATAACCCTTCAGCTTGTCACAGACGAAATCGGTGCAGAACATACCGTTCATGGCGCAGGGACGTGCATCATAATACATCAGAAGGTCGAGAGGCTGATACTGCGAAAGCGCTATGGTGCCGGCAATAAATGACGAACCCTTAAGATTCTTCTCGGTACGAAGAGAGTAAAGCCAGTCGTCGCCTGTCCATCCCTTGACATAGTTCCATTCGTTGAGTATACTTTCGGTTTCGGTGAAGCCGTATGAATCGAGCAATTCTCTTGCCAGCTTTTCGGTTCTCTCAATATCCCGCGGATTTCTTGCATACTGGTGCCAGGAGAAGAAATCAAGCGGGGATTTATGTTCGCGACAATAGTCGAGGAAGAAATTCACCCAGTCTTTTATCGGATAACAGACCGCGGGGCCGCCTATCATTAAATGCGGGAAACAGCTCTTGAGATGCTTTGCGGCGATATCGTAAAGCTCACAGAACTGCAGACGAGTGCCGCCCCAGCACTTTTTGTCCACATAAGGAGCATCATCTGCGGCGCCGTCGGGCTCGTTCCATATTTCCCAATACCTGATATCATATTTGAATCCGTCTGCCCATCCCTCGGTGTAGTGGCGGATAATGTGCTCGCAGATTCTCGCCCACTTGCCGAAATCCGGAGGAACCAATGTTCCGTATTTTTTCGGCCAGTGTTCGATCTTGGAACCGAGCCGGTAAAAAGGCTCAACACCGGCAAAAATCATCACTTTGAGATACTCATCGGTCAGAACAAAGTCATAGGATGCCGGATCGTTCTCATCCTTTGAAAAATCCTTGAAAATCGCGTGAACGTCGATGGTATGTTCGCCGCCGTAATTTGAATAGAATGAAGCATCATGGGTGCGCGCGTAAGGAATGCCCGCGTCACGGAACGCGTCGATATTGGTTATGCGCTGGTCAACCGTGAACTTGTATACCGGCCCGTTATTCACGGCGTGCATCGGCTTCATCGCACCGGTCGGTTTCGCAAAATCCACTTTTACATTAAACATGATAAGCCTCCGATTGTTTCTATGTATTAATATGGTACGTTGCTCAATAAGATAATGATATCATAAGGGAGACATCTAATCAACAGTCAATTAAAATTTCTCAAGGATATAACCATATCTGTTTACCCGTAGCTGCTTTTATGATATAATGACGGCATAACACAACGGAGGGTGCCGCAATGACCAACATGAAAGACAGTCTGAAGCGAATTTCTTATCTGCTGCCGAGTATTTTCATCATTGTCATCCCGACTGTCCTGGTATATTCGGTTTCATCCCACATGGTTCTTTATGCCGACGACTACTACTATGCCACCTTCACACAGAACGGGGCATCGGCATTTCTACGCAAATGTTTTGACCACTATCTTACCTTCAACGGCAGAAATCTAGTGCATCTTGTAACCTGGCTGCTTCTTTCAGCAGGTACTGTGTTATTTCGGTACTTCAATCCGCTGATTCTGCTTGCCGCCTTCGCCGCGGCATCTACGGCTTTCATCACAGGGGAGCGGCGCGCTGTCGACATTACCGCATATATCGCTTTCTCAATGGTATCTGTCACACTCATTCCGATTGAGACGCTTCGCGAGAGTTTGTTCTGGATTTCGGCTTCATCCAACTATGTGTTTCCGGCGGTTTTAATTGCCGGTATGCTTGCCTTACTGACCCGGGACAGCAGGGCGGAATGTAGCAACGGCAGGTTATCGCCCTTCGCAATCATATTCTGCATCATCGCCGGAGCCACAACCGAGCAATACGGCGCAGCGGCTGTGTTTCTCTGTGCCGCATACGCATTTCTTAATCGCGGCAGCCGCGCTTTACGCAGGCGGTTCACTATATATGCTGCCTCCGCGTTTGGCGGCTTGTTAACTGTGATCGCATCACCGGCTACAATAGGACGAATTGCAGGCGAAAACATTGCCTCAATCAGTCCGAATGCCCTTTCGTTCTCTGAGCGGCTCTTTTCTTCTGCGGTCTGTTATGCCGGTGAAGGTTCCGGGTTTGTTATAGTTGTTCTATATATCATATTAACCTCTCTTCTTCCCTTATTTGACGGCAGATTAAGCCGGCATTTCGGTTTCGGATGGGCAATGTCCGCTCTGCTCACGCTGATGTATATTCTCGGCAGGTTTTCTGAAAACAGAATATTCATGTTAATCGCCATGCTGCTCGGACTTGCCTATATATCGGCAGTCGGCATTTTTCACGCGGGAACCGACAGTTATCGAAGCATCGGACTTGCCGCGCAGGCATCGGTATTGACATGGGTCATGATGATGGCAACAAGCAGCCTTTTCCCCAGAACAACCATGCCGCCGCTGCTGCTGCTGATATTCGCTTCTGCCGGGATGTTCACGAGGCTGATGCGGCATTGTCCCGTAATATCTGTTTCAACCCTGGCAGCGATATCACTTGCCGGGTTCGCAGCATTTGTGCCGATCATTGATGGCTACAGTTATAACCACCGGCTGTATGAAACGAACCTCGAATCGCTCACATCCGGAAACCTTGTATATAATATCGACTACGATGACAGCTGCCGGCATTTGATGATGCACGATGACGGATACTTCAACACGACCTACCGTATACTCTTCGGAATCCCGTCAGACGCTAAAATCAATTATATAAGTAACCGTATGCCGGATATTATGATAAACGCTGTCCGATTAAACTATCCCGCACGAAATGTTAAAGGCAAGGTATATTTCCCTATCCGCGAAGTTCTGGAATCTTTCGGCGGCAGCGTTGACCATACCGAAGATCGGACGGTGCTGACACTCGGAAGCATTGTTGTATACTGTAACAACCGCACTTTTGAGCTGTACAATGACACCGGAGTCCTCATTCCCGGGGGTTCCGGCGAAGCGGACAAGGCGTTGTTTCTATGCTTTACACCGGATGTATATCAGAACATTTTCGGAATACAAACACACTTTGACGGCAGTGCATATCATATGACACGCGAAAACCGAACATCGCAGGTTATCCGCTGATAATTGTTATCAAAGAGCAATGTCAGTCAATCGAAATTCTCCCGTATAAATATTAATTTGCTCTGTTGTACACAGATTATTTCTGTGTTATAATTCTATGTGTGCATAATCACGGTTATACATCGTTTCGACGGGTTGTCTGTTCATAAAGTCAAATTCACAAAAAGCATGAAAGGAACTGTTACATAATGAAATACGGAGTCTGGTCAGCCTATTTTGTCGAGCTTCCCTTTGAGGAGATGGTTCGCGAATTTATTGGTCAGGGTTACGATTGTTCGGAGCTTTCCGACGAACACGGATTTGCTCTGCTCGAGCGCGGCGACCCGATTAAGGTGGGCACCGAATGCAGGCGTTATGCGGAGGGTCTCGGATTTTCATTTCCTCAGGGTCACCTCTGGCTGGCGTCGAATATCTGCAATCCAGAACATGTTGATGGGTTAAAGAAATGGCTTGACCTCTTCAACGCCCTGGGTATTACCTCCGCGGTACTGCATACCGGCTATAACAGGGAAGCTCCTCTTGAGGCGGTAAACGAGGCACGAGTTAAAGCTCTTGAAATCCTCACCGATTATATCAAGGGCACCGACCTTGTCATATGTCTCGAGAATCTTACGCATGACCTTTCCCTGTCTCAGCCGATCCTCGACCTCATAAACACGGTTAACAGCCCTAATCTGGCTGTCTGCCTTGACACCGGACATCTGAACATCATGGGCGGAGATCAGTATGAGTTCATCAAGAACTGCGGAAATAAACTCAAAGCGCTCCACATCGCCGACAACGAGGGTAAGACAGATCAGCACATGATGCCCTTCGGACGCGGAAATGTGAACTGGAAAGCTGTCGTCCGGGGTCTTAAAGAAGTGGGCTACGATTATCTCTTCAACCTCGAAATCCCGGGCGAACGCCTGGCACCCATCGAGATTCAACGTCTCAAATTGGCTTATATCAAGGGCATGTGGAAAGAGATTTGTCAA
>Ga0123335_1004534_pt1 | contig 17891 bp, 14 predicted proteins | sample BiotimSIPDNA_2_FD_89707 | JGI IMG/M metagenome (GOLD analysis project Ga0123335, IMG submission 89707) | Anaerobic biogas reactor microbial communites from Washington, USA - Biogas_R2 time_0 SIP DNA | ecosystem: Engineered > Bioreactor > Anaerobic > Unclassified | place: Washington, USA...
AAAAAAGTGAATGATATCAAGGGATCAGGGGCGCGACTTATTGTCCGAAAAGACCGGCAATAAGTGCCCGATAAGTCCCGGCATGTGCCCGATAAGTGCTTTTGAGGGGGCGGGCACACCCTCAGCGCCCCATGACATGCCCTTTAGGGGAGGGAACCGGGGCGTTCGCCTGCCCGGAACGCCCCCATGCGCGGGGCCTGGCCGGCCCGCCCCGGCGCGGGAAAGGGGGCCCTCAGGAGCGGCGTGGGGGCGGCTTGCCGCAAATTTTCCGTTTTTGGCATATGACACTTGACAGACAGCATATGTCAGGAATAGAATCAAGAAAAATCAGGGGAGGTTTTATTTTTATAGATCAGTTGAAATCCCGCCGCGAGTTCCTGAAAACGACTGGGAAGGTGGTTGCCGGAGCAGCCCTGGCCAGCACCGGGCTGCCCCTTCTGAACATGAGGGCTGAAGCGGCCCCCGTGCTTAACCCCGCCCCCTACCCCTTTCCCTATGTGAAGCTGGAGCCCCAGGCCACGCTGGAGCGCGGCTACAAGAGCTTCTACGAATTTGGCGGATGCGGCATGGGCGCATTTGACGCCATCGTGGGCCAGCTGGCGGAACTCACCGGCTATCCCTATGACCAGGTTCCTGTCCAGATGCTGGGCAGCGCTTCCGGCGGCTTTGGCGCGGGCACGCTGTGCGGCTCCCTGGCTGGCGCCATCATGGCGGTCGGCCTGATCCTGGAGCCCGCGGACGCCAAGAAGGTCACCGCGGACCTCTTCAAATGGTATAAGGAAACGCCTTTCCCGGGCTATCAGCCCGAGATCAAGAACCCCACCACAGTGGCCGGCTCCATCGACTGCCTGGATTCCTGCAGCGAGTTCATGGCCGCCGCCAATGTCACCATGGCGGATGACGCCCGCAAGGCGCGCTGCGCCAGCGTGACCGGCGAGACCGCCGCCAAGGCAGTGGAGCTCATCAACGCCCTCAAGGGCCTTTGAGCCGCACAGGGGTTCAGCCAGCCTGACCCGCCCCCGTTCGCAGCCGCATCGCGCGGCCTGAGGGGCTGTTCCCCTCCCTGGGGCTGCCGTGAAACATCGCGGTGGCCCCTTTTCTGCCCGGATCATGCCTGGCCCGGGCTGCCCTTGCGCCCCGGGATCCCCTCATCACGGGGGACGAAGCTTCCGGGCCGCCGCCGGGGAGGCGGAGCTGCGCCCGCAGCCGCAGGCACAGCCCGCGGGTATGGGTATGATAGCAGGGGATGGCCCGGCCTTCCGGCCTGGGCTGACCCGCCCCCGGGGAAGGCCCTGGCAGGCTTTTTCAGGTTACGGCCGGCAGGGGGTTTGTGATGGCATGATGCTGAAATGGAACCGGGCGGTGTGTACCGCCGCCCAACTGCTATTCCCGGCCCGGCAGGGGCTGGAAATCCGGATGATGATGCCCCGGGCCTGCGCGGTATCCGCGCTGAAATGCAAGCCTGCGGGCAAAGGGAGGTAAAGGATGCCCAGGCCGACAAAGGAGCGCAATGTCTGCTGCCTGCCCCGAAACAACCGCTTCGGCCCGCTTGGCCAGCGCGCCGGCATGCGGGAGGGGGTGACGATGTCCGTGGATGAGTTTGAGGCCATCCGCCTCATCGACCACATGGACCTGACCCAGGAGGAATGCGCCGAGCAAATGGGCGTCGCGCGCACCACCGTGCAGGCCATCTATAACCAGGCGCGCAAGAAGGTCGCCCGCGCCCTGGTGGACAGCCTTCCGCTGACCATCTCCGGGGGCACCTACCAGCTTTACGGCGGCAACTGGGGCAGCGATGTGTGCCGCAGCCGTGCCTGCAAGCGCCACCGGGGCGGGTGGGAGGAGGAAGCCTCCCGGGACGAAGCCCCCGGGGAGGAGGCCTGAGGGCCCCTGTGCAGGCCTTCCCGGGCGGCGCCGGCCCCTGATGCTTCCGCGCCCGGAGACCCTTCAAAGCTGAATAATCGTCCTTTCCCGGCGCGTTCCGGCTGGTGCTTCTGCCGATATTGAACCTGCCGTTTCCCCAGCCATAGCAACGGATTTGCCCTCCAAAGCCCATTGCTGTCCCATTTGGCGCCCCCTGTGTGTGCCATAAAGTCCCTGCTTGGGAAGCATTAGGGGGCAAATACCTGACAGGACCGGAGGCACGAGTGGCTCTTGAGGCAGAAAAACCCAACGGCATCAAAGCGGCTGGCGCTTTTGTTGCCGCCAGCAGGACCCAGCGGATAGGATCCGGAAACCGCCAGCCATCGTTTTTACGCTGTGGGCGCTGTTCCCGGCCCAATATCTTGCCCTGCCTGGGCGATCCCGCCCGAACCCCTGCCGGGGTTTTTTTGCCATCACCCGCCCGCGGCCGCAGGCCGGGGTAGCCCGGGGCTGCATTATTTGCTACAATGGCGCAAACAAACATTGGAGGGCCTGTGGACCATGGACTGCGGCAAGGCCATCGCCATGTACCGGGAGCGCAACACCCGCGTTTTCAACCCTGACAAATGCTTCAGCAAGGAAGATATCGACGCGGCGTTCAAGGGCGAAAGCAACCTGTTCAATTCCATTGAGGATGGCATCAGCATCCTGGATACCAGCCTGAACATTGTGCGCGTTAACTTTACGATGCAGAAATGGTATGCCCACAAGCCCCGGCTGGTGGGGCAAAAATGCTTCGCCGCCTACCATGACCGCGGCGGGACGTGCGCGGGCTGCCCCATCATGAAGGTCATCCAGACGCACAAAGCCCACCGCGACATCGTTTCCTATGAGATGAAACAGGGCCGCGCGTCCGGCTGGCACGAGCTGCAGGGCTTCCCCATCCTGGATGGGGAAGAGCTGGTGGGCATTGTGGAATATGTCAAGGACATCACCCGGGAGATGGACCTCCATGCCAAAATCAGCGCCATTGAAAAGGACATGGGCCTGGTGAAATCCCAGAACGCGCTGCTCAAAACCTACATTGAGCAGAAGGAAACCGAAAAGCGCGAGATCGAGGATACCATCAGGAGCAACATCCGCAAGTACATCAAACCCGTGATGCGCCATATGCGCGAATCCTTCTCCCAGAGGCCGGCGGAAAGCGATATGCTCTCCTTCCTGGACAGCCTGTTTGAAAACATCGTAACCCCTTACCTGTCCGGCCCGTCCGGGCTGGTGGATTTTACCTCGCGGGAAATCCAGATCATGGCCATGATCCGCGCGGGCAGCACCTCCAAGGAGATTGCGGAAGCCCTGCACCTGGCAAAAAAGACGGTGGACTTCCACCGCGGCAACATCCGTGCCAAACTGAAGCTTCAGCCGGGCCGGGACAACCTGCGCTCCTTCCTCATCCGCTCCCATATCGCCCTGGACTGATACCGGGGCCTATCAAAACAGTATCTCCGCAGCGCCCCTTTCCGGCCGCGCTGCGTTTTATTGCCCTGAGTTCGCACGCCTTTGCCATGCCGCCTTCCTTTGGCATGGCGGGGGCAAAAAGGCAGGGCGCCGTCAGCGCACTGGCGCGCCTGGCCGGCGCAGTACCAGGATTTTACTGGTATAAACCCGCATAATCCCGGGATTGCGGCAGGGCTTCCCCGGCCTGATACTGATAGCAGAAAATACTATAGGGAGGTCTTGCCATGAGAAGGAACGAACCATTGGCGCAGCCAATCCAAATCGGCACAAAAACGGCGCAGAACCGCTTCGTGATCAACGCCATGGAGTGCTGCGATTCGGACGCGCAGGGAAACCCCACCGAAAAGACATATGAGCGCTATACCAACCTGTTTACAGGCGGCGCGGGTGCCGTGGTGCTGGAAGCCATCACCGTGGGCTACGAAAACCGCTCCCGCGAGTTCCAGCTCTCCATCGAGCCGCACAATCAGAAACCGCTGGAGCAGTTCGTGGCCGGCATGCGTAAAGTGAACCCCGAACCGCTGTTCATCTTCCAGCTCACGCACTCGGGCGAGCTGAGCCACACCGCGTTTTCCAGGCGCGTCTGCGTGAAGCCTTTGCCCGGCTTTGGCGGCGATGTGCTCAGCGAGGAGGATGTGGACAGGATCATCGGCCAGTTTGTGCTCAGCGCCAAAATCGCGCACGATGCGGGCGCTGACGGGGTGGACCTGAAATTCTGCCACGGCTACCTGGGTTCGCAGATCCTGCGCCCCTACAACGACCGGAAGTGGAAGTACGGCGGCCCCTGGGAAAACCGGCGCCGTTTCGCCTTTGACATGATCGAGAAGGTCACCGCGGCCGTCAACGACAAGAACTTCCTCATCGGCTCCAAGGTCTCCTTCTGGGAAGGGTTCCCGGGCGGGCAGGGCAGCGCCGGCCCGGACACCGCCATCATCGACCTGACGGAGCCCATCGACCTCATCAAGGGGCTTGAGGAGCGGGGCGCCAGTTTCATCATCCAGTCCGCGGGCAGCCCGTCCATCACCCTGGCGCTCTCCCAGCCGGACAAGGCGATCCCCGACCAGGTGTACCTGCACCATACCTTCCAGAAGGCGGCCAAGGATGTGCTGAAAAAAGCCGTGCTCATCGGCTCGGCCTATTCCGTGTTCAACCAGGGCAACAACAAGCTCCAGGCGCGCAACAAGGAAGAGAGCACCATGTTCTTCTGGGCCAACAAGAACATCAGGGACGGCGTGACCGACATGATCGCCCTGGGCCGCCAGTCCCTGGCCGACCCGCTTTTGCCCGGGAAGTACCTGGAGGGCAGGGAGGACGAGATCAAGTGGTGCACCGCGTGCGACAACTGCATCGAGTTCCTTATCCGCCAGAAAAACGTTGGCTGCGCCACCTACAACAGGCCCTATACCCTCTCCCTGCAGGCCATCCGCAAGGCGGAAGGGGACCTGAGGGAAAAACGCACCTGAGGCTGGGCCAGGCGGGATATAAGCCCCAAGGCATCAGAAAAAACCAGGGTGGTCCGATCTGCCCTGGTTTTGCCTGTGTGCCGGGGGTTATTTTTTGCTGATGGCGTTCTTGATGGCGCCCACAATGGCGGTGAGCAAGGCGCCGCCCGCACCGCCGCCCAGAATGCTGGCGATGATGCTGGTGATGTCCAGGCCCCCTGCCGCGCTGGCCGTTGCGGCCACCTCCGCGGCGCTGGCCGTGGTGGCCGCGCCGATGCCCAGCAGGCCCAGCAGCTGGCCGCCGCCCAGGCCGCCCAGAAGGCCGGCGATGATGTTGCCGATGTTGCCCAGGGATACCTTGGGCGCGGCTTTGCCTGTGGCAGTTCCCCCTATGACACCGGAGACGAGTTGGATAATGATCTGCACAATTCCTGACATGCTGTTCTCCTTTCACAAATCCCCTGGTTCGATTGATCCATAAACAGTACCTTAGCATGTTACCCGTTTTTTTCGGATTGAATTGGACAAGCGGGATAGGTTTCAGGCTTTTCGCGCAAAAACCATCTGCCGCGCTGTGCCGCCAATGAAAAACCCCCGGCCATGCCTTTACAGGCAAGCGCGGGGGCGGAGAAGCGCGGCAAAAAAGGGGGAGACAAGGGGGGGTGTGGCGTAACATTCCGGCTGCTATCATCGACCGGATTTTCCCCTCTATGGGCGGTGTTTTCCGGAGGGCGCGGGCGCATCACCCCTCGCCGTTCTCCCCCCGATACGCCTCAATGATCGCCTGGGTGCCAAGTTCCCCTTTGCCGGCATCGCCCATGGCGGCGTAGAGTTTAAGCGCCTTTCCCAAAATGGGGAGCTTCAGGTCCCGGTCCTTGCTTTCCTCATGGGCGATGCTCAGGTCCTTGACGAAATGCTTGATGAAAAAGCCGGGGGCAAAGTCCCCGGAGACCATCTTGGGGCCGTTGTTGGACATCTGCCAGGAACCGGCGGCGCCGGTGGAGATGGTGGCCAGCAGCTTCTCCAGGTCCAGCCCGGCGGCCTCGCCATAGCGGATGGCCTCGGCCACCCCCGCCACCGCCCCCGCGATGGCGATCTGGTTGGCCATCTTGGTGTGCTGGCCGGCGCCGTCCGGGCCTTCGTGGACGATGTTGCGGCCCATTTTCTGGAACAGGGGCAGGGCAGCCTCAAAGTCCGCCGCCGCGCCGCCCACCATGATGGCCAGCGTGCCGGCCCGGGCGCCCGAATCGCCGCCGGATACCGGCGCGTCAAGGGGCCTTAAGCCCTTCTGGCGGGCGGCCATGGCGATCTTCTCCCACAGGGCCGGGCTGGTGGTGGTCATATCGATGGCCAGGGCGCCTTTTGGCGCGCTTTTGATGATCCCGCCATGGCCCAGGTAGACCTCCTCCACATCCCGGGGGAAGCCCACCATGGTGATGATGGCCTCCCGGCCCTGAACGCAGGGCGCGATGGCGTCAAACACCCGGGCGCCCTCCTTCGCCAGCGGCTCCGCCTTGCTGGGGGTGCGGGTGAATACATTCAGTTCATGCCCCGCTCCCAGCAGGTGCCCTGCCATGGGCAGCCCCATGACGCCTATGCCGATAAAAGCGATTTTCATTATTCTTCTCCTTTGTGCGCATCCGGATATTTGCCGTTGCCGCTATTGTAACCAATAGGGCGCCCGGAGGCAAGGGTGACTGAAGGGGCCTCCCCCGGGTAGGCTTTATGCAGGCGGGCTGAGCCGCCGGAGCCAAGGAGGAAGGCACATGATGAAGAAAAAAATCGCGGCGATGCTGTTGGCCGCCGCCCTTGCTGTTTCCTTTTCCATACACCCTGTAAAAGCGGAGGCGCCCCTGCCCGAACTGAAAGCTGAAACCTTGGCGATCGGGCTCAGGAACCCCTGGGCGGTGGTGCAGCTGCCTGACCTGAGCCTGCTGTTCACCCAGCGCCGGGGCAGCCTGAGCCTCCTCAGGGACGGGGAAGTCACCCACATCGCGGACATAGAGGGCGTGGCGGCCCGGGGCGAAGGGGGGCTTCTGGGCCTTGCGGCGGATGTTGGCTTCGCCGAAAACCGCTGGATCTACCTGGCCTACAACACCCTTGCCACCGGCAGCCCTGAGGTGCGGGTGGCCCGCTTCCGGCTGGGGGAAGACCTGAGGCTTTATGACGGCATGGACATCGTCACCGGCATCCCCGCCAACCCCAGCGGGCGGCATTCCGGCGCCCAGCTTCAGATGGCGCGGGACGGCATCCTGTTCATCGGCACCGGGGACGCGGCGGACGCCAGGAACCCCCAGGATCCCAGGAGCCTGGCCGGCAAGGTGCTGCGGGTGACCCGGGATGGGGGGCCAGCCCCCGGCAACCTAGGAGACCCCTTTGACCCCCGGATTTTCAGTTTCGGCCACCGCAATGTCCAGGGCCTGGCGCTGTTTGAGGAGCCGGTCAACGGGCAGTACGGCTACAGCGCCGAGCACGGCCCGGGGCGGGATGACGAGATGAACCCGCTTCTGCCCGGCAATTTTGGCTGGGCGCCCGGGCTGCCCTACAACGAGGGCGTGCCCATGACTGACCTCGCCCGCTTCCCGGACGCCATCCGCCAGGCCTGGGCCTCCGGCAACCCCACCATCGCCGTGTCAGGCCTGGCGCTCATCCAGGGGGAGGCCTGGGGCGGCTATAACGGCGCCCTGGTGATGGGCGTGCTCAAGGACCGCCAGCTCAGGGTGGTGTGGCTGGAAAATGGGCAGGCCGCCCGGCAGGAAACCCTCTTTGAGGGCGCCTTCGGCCGCATCCGGGCCGCCCACATGGGAAGGGACAACAGCCTTTATATCACCACAGACAATGGAAGCGATGACCGGATCATCCGCATCCAGCCGGGGGAATAGGGAGGATCGCCTCAGGAACCGTCGCTGAAAAGGTCGCGGTGTTTATAGGTGACATCGCTCAGGCCAAAGAATCGTTCCGCGTTCCCGGAAAAGATCAGGTGCTTTGTTTCTTCGCTGGCGTGAAGCTCGTCCATCAGGGCGCTGTCCAGGTGATGCCACTTGCGCGCCCACTGATCGTTGTAATGATCGGTCTGGCAGTCTGTTCCCCAAAGAATGTTATGCTCGATGTCATACCCGCACCCCAGCAGTTTGGTCATCAAATCCCTGCGGTAGGGGACAGGTGTGCCCGGCGTCATGTCAAAGAACATCTCGCTGTTGTCTTCTGGATGCTTCATATGATTGGTGAGGAACTTGCCGTAGAGCGCGATACATTCGTCATACCAGGGCCAGGAGCAGTGCGCCAGGGAGAAGCGCAGGCCTCCCATTTTGCACAGAGCTTCCCAATGCAGCGGACGGTTGTACTGGGATGAAACGCCGTCGTCCCACAGGATCCCGCTGTGAAACAGCACGGGTTTCCCGGTCTTCGCGATGCGCTCAAGCATTCTGAGGCTTTTGTCTTCGTATACATAGAAGTTGTTGCAGATGACTTTGAAGCCGTTTATGCCACGGCCGGCGGCTTCGCCGATCAGATCATCAATGCCATCCTCATCCGGATGGACCCAGAGGATGGGAAACAGGCGGTCCATGTGGGCCTTGCAGCTTTCCAGCACCATATCCAGCCGCTGATACCCATCGTGGCCCCGGTTATGGGATGCGAAGGACCTGGGCGCTTCAGAAAAGATGGCCCCGCCACGGACGCCTGCCCGGTTCATCTGGCCAAGCAGGGCACTTGCATCAAACGCCACATCGCTCGACCTTGTTCCAAGGTGAATGTGCACATCAAATAGCTTCATAATAACCTCTCTTCCTGAATTCAGGGCGGAGATGCTGCCTTATTTAGGCATTTCTGGCCCTGAGGGTATCCAGATACACCGCGACTACTAGGATCAAGCCTTTGAAGAGCATCTGAAAGTAGGGGTTGAGCCCCAGCAGCGCCATGCCATTGGCCACCACCGACATGAGGATGACGCCCAAAAAGGTATTGAAAATGCTGCCTCGGCCGCCGGACATGCTTGTGCCGCCGATGACGACAGCGGTCACGATGTCCATTTCGGCGCCGGTTCCAGCGCTGTTAAGTGCCACGCCGCTTTGGGAGGTGTATACCACCGCTGCGATGCCGCACATCAAGCCGGAACACAGATAGGCGATGAAGCGCGTCTTTTTGACATTGATGCCCGAGAGGTGCGCCGCCTGCTCGCTGCTGCCCACGCAATAAAGATTGCGGCCGAATTGCGTGTATTTGAGCACAAACCAGCAGATGGCCAGAACGATAAGCATGATCCAGAACATCACAGGGATCCCCAGGATGGATTCATAGCCGATGGTACGGATCATGCTGTTTTTCACCGTCACATAGACGCCGTCTGTGATCAGGAAAGAGAAGGCGCGGAATATGAGCTGGGTTCCTACGGTGGCGATAAAGGGAATAATGTTCATGACATTGACAAGCGTGGCATTGATTGCGCCGCCAAGCAGGCCGGTCATGGAAGCCACCCCAAACAGGCCCAGGCCGGTGACCCCCAGGCGATAGAACGCGCCCATCATCATGCCGGACATGGCCATCAAGGGCATCTGGGAAAGGTCGATACTGCCTGTCAGGATAGGGAAGGTGAAACCAAAAGCCATGATGCCAAGATAGGCTGAGTAAATCGCCAGGTTTTTTGCGTTGGTCAATGTAAAGAAATAGGGAGACAGGCTGCTCCACAGAATACACAGGGCAATCAAGGCAAACAGCACCGTTCCCACATTGCCGTTTACCAGAACCCTTCTTACAAAACCCGGATTGTTATTCCTTTTCATGGGCAGCCTCTCCTATCGCTTTCTTTGCCACATTTTCCTGGGTCAGGTCCTTGCGCACGATTTCGCCGGTGATCGTTCCCTCATGGAAGACATACACACGGTCTGAAATGGCCAAAAGCTCCGGCAGGTCAGAGGTGATGAACACCACTGTCGCACCATTCCTGCAGATTTCTTCCATTTGCATATAGATTTCCGTCTTGGCGCCCACATCCACACCCTTGGTGGGTTCGTTAAGCAAGAAAACCCTGGGCTGGTTCTCCATCCACTTCGCCAGAACAACCTTCTGCTGGTTGCCTCCGGAGAGGCTGGATATGGGCGTTTCCGGCGAAGGGGTTTTGATGCGCAGCTGCTTGATCCACCTTGAGGCCATGGACCTTTCCAGCTTCAGGTTGAGGAGGCCATTTTTTTGACTTTGCTTAACGTGACACAGCTGATGTTCACCCGGACAGGCTGAATGAGCATGAGACCCTCTGTTTTCCGTTCTCCTGGAGCATAGGCGATTTTGTGCCTGATGGCATCCCTTGGAGAGCGGACCTTCACCCGCTTGCCATCCACCTTGATCACGCCTTTTTCCATCGGGACCTTGCCGAAGACGCATTCCATGGCGCGTTCCGACCCACAGCCCATGAGCCCATAGAAACCCAGTATCTCACCTTTATGCGCCCTGAAGGAGACATCTTTCAGAATGCCGGAAGAGAGATTTTCGATCTCCAGGAGAACATCGCCAACGCCGTGCGGGCTGATGGGATAGAATTCTCGAATCTCCCGCCCCACCATTGCCTTGATGATGTCAGCACGGGAAATATTAGCCATATCCTCCGTCAATATGCGCCGGCCATCGCGCATAACGGTGACGCGGTCGGCTATCTTAAAAATTTCGTCCATTTTGTGTGTGATATAAATGACGCCGCATCCTTGAGCCCTTAGTTTGTGGATGATTGCAAAGAGGCGGTGGATTTCTTCTTCGTTCAGCGCTGAGGTTGGTTCATCCAGTATCAGGAGTTTCATGTCCCGGACCTGGGCTCTGGCAATTTCGATGAGCTGTTTTTCGGCTGTGGACAGCATGCGGACCTCCGTGGAAGGAGGATAATGCTCCAGGCCGACCAGGGCCTGCATACGCCGGCTGTTTTCAAACAGCGCCTTATAGTCCACGGTGCGGTTCTTTTTTTTGTGCTGCCGCCCGATATAGATGTTCTCAGCAATGGACATGGTGGGGAGATAACTCAGTTCCTGGTAGATAACCGAAATGCCTTTTTCCAGGGATATGTGTGGGGTAAGCGCCCCGATTTTTTCTCCATCAAACTCAATAGTGCCTGAATCGTTGGTGTATGCACCGGATACGATCTTGATCAGGGTCGATTTTCCTGCGCCGTTTTCACCTACAATCGCGTGTACCTCACCGAAGCGCACATCCAGGTCAACGCTGTCCAACGCTTTTACACCCGGGAATTGCTTGGTAATCGCCTCCAGCTTCAGAAGCGTATGATATTCCAATGTGTTGCCCTCCGTTTTCATGGAAAGTGCCGGTATTTGACCGGCAAGGAACCCATCACGGCACTTCATCCACCCCAAATCATCCAATGAGGCCAGGCGGCCGCTTTTCCGTGCGGGTTACACGGCCGGGCGCGAACCGGCGCCCAGCGGGAAACCGATTCGCGCCCTTAATGCCTGCTTAGTTTTTCTTGAAGTCGCGTTCCATGAGATCGGGGAAGAACTCTTCCCAGTTGCTCATGCCAGCAACGGCCACCTTGGCTACCACATTGTGCTCTTCCTGAGTGCCCGCTACCATCTTTTCAGCCATTTCGATAACGGCCTCACCCCAGGTAGAGGTGTTGAGGAAGACGGATCCCCGCCACGGAGCGGTGAGATTGCCCTCTTTGATGGCCGTCTGCCAGTATTCCTGGGCGGCATCGATGCAGTCGCTGCCAGTCAGGACGACATCGTTCGCGCGTCCGGCGGCTTCAACGGCAGCCTGCGCAGCGTTGGCCATATCATCGGTCTGGCAGAAAATAACCGTCTTCTTGCCGGGATTCGCCGTAAGCGCGTCCATGACCAGCTGGAAGCTGGCGCTGGCATTGCCCGCTGTTGCCGCGATTTCCTGCACTTTGGTGTTGGTCGTGTCCACATACTCACTGAACACCGGCAACGCTGAAGTCAGGCGAACGGTGATGTCTGGGGCAGAGGCAAATGTGCCCACCATGAGGATCAAGTCGCACTTTCCGTCCCACTCCTCAGCAACGATTTTTCCTAGGAACTCACCGCTGGCTGCGCCCATTTGCTGGTTGGAGGGACCGTAGGTGTAAGCCTCAGGAATTTCATCATACGTTACAAAGCAAGCGATGTAGGGAATGCCGTCAATTAGGGCCTGCTCCACAAAGGGAGTCATGCTGTCCTTGATCTCATTCTCGTCGATGATGACATCGACCCCTTGCATTTTGAATTGCTCGTAGGCAGAACGCATTTTTGCCGCGTCAAAGTCGGTGTAGATCGGGATCATTTCATGGCCGTGGGCATCGACCGCATTCTTAACGGACTCAAAGAACTCCTTTGAGAAACCCGCGTTCGGGCTCATCCCATAGTAACCGATCTTGAGCGGTTTCGTTTCTCCCGCCAGCGCCATGCTGCTGCTTAGGATGAGCAGCGCCACAAGAAACAGTACCAGAACCTTTTTCATAGTGTTCCCCCCTTTGTTTAATGCTGAAGCCCTCCATGAGGGCTGTCATTCCCCTGACAGGCGCAGGTTCCCTGCGCTTTCAAAGCGAAATGCAGTTATTTCAGGCCAAGTATCCCGGCGATATTATCATGGTAGATCTTCCCGAGGACATCCGCGTCCAGTCCAATGCCATAAATATTCCAGTCTCCCAACAGGATCCCCTTGTCCGTTCGGTATGGGAAGTATTCGTCAAACGTTTCCAGGAACCGGAAGTAAATCGGGTAGCGGCCTATGTCTGTGGGCAGCATATCTGTTCCAAACAGGATCCTGTCAGCGTTATCGATAAAGAACCTGCGGGCGGTATACGGCTGCCTTCCCAGTTCATTCAGACGGTCGGCGATATCGATGTACATGTTGGGAAACCTGTCAAGCCATTGGCCCACCTGGGCGAGGTTTTCGGCGAAGGAACCGACATGCGGGATAATAAAGGTGGTCCCGGGATTATCCTCCAGCAGGTTTTCCTGCATCCGCATGAGTTCATCAAAGCCATACAGCCTCGGCGCTGAAAACCGCCATTCGGGATGCTCTTTTAGGGTGTCAATGTATTCGTTTGTCTCATCGGATTCATGGAAAAAGGCATTGAGGTCACCAATATGAAAGAGGACTGGCAGCCCGAATTCGGCGGCCGCGGCCCAAATGCACTTCAGCCGCTCATCATCCGGGCGCAGGTAGGCGCCTGATTTGTCCTTGATGCCTAGGCCAATGACTTTCCAGAACTTCAGTCCCCTGACCCCATTGTGATGATGCTCCCGGATGGTGCGATACACCATTTTCTCAAACGTGGGATCCTCAAACATCCCCACATCCACGGTGCCGAAATGGATGAAGAAATCACCGGCATCTTTCAGCTTTTCCGCGACCCTTAAGTACTCCTCACCCCATCCGCCATCCAGATTGACCACTTTTTTGATGCCATACGCCTTAATCGCGTCCACCGCATCACGCGTCTGGTAAAATCGAAATAGCCTTCCGATACGCCGGCCATCGCGCCAAGCAGACTGCCAAAATGGGCGTGTGTTTCGATGGCCAAGACCCAGGGTTTTGAAACGGTATGGCTTGGCACGATCAACTGCGATTTTCTGCTGAAAACACTCATCTCTGCCTCACCTTCAGTTATTAAACAAACTTAACTAATTGCGTTATTTCCATTTTTCGCAAGCCTGTCAATCAAAAGATTTCACTTTCCGGCAGGATGCTTTTCATCCGGCAGAAGTAAAAGTGAGGGCGCATTTCCTGGTCTGAGCGAACAAAGGGAAGCATCGGCCAAGCTTAGCAGGACCCGCCGGAATATAAAAACAGCGCGGAGATCATTCCGCGCCGTTTGATGATGAAGGGGGTTACTGAAGCGTGGTTCCCTCGATGACCGCGGCCAGGATCATCTCCTCCTCAGGCGTGGCTTCCTCGCCCATAATCGCCAGCTGGAAGCCGATCACAGCCCCCTCATGGTAGGTGAAGTAGATCAGCAGCGTCCCCTCACTGTCGGGCTCAAGGCTGCGGATGAAGTTGTGCCCGGCGATATTGGCCGCTTCCCGCTTGTAGCCTAGGCCGGTGTCCTCCTGGTACATGGAGAGGGCAGTCAGGAACATCTCCTCATCCTCCAGGTTAATGAACAATTCGCTCAGGGAATTGCGGTAGACAAACACAAAAACAAAGGCACCGCTGTCCGGGTCCTCCACCAGGAGGTTGATGCCGCCGTCAATCAGGAACTGGGCAATGCTCCGGGGATCGTTGAAGAAGTTGGCATAGTCCATCAGCTGCAGCTTGATGTCCTGGGTGAAACCCATCCATCCGAAGGGCAACATGAACTCCGCGGTGATGCCATTGGTGGTGATGGTGAAGACGCCGCCATCGATGCTGACCACATCCTGGGTCACCGGGAAAGCGGCACTGCGGGTGCTGGTGAAGGCTTCTTTCAGTTCAGCGGGCAGCGTTGCTGTGATGCCCACGGGCGGCGCTTCCTGGCTGGTTTGCGCCAGGGCGGGGATCAGGTTCGCGGCGAGCAGAATCGCCAGCAGCAGTGCCATCAGCATTTTCATACGGTCTCTCCTTTGGTTTGTGTATCAGGGCTCACTGGCCCCGATCAGTTCAAGGGCGATTTTGTCGGACATGAAAAGCAGCGTGTTCTCCTCCAGGTTGACCAGGCTGATGTGGAAACTGATCTCCTTCCCCTCAGGCTCAATGCCGGGCAGGTAGTCAAACAGCTTGGCATAGGCGGACGCGCCGGGGGAAATGACAGAGTGGATGGGGACATTTGAGCCATAGGGCACGCCGTCCACCGCCACACGCCCAAATGTGCTGATTTTCACCGTCACCGGGCCAGAGTTGTGCAGGTACAATTTCTTGCCCGACGGGTCACTGGAAAGGCGTGTGATGCTAATGCCTGCCTGATCAAAGAGGACCACGCCCGTTGTGTCCAGGGGCGGGTTCTCGCCTTCCGCACCCGGCAGGCTGATGGCGCGGGGCTCAAACCGGAGGCCTGGGGTGCGGTCTCCCGCACTTTCTCTGCTCATTGCAAAGCGCAGAGTCACTTCCCCTGGCGCCGCGATGCCCAGGGATTCCAGGTTGTCCATGCCGTCAAAGAGATACTGGAACTCCGCGTACTCCGGGGGCAGGGTGATTTTCTGAAGCAGGATGGAGGCAGTGGTGTACATGGCTGCGCCAGGCGGGAGGCGCTCAGGGATGATGAGCGGTGCCATGACGCCGTTGACGGCGCTCTCAGCCAGGCTGATGGTGTCGAATTCCGTGGAGCTGTTGATGGCTTTCAGCGGGATATGGAAGTAGTCGCCGTCCATAAAGGGCTCGCCCACTAGCTCAATGGAAATGCCATCGCCGGAGGCAAGGGTGACGGGCTCAAAGGGATTGGCCTGCACCGGCGGCATATCCCCCAGAGGAACTTGGGTGTTGATGTGGAAATCCTCGGTATAATCCGTCCTCAGCAGGCTGCCGTCGGCAAAGCCCAATGCGAAGCGGAAGCGGATTTCGCGGGCTTCTGTAATACCCGCCTGCTGGAGGCTGGCACCCACAGGCCCTGCGGGGACGGGGAAATCCATCACCAGCATGGCGGACCCGCCCGCCGGGACACTGGCAAAGCCCGTGGGTTCCATCATGAAGCCGTTGACCATGGCCCAGTCGGTGCTGAGGCTCACCTCCTCGGCCAGGGCGTTCCGGGCTGTGAAGAGGAGGGACAGCGCCTCAGGCGTGGCAGCGAGGCCGTCCAGGGATAGTGTGATGCCCCGGTCTTCCATCAATAGGGCTGGCTCCTGGCTTTCCATGGAGAAGTCCACCTGCATGGCCTGGGGTTTCTCAGGAGTCTCGGGCGCGGAAACCTGCGATTTCACGGGTATGAGTTCAGAGGAGTAGACGTTCATCTGGGTGTCGATTACCGAGATCAGCACATAAAAGTCACCGTCCCCGCCCTGGAAATCCCCGTAGCGGGCAGTAATGCCATCCCTGAGCGCGAAGGTGGACACCCAGGGGGTGTCGGCGCTTGACCAGTCGCCAAGGGGCAGGAGTTGCCCCTCCTGGTCCCGGGTGAGGTAGGAGCTGTTGTAGGTGAAGTGGATGTTGTCCCATAAGGCCAGGTCGGTGTCCCGCTTGCCCATCATGTCGCCCAAAACATCATCCCGGATGGCGCCGGTGATGCGCGCCTCGCCGGTGTGCTTGTTGATTTCAGCCAGCAGGTTGGCGCCGACGGACTCATAGCCGCCTTCCGGTGTATTGCGGTCCAAAACCATGGGGATCTGGTAGCTGGCGATGCCGCCGATGTTTTCCTTTTCCTGCATCAGGGGGACCACGCTTTGACCGCCGGAAGCGTTCTGGATGAACATGGTTTTGCCGTTGAAGTTGGCCTGAAGGCGCAGTTCCTCATCCAGGGTGACATCTGAGGACATATAGACCAGCATATACTCCTCGCCCCACACCGGGGAGAGGACATAGTACTGTCCGGACTTGTAGTTGGCCGCCTGCTCGGGGCTCAATTGGATAAAGTACAGGCCGGTCTCCTCGTCATAGGTGACGGCGGGGGCTTCATCTCCCGTCCAGTCGACAAGGCTGCCGGAGAGCAGGATCTCCCCGTAATTGTCCATGAAGGCCTTGTAGGCGGGCGCCACGTCAAAGGACTGATAGAGCCCTGCCCAGAGGTTACCGTACAGATCCTTGTTGGCCATGGGGAAATAGAGGGACAGGCCGTGGGAATTGGGCACATTAGCCTGGTTATGCAGCACCATGCCCGCGATTTGGGCCTTAAGCGCCTCCGATTCCTCCGGGTAGAGGGAGGCCAGTTTGTCTGCCAGGTCATACAAATCAATCAGGTCGTAGTCATCCGTGGTGGAGGTACGGCCATAGGCCTTGGCCTGGTCCCGCCGCCGGGCTACCTCAGAGTAGATGCCAAGGGCAAGTCCCTTGTCCAGGCTTGAAAACAGGGCGCCCAGCGCCTCCTGAGCGCCGGAAGCCTGGCTTAGGTCCATCAGCGACAGGGTGACCAGGTTCTTTTGCTGGGGTTGGGAGAGGGACAGTTTTTCATAGAAGGCGTAGGTCTGGTTGATAATTTCCCGGCCCGCCTCGGGCCCTGTCAGGCTGGTGCCGGAAAGCGCGGCCAGAAAGCGGTAATCAAAGCCGTGGCCCGGGAGCGTTTCCTCCGAGGCCACCAGATAATTGGCGAAAGGCGACAGCATGCTGGCCACCTCCAGGGAGGCCATCAGGCAGGCGTCAAAGGCCAGCCACTCAAGCTTCATCCCCTGGCCGAAGGGGCTACTTTCCAGGGCCTCCCCCAGTTCAAACAGCGTCAGCCCGTCGTGCCTAAAAAGAGTGTCCACGCCGAAGCCCACCATAGGTCCGCCGCCGTGGTCCCAGAGGACCAGGCCATAGGAGTCCGCCGGATAGGTGTCCACGCCGTATGCCAGGAACTGCCTGAGTGTTTCGGGATCGCCCATGCTGGCGCTCTCCCACTTGCGAACCAGCTTGGGATTGGCCCCCTCAATCCGGTAGACGCCCAATTGGTCGTTGGGAATCACCCGGGTTGACCAGCGGGTGGTGCCCCCTGTCAAAACCAATACATTCAAGCGCTCCTGGTCTGGGCGGGCCTGGAGCATCTCCCGGATGTCGCCGGTGGCCAGGCCTCCCTGGGATTCCAGGTCGGAGCCCACGATATAAATCATGATGGTCTGGGTTTTGTAGCCGCCCTGGCTGGACTGGGCCAGAAGCTTTGGAGAAGGCTGGATTAAAAGCCCCAGGATGATCAGAGGAATCAGAAACAACATACGCTTCATACGCCCTCCAAAGGTCATTTAAGCGTTCGGGCCGCCAGACGAAGTTTTACATAGAATCATAATATACCCTTATATATGAAGCCCTAAGCGCCGGAAAGACAAGTATTATACTTTTCCACATTGTAGCATGCCGGATGACGCCTTGTCAAACATAAAAAGCCTGAAGCGCTTGTATTTCGCATTCAGGCCGGGGACAAAAGCCTTGTTACTCCTCCCCCCCGGGGTTGGCGGGCACGGGGCTTGCGCCGTAGAGCACGGAGAGGGTGGCGGGGCCGGCCACGCCGTCGGTGGTCAGGTTGTTGTTGCG
>Ga0123335_1004535_pt1 | contig 17879 bp, 12 predicted proteins | sample BiotimSIPDNA_2_FD_89707 | JGI IMG/M metagenome (GOLD analysis project Ga0123335, IMG submission 89707) | Anaerobic biogas reactor microbial communites from Washington, USA - Biogas_R2 time_0 SIP DNA | ecosystem: Engineered > Bioreactor > Anaerobic > Unclassified | place: Washington, USA...
ATGAACAACTCTCAACCATAGTACATAATCATAAGAAGGATTGGGTTGCAGCTTTGGAAAACCAAAAAGCTGTCTATCTTATTACCGACAAGTGCAATGGAAAACAGTATGTCGGTTCGGCATATGGTGAAAATGGTATGCTTCTGCAGCGCTGGTCAAACTATGTAGTCAATGGTCATGGAGGAAACAAGCTACTCAAAGAAATAGTTGATGATTCTGGGTTTGATTATGTTAAGCAAAACTTCCAATACGCAATCTTGGAGAATTACAATGCTCGCGTGGACAAGCATATTATCTTAGAACGAGAATCTTGGTGGAAAGAAACTTTAGGGAGCAGAGCATTTGGGTTAAATGCAAATTGAATGGTCGCTTTCCATGCGAGATAATATTGACTTATTCCCGCATACATAGAAAAGTTGTAATATAATTCAAAAAGGAGAATACCGATGCAGAACATAAGCATTAACCGCAGTAAGGTTGTGTTCATCAACCTTACCGAAATGGATGAATACAACGGTCTTGAGGCAAATCTCAAGGGTGGCGGTAGATTTGTCGAGCAAAACGGATATGGCCACGAGATTTTTAACTTCCGGCACGACAACGGTAAGTGCTATGGATACACACCACCCTACGGGAAAATTAATCTGCCCCGAATATCGAATGCAATCAACCACGACGCACTTGGAGACTACATTGATGATGTTTTTGTAGTCTTCACTTGTTCCCGCGAATCAGAGGGTCGGATAGTCTGTGGTTTTTATCAGCAGGCTCGTGTCTACGCTGAACCCGTTAATGATGATAGAAGCACACGAATAATTGAAATTAATGGGCAAAGTGTCTTTGCCGAATATAACATTGTCTGCAACGTGGAAAATGCGATTTTGATTGATCGGAACGACCGAGCTAAACAGTTGCCGCATTCAGCACGCAATAATGGTGTTGGACATGGTCAGAAATCGGTATGGTATGTTGACAAGCCAGAACGCCAAAAGCTGAAAGACGATTTGCTTGACTATGTAGAGATGCTCATAAATCAGGCAAACTCAAGCGATGAATATAAACACCACCTGCATGATGAAAGCAGAACGTACATAACATCGACAAAGCAGATTTACAGAAGTCAAGCTGCCAAAGCCGAATGTATTCGGCTGAAAGGCTGTCATTGCAATATCTGTGGGTTCGATTTCGAGAAAACATATGGCGAACTGGGCAAAGGCTACATTGAGGTTCATCACATAACGCCAATAGGAAAGCTCTCTACCGCTGAGGGATACGATGGCACAGACCCTCAAAATGATTTAATTCCGCTCTGTTCCAACTGTCACTCAATGATTCACAGACGAAAAGAACCGTATCAGCCAGACGAGGTAAAAGCCCTGCTCGGCAAATAGGGTGTGCAAGTTTAAACAAGGTGAGCCTATCGTGCCAGACGGTAAATGGAGCTACATCAATTATTAACCTTTTAATTTTGCCTATACCTTTTAATTATTCCCCAGTTGCCGAACAAGAGGGGGTGCAAAGATCATAATGATGCAGTCAGTGGCAAGGCAGAACATCTTGCAAAACACAATGTACAAAAGAAAGGAAGGCCTTTCAAGCCGGCCCATGACAGCAGAAAGCCCTTATATCAAGCGGTTTTTGCCTCTTTGCCAACCGGCAATAGCGCAAGCACCGCTTATTTGCATTGTATCAAAGATGGTACGAACATAGATCCGGCTTGTGGTTCAGGATCTTTGCTTATTCGGGCAGCTAATGAAGCACCAAATGGGATTACCATATATGGCCAGGAATATGATGTTAACACTACGGGTTTAGCGAAAATGAATTTTGTTTTGCATAACTATGCTATAGCCTCAGTTGTCAATGGTAATACACTTTCCTCACCCAAGTATAAAAACGGTGACCGACCTGAGCAATTTGATTTTGCGGTTGCCAATCCCCCCTTTTCTTACAAATCATGGAGTAATGGAGTTGACCCTGGCAGCGATATGCGATTTACAGGTTATAATGCGGTGCCGCCGAATAAAAATGGTGATTACGCCTGGTTGATGCATTTTATTTATTCATTGAAACCGGGTACTGGAAAAGGGGCTATTATCCTGCCCCATGGAGTATTGTTTCGCGGCAATGCTGAAGCAACCATCAGAACCGCAATAATTAAAAAGAAAGTTATTAAAGGAATTATCGGGCTGCCGCCTAATCTGTTTTTTGGGACTGGTATTCCGGCTTGTATTATTATAATTGACAAGGAAAATGCAGCCGCCCGGAAAGGCTTATTTATAATTGATGCCAGTCGTGGCTTTGTAAAGGATGGCAATAAGAATCGGCTGCGGGAGCAGGATATCCGTAAAATAGTGGATTGCTTTACAAACTTTAAAGACATTCCTAAGTACTCCCGTATGATTCCCTATAGCGAAATCGAAGGCAATGACTATAATCTGAACATTCCTCGTTATATCGACAGCAGCGAACCGGAGGACTTACAAGATATAGAGGCGCATTTATCAGGGGGGTTACCCCAGCATGATATTGATGAACTGTCCAGCTACTGGGGAGCTTTTCCCAGTATGAAGGAAGAATTATTCACTGACTTTGGCCGAGATGGTTATGTAAAGTTAAAAATAAAGGAAGACGATATTCGAGATAGCATTTATGGCAATGATGAATTTATGGACTTTGCTGACATGGTTTTGGAAGCCTTCCGAACCTGGAAGAAAAACAACTTGGAATTATTAAACGGGATAAAAAAGGGTGACGATCCAAAATATTTTATCGAAGAATTATCTAATGATTTATTGCAGTGCTTTAGTAACATTGATCTTATAGACAAATATGATGTGTACCAAAGCCTGATGTCACATTGGGAAGAAACCATGCAGGATGATGTTTATGCTATTGCCTCAGATGGCTGGGGAGCAGGAAATGAAATAGAACGACAAATGGCCAAGAAAAAAGACGGCACACCTACGGCGAAAATGAAATCCTTTGATGGTAGGCTTATTCCTAAGCAACTCATTGTTGCTGCGTTTTTTGCTGACAAACAGGAAGAAATTAATCGCCTGCAAAATAAGAGCGATGAGTTAACGAACCAGATGGAAGAATTGAAAGAGGAACATAGTGGCGAAGATGGCTTATTAAATGAGGTTATCAATGATAAGGGTAATATCACCAAAGGTGATTTGCAAAAACGCATTAAAGAGATCTCCAAAGATAAGGATCTAGCCGACGAATTAGTGATACTAAAACAGTATGACAAACTGGTGAAAGACGAAGCTGCAGTTAGCAAATCCATAAAAGAGAAGTTGGGAGCCCTGGATAGACTTGTTATCAAGAAATATGGCGAACTAAGCATAAAACAAATAAAGGAACTGGTGGTTGATAAAAAATGGTGTGCCACGGTATATGCTTCAATCGAAGAGATTAATACAGCTCTCGTCCATCGCCTTACCAACCGGATTACGGAGCTGGTAGAAAGGTATGAGCAGACTTTGCCAGAGATTGAGAATGAAATAGCTGATTATGAAAGCAAAGTAAAAGTTCATCTGGAAAGGATGGGCTTTTCATGGAAGTAAGAAAAGGTTATAAACAGACAGAGGTTGGGGTTATACCTGAGCAGTGGGAAGAAATAATTTTAGATGAAATCTGTAATATTAAAAGAGGTGCTTCACCGCGACCGATTGAAAGATTTGTTACAGATACTTATGAAGGTGTGAATTGGATTAGAATTGGCGATGTAGACAAATCGGGTGTTATTAAGGAAACGCAACAAAAGATAACTAAAGAAGGTAAAGAAAAAAGTGTTTTTGTTAATAAAGGAGATTTATTGCTCTCGAATAGCATGAGTTTTGGGAAACCTTATCTTTTAGAAATAGATGGCTGTATTCATGATGGTTGGCTAGCCATATCAGAAAAAAAGAATGCAATTAGTAAAAAATATCTGTACTACTATTTAATGTCAACAAAGGCGAGAAGTTTTTTTGAAATAATGTCAGCCGGTTCAGGAGTTCAAAATTTAAAAAAAGAAACGGTATCAAAATTAAAAGTAGCAGTTCCTAATGATTCCGAGCAACAAGCTATATCTATTGCTCTTTCCGACATTGACGGGCTTATTAGCTCGCTGACAAAGATAATTAACAAAAAGAAAAATATTAAGCAAGGAGCAATGCAGGAACTACTTACAGGCAAAAAGAGGCTTGAGGGGTTTGGAGGGGAATGGAAACAAACACCTATTAGTATTATGGGGAAAATTTATGGGGGAATGACTGGAAAAACAAAAACAGAATTCGGACATGGTGAATCGAAGTACATTCCATTTATGAATATTATGATTAATCCAATCATTGATAAAAAATTTCTTGAAAGTGTGAAAATAGGAGTTAACGAATTTCAAAACACTGTGGAAGTTGGGGATTTATTGTTCAACACATCTTCTGAAACGCCTGAAGAGGTTGGAATGTGTTCAGTTTTGCTTGATGAAATTGAAAGAATTTATCTTAATAGTTTCTGTTTTGGATTTAGAATCGATGACTTAACTTTGTTCAACCCCTTATTTCTTTCATACTTATTTAGAAGCAATGTTGGAAGGCAATTAATGCTTTCACTTGCCCAAGGTGCAACGCGATATAATTTATCAAAAAATAATTTCAATAAATTGGTATTAAGGATACCTATTATAGAAGAACAAACCACAATAGCCAACATACTTTCCGATATGGATGACGAAATAGAAAAACTGGAGCAAAAACTGGACAAATATAAAGCTATCAAACAAGGCATGATGCAAGAACTGCTGACTGGCAGAATTAGACTGGTAGGGGAGGGGACGCAATGACGAAAGTGGGGAAACCGGAGAGGATAACGCAAAACCGGATCATTGAACTTTTTACCAACAAGCTTGGTTATACCTATATTGGGAATTTACATGACCAGAATAATTCTAATATCAATGAACCGTTGCTTAAAGATTATCTCAAGAAGCGGGGCTATTCTGATGAGCTTATTCGCCGGGGGATTAATTCACTCGCTGATGCTGCCAAGAAACCAGATTTATATGCCGCTAACAAAGAAGTTTATTCTTTACTCCGGTATGGCAGTTCAGAAAAGGAAGATGTGGCAATTAAAAACCAGCCAGTTAAGTTTATAAACTGGCAAGAACCTTACGAAAATGATTATTATATTGCGGAGGAAGTAACCGTTGTAGGAGAAAATACCAAGCGGCCTGATATCATGCTCTATATTAATGGTATAGCGGTCGGAGTTCTGGAATTGAAACGCAGCATCGTATCTGTATCCCAGGGGATCAGACAGAATTTAGATAACCAAACCGATGATTTCATACGGCCATTTTTCTCTACGATACAGTTGTTAATGGCTGGTAATGATACTGAGGGATTGCGCTTCGGGGTTATAGATACTCCTGAAAAATATTACATCGAGTGGAAAGAAGATGAAAAAGCTGCCGATTTCCTTTCGCTTCAAGTTAAAGAGTTAAGTAAGGATGAGTTCTATAAGCTGGATAGGCACTTGATCAGCCTGTGTCATAAAGAACGCCTGCTTGATATTATTAGTAATTTTATGGTGTTTGACAGTGGGACTAAAAAGATTTGCCGCCATAATCAATATTTTGGGGTCCTGGCAGCGCAGGAAAGGATAAAAGCTAAAGAGGGTGGGATTATCTGGCATACCCAGGGCAGCGGCAAGAGTCTGACAATGGTATGGTTGTCTCGCTGGATTAAAGAAAACATTCCGGAAGCCAGGGTGCTGATTGTTACGGATCGGGAGGAACTCGATGATCAGATAGAAAACAAAGTCTTTGGTGCAGATGGGGTGGGGGACGAGATCTATCGCACAAAAAGCAGCGCCGATTTAATTGCTAAATTGGATGCTACCATTCCCCGAATGATGTGTTCCTTAATACATAAATTTGGCAAGCACAATGACAACGATGATAAGGCCTATAATAGCTATATTGAAGGACTTCTAGCTAATTTGCCGCCTAACTTCAAAGCTAAAGGTGAATTCTATATTTTTGTTGATGAATGTCATAGAACTCAGTCTGGAAAGCTTCACGATGCTATGAAAACCATTATTACCGATGCAGTTTTTATTGGATTTACTGGTACACCGCTATTAAGCCGGAAGGAAATGAAAAGGCGTAAAATACAAAGCAGCATAGAGATTTTCGGCACCTATATTCATACTTACAAATATCCTGAAGCGGTGGCTGACAAAGTGGTTTTGGATTTACGATATGAAGCCAGAGATGTACCCCAGGATGTAGTGTCGCAGAACAAAATCGATTTATGGTTTGATACTAAAACCAAAGGGCTTACTGATACGGCAAAAGCTCGGCTTAAAAAACGCTGGGGCACGCTTAAAGAAATCTATAGCTCTGAGGCCCGTTTATCCAAAATTGTATCTGATATTATTTTTGATTTTGAGATAAAGGACCGGCTCAATAATGACCGTGGAAACGCCATCTTAATCGCTACCAGTATTTATGAGGCTTGTAAATACTACAAGTTGTTTACTGATAGCGGTTTCAACAAGTGTGCCATAGTAACCTCTTATACGGCAGATATATCTGAGATAAAGGGAGAGGCTACAGGAGAGTCAAGAGATACGGAAAACCGTTTCAAATACGCAATCTATCAAAAAATGTTGAATGGCAAGGATATAAAGCCTTTTGAGGATGAGGCTAAAGAAAAGTTTTTAAAAGAGCCAGGCCAAATGAAACTTTTAATTGTAGTAGACAAGCTATTAACGGGTTTTGATGCACCCAGTGCAACGTATCTTTACATTGACAAATCCATGCGTGATCATGGGCTATTCCAGGCCATATGCAGGGTTAATCGACTGGACGGCGATGATAAGGAATATGGTTACATTGTTGATTATATGGACCTGTTTAAAAGTCTGGAAAAGGCGGTGGAAGATTATACCTCTGAGGTTTTTGATACATTTGAAAAAGAAGATGTCATCGGATTGTTGAAAAATAGGGCCAAGGAAGCCAAATCACATTTAGAAGAGTTGTTACAAAGCTTGCGGGCGCTTTGCGAACCAGTAGCCTATCCGCAGACAACCATTGAATTCATTAGATATTTCTGCTGGGAGGAAGATGGTGATTTAGACCAATTAGAGGCTAATGAATCAAAAAGGCAAACTCTATATACGTTGACTGCTTCCGTGTTAAGAGCTTTTGCCGAAGTAATTGATAATCTCGATGATTTGGATTACAGCACAGACCAGATTGAGACAATTAAGAAAGAGGTAACACTTTATAATAAGATCCGCGAGGAAATAAGGCTTGCCAGTAGCGATTATATTGATCTTAAAAAATACGAAGCTGATATGCGGTATTTGATTGATACCTATATCAGTGCCGGAGAGAGTGAAAAAATATCTGCATTTGATGATATGTCGTTGATAGAAATAATTCTGGAACATGGTGTTGATTTTGTTAAATCAATGCCTGATGGTATCAAGAATAATCGGGATGCTGCCGCTGAAACTATCGAAAATAATGTCCGGCGAAAAATAATCGAAAAAAGCGGAACAAATCCTCGTTACTATGAAAAGATGTCTGAGTTGCTAACCAAGATTATCGAAGAACGTAAGAGTCATAAAAAAGAATACAAAGAATACCTACAAAAAATTGTTGAACTGACAAGGAAAGTTGAAAAACCTGAAGAGTATAGTGGGTATCCAATTAAGATCAAAGAATCTCCTGCGTTAATGGCATTGTATGACAACTATTCAAATAATGAAGAAATTATCATTCAAATTGATCAGATGATTAAAAAAATCAAACCAGATAAATGGCTGGGAGATAAAGCAAAGGAAAAAGTCATTCAAAGAGGCATCTATTCAATGGTTCATGAAGAAGACGCTGTCGAGATAATATTTGATATTGCAACTAAACAGAAAGAGTACTGGTGATAACATGATTGTATCAAACATTGAAATTGATGTAATAAAAAAGGATATCAAAAATATGCACCTCTCGGTTCTACCGCCAATGGGAAAAGTCCGGATTTCGGCTCCCTTGAATGCTAGCGATGATGCAATTAGATTGTTTGCAGTAACCAAAATCGGCTGGATAAAAAAACAGATTGAGAAGTATGAAAATCAGCCCAGGCAGGCAGAACGCGAATATGTTTCAGGCGAAAGCCATTATATCTGGGGGCGGAGATACATTTTAGAAATAAGATACAACAACAAAGCTAATAATGTGGAGATTAAGGGGAGCAAAATATTTTTGTCTGTTCGCGAGAAAAGCACTCCTAAGCAACGTGAAAGAGTAATGAATGAGTGGTACCGCAATGAGTTGAAGAAAAGGATTCCCGTGCTTATTGATGAGTGGGAGCAAATTATTGGTGTCAAGGCAACTTCCTGGGGGGTAAGAAACATGAAAACTCGCTGGGGAACCTGTAATACAAAAGAAAAAAGAATTTGGATTAATCTCCAACTTGCCAAAAAACCAGTTTATTGCCTTGAGTATATTATAGTGCATGAACTGGTTCATTTGCTTGAAAAGAATCATACTACAGTGTTTGTAGAATACATGGATAAATTTTTACCTAATTGGCGGATAACCAAAGAAGAACTAAACAGTTTTATTATGGATCAGTATGCGGAGGAATAAGATGAGAGTTAGCTATGGAATTGAACTACACATACGAAGGGAGTGGGTTTTGTCAAGATGTCAATAAAGTTTAGCAAGGATCATTATGTGTTGCTTAAAACAGCGAAGCTATTAATGAAGAACCACGTCTTAAAGCATTATTAGAAAAACATGAACTAATAACAGAACCATTAATTAAAACCATGGATCCGGATATGCAAAATATCTTTGATAATATGATGCCTAGATTAATAAGTTTAGCTCAAGATGAATGGAAGGCAGAAGAATATCTTGACGAAGATAGAGGCGATGACAAAGAAGATTGGGTTAAGTGCTCGCTATGTGGTACAAAGAACAAGATAGTATATTATATTCACAATACCCATAATGGTAAGTCCCTAAATGTAGGAAGTCAGTGTATTAGAAAGTTCGACATATTGGAGAATCAGGGGATAAACCATAAGGAATACCAGCGGCGAAGACTGCGTTTCCTAAGAATAAACAAATTGAATAATCATATTCAAGGAATAGAAAATAGTGTAGATAAATGGAACGACATTCTGGATTCATATGAATTAATACTACCGTATTCATTGGAAAGGCCTTATATAGAGATGGGGAATAAAATAAGGAATTGTTTTGATTCTTTTATAAAAGATAATTGCTCAAAGGATGAAGAAGCTAGAATTATCAAAGATATTCAAGAAATCCTTGACCAAAGAAAGCAATGGGTGAAAGATGTTGATATATATTTAGAAAAATATAAGAATCATAAATATGCACCTCGACATACATTAAGGCTTTGGCTTAAGAACCATAGTGATGCGGCTTTGATTTCTGACTGGATCAAAGAAGATGGGCTGATTACCCAGCGAACTGCTCACAGAATTACTGAACCACAATTTATGAATATGATTTCCTCAGAATTTGAGAAATTGTGCCTGGGGTTGGATTACGAAATATCTGGGTGGAAGGCAGATCCTGACAAAAAAGGATACATAATTTATTGTGACCCAATAAAATCCGCAGCATTGTTATGCTCGCATTCCAATCTAATTAAAAGATTTGGAAGTAATATTTTTGGCGGCGAAAAAAAAGAGCCCGAACTAAGAGAACTTATTGTCCTATGTAACATTGTTAGCGAAAATTATTATTATAGAATTTCGGAAGCGCTGACTCGTAAATTAAGACGAGCAGTTTCATATTATAGTGAAAATTTCAGGTTTAACGAAATTACTTTTCGCGAAAATGTAACAGGAAAATATGTAATCCTTGATTTCAAAGATTTCATTAATAGGTTTATTCTTGTTGCTTATGAATGTTCAAATGATTCTATTGAAGTAGTAGAAGACCATATATTACAGCCAGGTCGTAAACGTCATAGTAAATCTGAAATAGATGATCATGAAAAATATATTGGAAGCATGTAAGTTAACAATAATAAAAACTGTTATTACCTGTATCGCTTAATCGAATCATAGCTACCCCACAGTAAGCAGATATCGAGTTTATAAAACAACAAAATTTGCCATTATGACGTTGTATTATGAATAATCCATTTATATTATTGCCATGGGGAGGTAGAAAGACCGGCGGACAAATCAAGGTGGACTGGGCCGGAAAAAGTATGATACTGACCGACCGTATCGCGGGAGAATTTTGCAAAGTTAATGTTTGTAATGATCAAATAATTGAAGCTGCCAAAAATGAATATGTAAAGAATCGGGCGGATTTAGAACGTGATTTTATTAAAGAAATTGATGCTGCCGAAGTCAACAGCGAAATGAAATGTCGTGCAATATTTGCATTAATGGATGGAAAGCCCATTGATGAAATTAGAGAAAATTATTTGGATTGAATGTTTTTTAATTCGTTCAATATCAGCAACGGCCAGGTGCTTAATAGTTTTGAAGGGGGAAATCTATGGAGAAAAGGAGACTCATCGCAATGATCTCCACTGAAGGCCTCGATGAAGAGGAAATGATTAAAAAGACAAACGAGGCTGTGGAAAGATTCAAGGATGCCCTGGCAAAAGCAGAAGAAGATAGCGAGCAGTATTTATCAGATGACGAGAAAGCTTTCAATCGATTTCTTCAATCAATTGAATTCCCAATAAAAAAGAAGATGTATGATCCGGAAGGAAGTGAGCGGAAGACGGCTAGACCAATGCGGATGAATAAATATGGTCTACCGGCCTTAACTGGAAAATTGCTCAATTTGGTATTCGGTTGTGTGTACAGGATGCCCGATGAAGCGGAAATAAGCAAACGTTCATATTTAGCACCATTACGGAATTTGGATGAAAATGATCAGTTAATAAATTATCTGCATATGATCGAAAAAATGTCTGTGTACAACTACCGATACCGTTTTATGCAGTATCGTCTATTATTTCCTATAGCGGAAACCATACTGGGGCCCTTTGAGATCAATTCTGAAGGGACAAGCTTTTGGTTGGCTCGTATCCTGGCGATTAAGGAGTTGTACGGTTTAACGGATGATGAGTCGGAAGCTATGTTAAGAAAGATTACAATCAGAATATAGTTGCTGAAAACCCCTTTACCGTTGCAGCCTGACAACGCGTGGGTACAATCGGGCCGAAATTGATATAGAAAAAGTACATGAAATCTTAAGAGCGGGAACTTGAAGCGAAATTTAAATTAGTTATAGCAACATACTCACCATGGCAGCAAATTGATTGTTCTGCCCGAGTGCCGGGACCAGCTGCCTGATCCGGGTTATTTGGAGTGGCATAATGGGAATGTGTATGTGGGGTAGGGGATAAGCGTAATAATCCTTGCTGAATGATATAAGAAATATGATTTATTGAGGAGGCTCAATCTATGCAGATGGGATGGATCGATTTAAGTACCCGGGATCGGAACAGGATACTTTCTGTTCTGAGTTTATTGTCTATCCCTGGAGCTGTTGATGAGTTAGGGACTGGTGTTGTCCGGGATGGGTTTTCTGATGTGCTTTTTCCTGGAACATCAACCATTCAGACCAGAGCAAAATATTTTTTACTGGTTCCCTATATTCTTATGGAATTGGAAAAAGAAAAGAATATGACTCCCCGGGAGTTGCTCAGTCGGTTAACCAAAGAAGAAATCAAACTTATAAAAATACTGAACCGAGATAATGCAGAGGGGGTCATTGGTGCCAGGGCAGGCGAAAGCCTGCAACGGAAACCATCCAGTATCTATTGGAATGGGATAGTTACATTTGGTATTTTTAATAGTCCGCAAAGAATGTCATTGAATGAATATGCCCAGGCTGTATGTGCTATAAAAAAGCAAAAGAATTTGTTGTCTTCTACGGGACATGCTGATCAGGGAGAAGGGACAGATGATATTTATTCTATTTACGGTTTGGGCGGCAACATCTGGCGTGCTCCGTACCCGGAGACCGACTGGCGCAATGAGGTTACGATCGATCTCACTGAGCAAGAGGCTTTGTTTCTCAGGGAACGGATCATCAGATCGGAACGGTCAAAGAATTCATTGCTGGCATTTATTCTAAAAAATCACCTGACTGAGATTATTGAATATAGTGATTTAGCAATGATTGGTGCAAGATTTGGACTACCTCCGGAGCTGAAAACAGGTTATGAAATGGCCTTAAGGTTCTCCAGATTCGTTTATGGGGCTACCATCCGTTACAATATTATCCTCTCAAATGGGGATAATCCTGATGCTGATAAAGAGTGGACTGCATGGTATCAGAGTGTAAAGGAGGGCTTTATTAAAAATTATGATGTCAGTGAACCTTTTAAATACCTTTCACTATCAGGTGGAAACGTAGCAAGATTATTGCCATTTCTTAAAAAATGGCAGGAGACAGTTCTGTTAGGTGACTGCGAAAAAATGGATAAATTAATTATTGCGCGTGAGATCCAGTTGAAAGGTCGGGAACGTGCCAAACTGAACAACAGGGACTTGTTCAGATGGAGAGAAGGAATCTGGTTGGGAACAAGGCTGCAATATAGATATTCAAATGCACGGAAGCTGATGGAAGACATCTTTGAAGGATTAGGTGATGGCAATCATGTTTAACACTGCTGAAGACAGGTTGGATTATGGCCGGATCCTTTCGCCGCCGGCAGGTTATACATGTGCCGGTGCAATTGGTACTACTTATTCTTTAGACCTGGAGACATTGATTGGAGTGCCGCTTTCTCTTTTTCTTTCAGAGGAAATGGATGGAACTCTGGCGGGAAATCCTATTTACATGCTTGAGGGGTTAAGGAAATCTTCCGATAAGCTGCTGGTTTTTTGCGAAGGCGGGCAAATAAAGGTACCTAATAAGGCAAATCTATTGTTTACCCTGCTGGAAGAAAGTGTTTACGAAGTAACTGTAGCGGATAACTACTCTTTCCATCCTAAAATATGGCTTATTAAGTATTCGAGTGAAAATAGTGTCCCATTATATCGTGTTATTGTCTTGAGCCGTAATCTTACTTTTGATCGCAGTTGGGATATGGCCGTAGTTCTGGAGGGGAATTACAAGGATGAAACAACTTCAAGGAATGAGCCGCTGATAGATTTTCTTACATACCTGAGAAGATATACGTATAACAACAAAAAGAAGAAGCTGATTAATACTTTTATCGCTGAGCTTCCCTTCGTGCATTTTTCAACCGGGGACAAGCATTTTACTGATTTCAGATTTCTGCCCTTAGGTATTGAGAGGAAATACGACCGGGAGTATACAGGGCTGTTTGAAACCTACCATGATATATTAGTATTTTCTCCATTTCTAAGCAAAGAGACGGTGATGGATTTTGATGCCCTTGCTTTGACAAACTCCAATAAAACATTGATAACACGCAGGTCTGCAATTCCCGAATTGTCCAATGAGCTGCTGAATAGTTTTCAAACCTATTGTTTAAAAGAAGTGCTGGTAGACGGCGAAGAAGCAATCAGCGAATCGGAAGGAATTGCTGCTGATGTTCAAAAGCAGGACATTCACGCTAAACTGTACTTCAAATCAAAGAATAATGAGCATTCTTTATACGTCGGTTCCGCCAATTGTTCAAGAAGTGCCTGGAAGGGAAATGTGGAATTCTTGTTGCAATTGAACTACCAGAAATGGGGTTTTCGGATTTCACAGGTTATTGATGAATTGTTTGGCAAAAAAGGGGAGGATTATGACGAGAGATTTAATCCTTTCGAAAAAATTGAAACCGTCCCCGAAGTCATTGACCCGGCAGAAAACAATGAAAGGATTATGGAGAAGGCGATAAAGAGGCTTTGCCGAGCCCGGGCCGAAGCATTTGTGTCAGAAAATAATAATCAATATGATGTTAAGCTTGAATTTGACAGTAAGTATATTGCTCATGATGTAAACCTTAGCATTGCGACATTAAATGGTTACAATGCAGTTAAGATAGAACCTGTTACATATCTGCGAGGATTGTCATTGACTGATTTAAGCGAATTCTATTTAGTCAAGGCCGAGTGCAAAGGTGAGAGTCTCAGACGTATTCTGAAGATACGCACTAAAGGCATTCCGCCAGAACGCGAAGAATTTGTGTTTAAGAGTGTAATAAAAGATACTCATGCATTTATTCAATATATTGCTTTCTTGCTATCCGACGATTATCTTCTTTCAGCATTGGAACAGGGAGGAGGTTCCAAACAATGGTTTTATGAGGGAGCATATAATGAATACCAGATGCCGGTTTTATATGAAACAATGTTGCGTGCGGTTGCCCAATCACCACAAAAAATGGAAGAAATTAATTATGTGATCAAAAAGATCAATGACAAGGAAATCATTCCCCATGAGTTCGAACATATATATCAAATTTTCTTAAAAGCCAGCAGGAGGGCTGTCAGATGACCGACCTGGAACAAAAAGGTATAGAAATAATGGCTGGGTTGAAGGACTTTCAACGCTCTACGGCGGAAAGGGTCTTTTCCCTGTTAACGACCGGGCATAACCGGGTGCTTGTAGCTGATGAGGTAGGGCTGGGTAAAACCCTTATAGCGAAAGGGGTTATAGCTAAAACAGCCTTGTATCATCAGCAAAATGACGATGATTTATTCAAAGTGGTATATGTTTGTTCAAACCAGAGCATAGCTGGACAAAACCTTCGTAAACTCAAAATTAATGATAGTGATCGTGTGGATGATGTATCGGATACCAGGTTATCCATGCAGCACCTTAAAATTTTCGAGGATGAAAGAACTGCAAAGGAACGCAATAACTACATCCAACTGATTCCGCTGACTCCGTCTACATCATTTAACATTACTTCAGGCGGAGGAAGTGTCAGAGAGAGGGCTTTGATTTTTGCAATAATGAGCAGGTATCCCGGTCTGCAAGAATGTGTGGATGGACTGGAAATTGTGATGGAAGGCTATGCCGAAAAAAGCTGGAAATTCTGGGCCAAGGATTATAAGGAGCGCGTGGAAAAATGCGATATTGACAGTAATGGTGAATATATGCGAACGGTTCTGGGGCGGGTTGACTGCTATTTTAAAAACAATGAAGGGTTACTCTGCCAAATAAAGGAGTATTGCAGGAAAATCGAACAATACAATGGCAGACCGGAAGGTGCTAATAAAGTTATCTACAGGTTAAGGCGAATGATGGCGGAGATCAGTGTGGAACTGATGGATCCCGATCTGGTCATTATGGATGAGTTTCAAAGGTTCCCTGAGTTAATTAATACTGATTCGAATAGCGAAACTGGCATTATAGCCAAACGTTTCTTTAATGCTCCTAAGCGGGATAATGAAGAAGTAAAGATTCTTTTGCTATCAGCAACTCCATATAAACTCTATTCTACCCTGGAGGAAATAAATGAGAACCAGGTAGATGAGCATTATCAGGATTTCATACAACTGATGAATTTTCTTTTTGAAAGAGATCCCACCGCAAAGGCTACATTTAGGCAGGTATGGAGCAATTATTCCATGTCTTTGAACGAGATAAGTTTATCGAATTTTGTCATTCTGCAAGCAAGAAAAACTGAAGCGGAAAACGTCTTATATCAAGGTATATGTCGAACGGAACGGTTATCAATAGAAGGCGCGGATAGACTTATTGATATACAAACAGCCAGAGGTTCCTTAAATGTCTCCGAAGAGGATGTAACTTCATATATACAGGCACATAATCTGTTACGCAATATTGGTTTGACCGAAAATGTTCCGGTTGATTACATAAAATCTGCCCCATATATTTTTTCTTTCATGCATTACTACAAGCTTAAAACTAAAACATATGATTACTTTAGCAGCAACCCGGATAAACTACCTGTTGCCAATAAACGGGAACTCTGGCTTAAGGAAGAGCTGGTTGCCCGCTATAAAAAAGTGCCTGACACCAACGCCAGGATGAAAAGACTTAAAGAGGAAGCGCTTATGCCGGGAGCTGAGCATCTGATGTGGATTCCGCCATCCAGACCGTATTATGAAGCGGGAGGACCTTTTGCCAGGATGAAAGATTTTTCCAAGGTGCTGGTATTTTCGGCCTGGGAAATGGTCCCCCGGGCGATAGCGACTCTGGTCTCTTATGAGGCTGAGCGGCGCACGGTTGGAAAACTTATTCAAATCTCACCCAACCCGGAAAGGGAAAACCGCAGCTATTTTCCGGGAAGAAAGAAAGTGCGTTTTCCGGCCCCTCGCTTAAAATTTAATATTCGTGATGGTAAACCAGCCAATATGGCACTAATGACCCTGCTATATCCCAGTATCACCCTGGCCAGGGCTTATGATCCCATTGAGGCAATGAATGCCGGTATGACGCATCGGCAGATCCAGTCTGAGATAAGACGTAAAATTGCAGCTAAGCTTGATTTGATCAAGCATGACCCTCATGGCAATGAAGATGAGCGTTGGTACTCTTTGGCCCCACTGCTTTTGGATCTGGATGAAGACATTATAAAAGAATGGTTTGGTAAACAGGATTTGCTGGGGAGCTTAAATACTGATGAGCTGGCTGAAGAACAAGACGAAAAAAGTGCATTGGAAAAGCATTTTGAAGAACTTCGACGGATTTTTATCAATAATGAAGATGTTTTTCTGGGAAGAAAACCAGGTGATTTGGTCGATATACTGATTAAAATGGCCATGGGATCGCCTGCTGTCTGTGCATTGCGTCTTTTTGGAACTGATACCCCTCATTCGCTGCCTTTTTCAGTTAGGCTTGCGAAAAACATAGTGAATCGGTTTAATCAGCAGGAATCTATAGCTATTGTGGAATTATCTTATGGATCGAATGAACCACATTGGAAAAATGTACTGCAATATTGTGTTGATGGGAATATTCAAGCTATGCTGGATGAGTTTGCTCATATTTTAATAGATGATAACGGATTGAGATTTGTGGATGAACATGAAAAATCGTCCCGATTATGCGAAAGAATGAGTGCTGCCTTAAATACGCATACAGCAAGCTATAATGTCGATACTTTTCCAAAGTTTCGATCGCGCATCTTGAAGGCCGAGAAAAAAACTAATGGCAGCAGCGAAGACGATAAGCGTTTTGTAAAAATGAGGTCGGGGTATGCGGTTGGTTTTTATGAAACTAAGGGGAGCGACAAGATATTACAGAGAAAAGAAAACTTGCGTTTAGCCTTTAATTCCCCTTTCCGGCCTTTTGTTCTGGCTACGACTTCAATAGGGCAAGAGGGATTGGACTTTCATTTCTATTGCCGAAAAATCATGCACTGGAATTTACCTGGTAATCCGATCGATCTAGAACAGCGAGAAGGTCGTATAAATCGCTATAAAGGCCTGGCAATACGCCAGAACATTGGCAAGAGATACGGGAGTATCTTGTTTAAGGAGAACATTTGGGATGAAATGTTTGAGAAAGCAAATCAGGAAGAAAGAAAGGATGCCGACCCGGAACTTATACCTTTTTGGTGTCTTAATCCAGATGATGATGAGCTGGTTAAAATTGAACGTATCGTTCCAATGTATCCCTTGAGTCAAGATCAACCCAAATATGAGCGATTGATCAAGATTTTATCACTTTATCGCTTGAGTTTAGGCCATGCCAGACAGGAAGAATTAATCGATTATGTCCTGGGTCAAAATATCGATGAAAATGTTCTTAAACAATTATTTATTAATCTGAGTCCTTATTATAAGGATCAAGAGCAAAGGTGACAAAGGGACGCGAGCGACCGAGCAAGGTCGTGATATATAGTGGGTGAGAAGCCCACCGAGGAAGGCCTAGCCAACCACCTCGTAGCCAGCCTTGGAGCCACTCAGGCGACTGATCGGTTTAAGCGTAGGCAGGC
>Ga0123335_1004539_pt1 | contig 17864 bp, 17 predicted proteins | sample BiotimSIPDNA_2_FD_89707 | JGI IMG/M metagenome (GOLD analysis project Ga0123335, IMG submission 89707) | Anaerobic biogas reactor microbial communites from Washington, USA - Biogas_R2 time_0 SIP DNA | ecosystem: Engineered > Bioreactor > Anaerobic > Unclassified | place: Washington, USA...
AACTTAGAACTGGGAAAACAACTATTAAGCAATGGATGATCACTATAATTTTATCTGATCAGGCATACCACTTATTTGAATTATTTAAGAATAATGCTGTTATTATTAGAACTTAGCCTTTTTAAATTGATTTTTCAGAAAATTTCTGATTTATAATAATTGCTGTGATTAAAACAAACAACCCCAGAATAAGCTTTACTAAATCGGCATTTTCATTAAAAAACAATACCGATACTAAAATTGCCAGCGGAGTTTTTAAGTTGTTAAATACTGCAAGTATGCCGGTATTTGTTTTTTTTGCACCATAATTCCATAAGAAAAAACTTAAACCTGAAGCAACAATTCCAAGATAAACCAATGTTAGCCATTGTTCGCAATTTATACTTTTAAAATGAAGCGAACCTGAAGATAAAGTTATCAGAAAAGTTATTGCCGCTGCGCCGAGATATATTATTGGGAATACTTGATGATCTTTGAGATTGTTGTTGGATTTAATAATTCGTACATAAAATATCTGTCCGAATGCAAAACATATATTTGATAACTGCACAAGAATAAATCCCGATAATATTTCAGAATAATTAAATGTTGAGTATAGTATAATTCCTGCGCCGATTATTGCCAACAAAGAAGTAACAAAAAAAAGACTGTTGAATTTTTTATTAAAAATATCATTAAAAAGAGTGACGTAAAGAGGCGTTAAAATAGTGAAAAGAGCTACTTCGTATGCTTTAAGAAATTGGAAAGAATTCAGATAAAAAATGTACATTAACCCAAATTGAATTATTCCGGTTAAAAATAGTAATCCCGAAATTCTAAGATTTAATCCCTTTATCCGCAAAAATGGAAGAAATGAAAGAAATGAAAATGAAAGACGGATAAAAGAAACTAAATTTGCATCAATTCCGCTCAGATTTACTTTTATCAAACCGAAAGAAAATGCCCAGATAAATGAGACTATTAACAAATATATCATAAAATAATAATCATAAAAAATTAAACTCAGCGAATAAATCTAACGATTTAGGAAGAAATATTTATCTCATTTCATATATAGAAGCAGAATAAATCCTTCTTTGTTTGAAAAAACCTTCAGGTAATTGTATATTTTGCTGATTAATTACGGAGAATTTATGCAAATATTTAACACGCTTACCAAAAAGAAAGAAGATTTTGTGCCGATAAACCCGCCTGAAGTTACAATGTATGTCTGCGGTCCAACTGTTTACGATTTTTTTCATATTGGTAACGGACGCACATTTATAATGTCCGATATTATCAGACGGTATCTTGAATATAAAGGATATAAAGTAAAATATGTAATGAATCTAACCGATATTGATGATAAAATAATAAGAAAAGCTAATGAAGAGCATACTGATACAAAAGAAATATCCGAACGTTACGGAAACGCATTTCTGGAAGATATTTCGAAACTGAAAATAAAAAAAGCCGATGTTTACCCCAAAGCAACCGAAAATATTAACGATATAATAAAAATGATATCCGACCTTATTGACGAGGGATATGCATACAATGTAAGCGGCAATGTGTTTTTTAATGTAAATAAATTTAACGGTTACGGCAAATTAAGCGGTAAAAAAATTGATGAGCTTGAAGCAGGTGCAAGAATAGAAATTAACGATGAAAAAACGAATCCGCTTGATTTTTCTTTATGGAAAAAAGCAAAAGAAGGAGAGCCTTTTTGGGAAAGCCCTTGGGGAAAGGGAAGACCAGGCTGGCATATTGAATGCTCTGTAATGAGTTTAAAATATCTAGGAAAAACAATTGATATACATGCAGGCGGCAGCGATTTGATTTTTCCTCATCACGAAAACGAGATTGCGCAAAGCGAAGCTGTAAATAAAAATCAGTTTGTAAAATACTGGGTGCATTTCGGATTTTTGAATATTCAAAATGAAAAAATGTCGAAATCTCTTGGTAATTTTTTTACAGCGCGCGATATTTTAAATAAATATTCTGCAGAAGCAATAAGATTACTTTTCCTTCAGACTCATTATGCCGGTCCGTTAAATTTCAGCGAAGAGCTTTTATCAGCATCCGAAAAAGGGTTAGAAAAGATTAAAAACACAATAATAAAGATTAAAGAAATCAGAGAAAGCCATAAATTCGGGAACGAGATTTCGGAACTGGATTTTCATTATTTTAAAAAACAGTTTGAAGAAGCAATGGATGACGATTTCAATACTCCGCGGGCGCTTGCTGTTATTTTTGATTTCATTAAAAATATTAATTCTGAGATTTCGCAAAAAGAAAAATTGGATGAACAGTTTTATATTAAAGCCGACGATTATTTAACAAGCACTGCTGTTAACGTTTTAGCACTTGCAGATTTAAATAATTTTAAAAATGAAAGTCGTAACAATCTTGAAGATGCATTAATTAAAACATTAATCGATTTGCGAATAAAAGCAAAAAATGATAAAAATTACCAGCTTGCCGATGAAATAAGAAACAGACTGAAAGAAATCGGGATAGAACTGATGGACAGTAAAACAGGTTCTACATATAAAATCTGCTAAAAACGGAAATGAATAAATTGATAGTAATATTTGTTGTATCAATAATATTGGCAGTATTTTTGTGGCAGTATGTCTTTTTAGTTTACGAAGTAAAAATAAATAAAAAGATATTTACTGAAAAAGAAAAAGATGAATGTGTCGAAATTTCTGTTTACCCGATAAATTCATTTGGAATGAAAATTCCTTTTAAAGAAATTAAAGCTATGTTTGTAATTGAAGAAGGAGCAGATGCTATTGAGATTATAGAGAATGATTTTGAAAGCGGGAAGTTTAAATTTCAATGGAAAGATAAAAAAAATAAGGTTACAATTAAAATAATAACTGATTTCTCTCTTTTTCCTATTATCGAAAAAATGTAACTTTGTCGTTAATAATAATTCTAATATCGTTATTGATAAAAACATTGCGGGGAAGTATGAATTTAATAAGAGCATCAATAATTATAATTTCTATGATGAGCGTTTTTTGTTATTCGCAAGGAACTGCCGGCACAAATGCTAAATACGAATACAGATCATTAATAGATCTTCCTTCGGCAGGCATTCTTGAAAAAGGTGTTGTAGGTGTAGGATTGGATGTGTTGCCGACAGGAGTTGTAATATCAAAAATAGAAGTAGGTGCATTCGATAATTTCAGTTTCGGAATATCCTATGGAGCTGGAAATTTAATTGGAAGCGGAAATCCTGAATGGTACTCTTATCCCGGCGTAAATGTAAGAGTGCGTGTTTTGGATGAAAAAGATGGAATCCCTGCAATTTCACTTGGTTTCGATTCGCAGGGAAAAGGAGCATACTTTAAAGATTTGAAAAGATACGAAATTAAATCTCCAGGTTTTTATGCCGCAGTTGCGAAAAATTTTAATTTTCTTGGTTATCTTAGTCTTCACGGAGTTGTTAATTATTCTTTGGAAAGAAGTGATAATGACAAAGATTTGAATCTTGGAATCGGACTGGAAAAAACAATTGGGGGACAGATTTCACTGGTTGTTGAATACGATTTTGCTATTAACGATAACGACAGCACCTCAATTGGCGACGGAAGCGGTTATCTTAATGCTGGTGTAAGATGGTCAGTTGGAGATGGTTTTACAATCGGTTTTGATTTCAGGAACCTGTTGGATAATAAGAAATTTAACAGCTACAGAGCTGACCGGGCAATTTTTGTTGAATATATCAGGGCAATTTTTTAGATAAAACTACAGAACTTGGTGTATATTATAATATACATCAGGTTCTTTTTTAATATACACTTCTTAATTCCAAATCTATATTTTATTGATTCAATTCTGCATTTTATAAGGCATAACAATTGTTATATTGTAAATAACTATTTACACGAGGTTTATCATGAAAAATATTTTAATTATTGCCTTAATATCATTACTTTTTATCCCTGGTTGTTATACACAATTAGGAGGTTACGATAATTATGATGAAGAATACAGACAGTATGGCTATAATGAAGATTATGACTCTGATTATGCTGATGAAAATGAAAGCGACAGTTTTTATTACTATGAAGATTCGGAAGAAAATTATTATGAAGAGGATCCAAATTATGACGGAACACAATCTCCTTACTTAGGAAGAATTGTTTATACGCCAGTATATATTTATCCTTACACTACATTTATTGCAATTAATTACTGGGATTATTGGTGGTCTTATCCTCATTATTACTATTATGGTTATTACCATCCTCATTACTACGATTGGCATTATAATTATCCTTATTACAATAATTCTTATTCTGGACCCGTTACAAAAACGAGATCAAACAGCGGATATTTAGGAAAAATAAGAATAAATACCGGTGAAAGAAATTCGATAACTCATTATGCCAACAGAGATAGAACAGGCAGAAATCCGAAAATAAATGAAAGAACCGCAATTAGAAACAATAGCGCGGGATTAAGAACAGAGGAAATATCAACAGTACGAAATGGCAGAATTACCACTGAAAGGCAGGGGAGAATTAGTTCTGATAATAATGAAAAAAGAAATGTTGAAATACAGAGAGAAACTTCTAAGAGAAGATATACCGAAAGGAAACCTGAAATTAATAAAAGAGAAGGTAAAAACGAAGTTCAGCGAAGAGAAGTAAGAAGAACATATAAATACAATAATTCTTCCGGAGAAAAACCTTCTCGTTCTACAAAGTATGAATATTACAAACCCAGAAGCAATAATCAAGGAAGTTCGTCGGGCTATAATCGTTCCAGTTCAAGAAGCAGTTCTGCTCCGGCAACCAGAAGTTCGAGCTCCAGTACATATACACCTCCATCTTCTTCCGCAAACAGCAGCCGAAGCACAGCTCCTTCATCAAGTTCTTCAAGCAGCAGAGGCGGTTCTGGAAATTCCGGAAGCCGTAATTCAGGTTCAAGGTCAGGAAGATAATTAAGTGCTCAATTGTATTTAAAACGGTGATAATATGAAACTTTTTAAATTAACATTTTTATTCGTATTTGCAGTATTATTTAATAATATTTCTGCTCAAAACTTTAATGATGCATTACGTTTATCAATGCCCGGATTAGGGACTTCTGCCAGGGCTTTATCTATGGGAAACAGTTTTGTAGCCCAAGGTGATGAATTTGCCGGTATTTATTACAATCCTGCAGGTATAGGATTTATAAAAAATCTTCAAATATCAGCAACAGTAGATTACAACAGCATCTCAAATAATGTCAGCTTTTTTAATTCTAAAACAAAAAGCTCAAAAAACAACATAGGTTTAACTAGCATAGGATTAGTATTCCCTATACCTACATATCGCGGAAGTATGGTTTTTTCTGCAGGATATAACAAAATAAAAGATTTTGTGAACACAAATAAATTTGATGGGTTTAATCCAAATTCAAGCAGAATTGCTGATATTACCGGTCGTATTAATTATTCGCAGCCATTAACTTACGATTTACTTCTATCGTATGAAGTAAATGACGGAAATGGAAATTATCAATATGATGAGACAATATTAACTAAAAATCTGAATCAAAACGGTGAAATTACTGATGAAGGCAGTATCGGAGTATGGTCTTTTGCCGGATCTGTTGAAATTGCAAAAGGATTGTTTTTTGGCGGGACAATGAACATTTATTCGGGCGATTATGAAAAAATGAATAAGTATTTAGAAAAAGATACAAAAAATATTTATCAGGGTTTAACTGATCCAACAGAAGAAGATTCGCGTGATTTTATATCGTTTTATCTTGAGAATAAAATTAAATGGGAATTATCAGGTTATGATTTTAAATTAGGTCTGATATATCAAAGCAATCCTTTTGTAAAAGTCGGGGCAACTGTAAAATTCCCAACTTATTATACGATAGAAGAAAGTTTTTCTAATTATGCCGAAAGTGAGTTCAGGGATGTTTTTGTTAATGTAGATGAAGAAATTACTGAATTGAAGTACGACATAAAAACTCCGTACGTTTTTGAGTTAGGCACGTCGCTTACATTTTTTGATTTATTAGTAAACGGTCAAATTTCTTATTCGGATTACAGTCAGATGAAATTTACAGAAGGGTTGGATAAAGTTACTAGAGATGATAATAATTATGAAATAACGGATCTTTTTGAAGGCGCGCTTAATTATAATTTAGGATTAGAATATAACATTAAAAAAGCACGTGTTAAATTACGCAGCGGTTGGGTTTTCAGTTGGATAAACAATTTGAACTTGATATTGCTTATGCTTACGGCTGGTGGGAAGATTACGGCGATAATTACGGTTATAAAACTTCAAGAACATTTCAAAAGCTTAAACAATCAACAGTTTTTTTAACAGGGAAGTATAATTTCTGATAAAAGACTGAATTTAGATTTGAAAGAGAAAAAAAAGCATCTTATCTTTACGAAAGATGCTTTTTTTATTGGAGGTTTTTTATCAGAGGAAGAATTGTAAGAATAGAAAGCAAGGATTATTATGTTCTTGATCAGAATAAGGAAATTGTACGGTGTAATTTGCGAGGGAAATTCAAAGAAATATTCAAGCATAAGAAAAATAAACTGAAAGTCCTTGATGTTGCATCTGTAGGCGATTATATTGAATATAACTTAAACGATGACGGCACAGGGTTTATAAACGATATTTTCGAAAGAAATAACTTCTTATCCCGAAAAGCTCCTAAAATTAAAGGAGCATTGCAGCGGGGTGAACGATACGAACAGATAATTGTGTCAAATGTGGATAGAATATTTATCGTCTGCAGCATAATACAGCCTGAATTCAACAATAAATTTGTGGACAGAATGATTGTAGCTGCAGAAAGCAATAACATTTTGCCAAGCATAATAATCAATAAAACTGATCTTTCAGAAAACAAAATTAAAAAGTGGCAGGATTTATATAAGGAAATCGGTTATAAAGTATATCTATCCAGTGCTGTTACAATGAAAGGAATTGAAGAAATTACAAATGATACCAAAAACATTACCAGCGTGTTTTGGGGATATTCGGGCGTAGGTAAATCATCATTAATTAATGCAATGTATCCGGAATTTAATCTTAAAACCGGAGAAATTAGCGGATACACAAACAAAGGCACGCACACAACTGTAACTGCCAAATTAATTAACGTTGATAATAACACTTTTATAGCCGACACTCCCGGAATTAAAGAAATAGACCCATACGGATTAAGGAAAGAGGATCTGTCTCATTATTTTTCGGAATTTAAAGAACATTTGCCGTTTTGCAGATTTAATACATGCATACATCTTCACGAACCCGGATGCGGCGTAGTTAATGCAGTGCGGAACGGGAAAATATCTTCTGAAAGATACGAGAGTTACCTGAACATATTAAGCAGCATTGAAGATGATATGTGTTTTCAGGTTAATACCCGATGAATATTCAAATTAAATTCCTAAACTCTTTCGATATTTCAAGAAAAAATGTGATATTACGGCTATTAAAAAAAAGAAATACTTTTATGAAATATTTATCGATTCTGTTCATATTGTTTTTAACTTATTGTTCTTCGGGCAAATTAGAAAATGCATCGGAAAGCGGCGAATCGAGGAAAGATTTATCGGATAGAAAAAGAGCAGCATCCGAACTTTTTATAAAGGGAAATACATCAGAGATGAAAGGTCAGATTGCTGAAGCTATTCTTGATTATATTGAAGCTTCGAAACTTGACCCCCAGCCGGGTATTTTTTATTCCATAGGGAAAAATTACTACATACTGAACAAGCTTCCTGCAGCTATAAGAAATTTAAAGACAGCTGCAGAAATGGACCCGCAAGAAATAGAATATAAAATGCTGCTTGCTGAAGTTTATTCTGCAGCTTTTTTAGCAGATTCTGCTGCAATAATTTACGAAAATGTTTTAACTCAGGATTCGCTTAACTCGAATGCAATATATAATCTGGCTTCGTTATATGAATTTAAGAAACCTTTACGCGCTCTTGAACTTTTTAACAAACTAATTGAATTAAATGGACCGGATTGGCAGGTACTGTTAAAAATAGCATCTATAAACGAGCAGACGGGAAATGATGACGAAACAATTAAAACATTAAAATCGTTGACAGCATTAAATCCTTCATTAACCGATTTACAAAAAATGCTAATTGAAAAACTGCTTGAAAATGACAGGCTTAATGAAGCAGACTCAATTATAAACGAATCGATTATGGTTTATCCTGATGACATTAATTTCACTGAATATAAAGCAATGATTCTTTTCAGGCAGGACAAACCAAAAGAAGCTAAAGCTGAATATATTAAAATAGTTAACGACAAGAATGTCGATTTGAATGCTAAAATTAAAATAGGCACAATGTTTTTGGTGTATTCTTCAAAAGATTCTTCTGCAATACAGCATGCAAAGGATATTTTCACTGAAATTTCAAAAGATACAAGCGACTGGCAGGTATTTATGTATCTCGGTGAAATCTGTATTTTCGAAAAGGATGACAGCTGTGCAATTAATAACTTCAAAAAAGTTACAGAGCTGAACGGAACAAAACCTGAATTTTGGTTTCGTTTAGGCGGACTATTATTCGATAATAAACGATACAATGAAGCAATTGTAGAAATGAGCGAAGCTGTTCAAATATTTCCGGATGAATTTCCGATAAATATGATTTTAGGCTTATCAAATCTGCAGGAATCAAATTTCATTGAAGCCGAACAATATTTAGGGAAAGCTATTAAACTTAACCCAAATGATAACAACTCTCTATTTGCCTACGCTTTTGCATTAAATTCACTTAATAAAAAAGATGAAGCTGTTGTATATCTTTTAAAATCGCTTGAACTTAACAACGAAAACACACAAGCGCTCGGTATGCTCGGTTCGATATACAGCGATAAGAAAGAGTATGAAAAAAGCGATGAATATTACGAAAAAGCTCTAAAAATAGATCCCGAGGATATTTTAATCCTAAATAATTATGCGTATTCACTTTCTGTAAGAGGAGTTCAACTGGAAAGAGCCCTCGAAATGGTTTCCAAGTCCGTTGAGAAAGAACCGAAAAACGCATCATATTTAGATACAATGGGATGGGTATATTTTAAATTAAAAAAATACGACGATGCTCTTGAATTAATAAATAGAGCCTACGAAATTGAAAAAGAAAATCCTGAAATTATAGAGCATCTCGGGGATATTTATTTTGAGAAGGGAGAGAAGGAAAAAGCTTTGGATAATTGGAAAAAATCACTTGAAATTAAGAAAGATAACAGAGATTTAGAAAATAAAATCAAGAATGAGGCTTTGTGAATAAATTCGGTTTATCAGTACTTGTTTTTATCATAACAATTTTAACATTTAAGGGCTGTGTACCTTCAAGACCTGATTACGAAGAAGCAAAATATACATCATCGCGCCTGATAATTAAGCTTGAAGCAAACAGACGAAAAATTAAAACATTCAGGGGAACCGGCGTAATAAATGTAAATTCGCCCCAGGCAAAAGCTAATTTCGAAATTGTTTTGAAAAAACCTGATTCAATTAAAGTTTCGATTTTTGGCCCTTTAGGAATTTGTCTTGCCGAAATATTTGTTACAAAAAAGAACTTTCTTTTTTATGATACAATGAACAATAATCTTTACGAAGGTAATGTTAAAAATGATATACTTAAACGGATATTTAAAGTTGATATTAGTTTTGACGAGCTTATTGATGCATTTGCCGGTTCGGTAAATTTATCGGAGAAGCTTGGAGTTGAACCCGATAAATATTTAGTGAATGATGAACAATATATAATGACCTATATAGATTCACTTAAAAATAACTCGACAACTTATAATATTAACATATCTGATTTAGCTATTACAGATTACACTTTAACTGATTTGAGCGGAAAAGAATTTGTTAAAGGGAAATACACTGATTTTAAGACTTATGAAGAAGTTCCGGTTCCTTATAAATCGATTTTGGAAAACAGAAAAGGTAATCAAAAATTAGAAATAAGTTACAGATCGATGGAAATCAACAAATTCAACGGGAAGCTTGATATAAATCTGCCTTCGGGAGTAAATAGGATTAAATTGTGAAAACATTAAAACTTTTTTTATTACTTGCAGTATTTTCTTCCGTATTTGTTTTTTCGCAAGAGGATAAAAAAATATCCGAGAAACAAAACGATTTAAGTAAACTCCGTAATGAAATTACAAAACTTGAAGAACAGCTGCAAGATGTTAATATGCAGGAATTGGACAATTTGAAGTTTCTCGATAATATTTCGAAACAAGAATTGCTCTTGAATAAAATGATTAATAAACTGTCCAATGAAGAAAGAAATAAAGAACAGCAAATACATAAAACTGAAAATAAAATAAGCGAATGCGAGAAAAATATAGAAGAATTAAGAGGAAAATATTCCGATTATGTTTTATGGCTTTACAAACAGAAGGATGCAGGTATTCTTAATCTGCTATTTGGATCCGAATCAATTAATCAAGCTCTTCAGCGTTACAGATATTTGAAGTTTATTACAGAAAAAAATGAAAGAGCATTAAATAATATCCTTTCAAATAAAGAACGGCTTTCGGAATTAAAAAATAATCTTAGTAATGAAAAGGAAGAAAAAGCAAAGCTTGCCGATGAAAAAACAAAGGATCTTTCCGAAATAAAAATAACCAGAGCAAATAAACAAAATTTACTGAAGAAACTTAAAAGCGACGAGAAATATATAAGCAGCGAAATTGATAAAAAAAGAATTGCTGAAATAGAAATAAAAAACGTAATTGATAAGCTTATTGAAGAAAAGAGACGTAAAGAAATTGAACTGCAGACGAAAAGACTTACAAATGAAAATTTAGCAACACCTCCGGAAATGGATTACAACAGTCTGAGCTCTTTTGTCAGCCAAAAGGGATTATTAAAATGGCCTGTGCGCGGAGGAAGAATTGTACGCGGTTTTGGAGAAAACGTTAATGAAAAATTAAAAACCGTTACAGTTAATTACGGAATTGATATTTCTATGCCCGATACTTCGAGCGTTTTTCCCGTTGAAGAGGGAATTGTTTCGGCAATTGATTGGATTCCTGGTTACGGTAGCGTTGTAATCATTACGCATAAGGAAGATTTCCGGACAGTTTATGGTCACATCTCGAATATAGTTGTAAATGAAGGGGACAAAGTAACGCCTAAAAATCCAATCGGAAGGATAAATACAAGTCTGGAAGGCAATGTTCTCCACTTTGAAATCTGGAACGAAAGAAATTATCAAAATCCATTGGAATGGCTGGTGAGAAGGTAGTAAGATAAATTAAGAAATTAATTGCAGGTATATTATTCTAAAAATATTATCGAATTCGATATTGAAAAAGAATTTATTTTCACTATTCTGTTCCGAGATTATTTCGAGAATTGCAAATTTTACAGTAATAATAATTCTTGCGCGAAGTCTATCCGTAGAAAATTTTGGGACTCTTAATTACATTAGCATTCTTTCGGGTTACTTTCTCTATTTTATAAACTTTGGTTTCGAAATTTACGGGATTAAATCAGTCTCAAAAGAACCTTTCCGAATAAATGAATTATTTTCGAAAATAACTTCATTAAAAATATATTCAGCTATTATTTGCGGAATATTTTATTGTATTCTTATTTGGCAGATACCTGATAAAAATAAAGTAATATTAGCCTTTTTATATTTATTTCTTTTTCTTAATCAAGCTATAAATCCTTTTTGGATTTTCCAAGCTATTCAGAAAATGGAAAATGTTTTCATATTCAAACTTATTGAAAGTATTTTTTACGTTGTGATTATTCTTTCGCTTCTTTCAATATATAAAAATATTTTTGTTGTACCAGTTTCTTTATTTATAGCCCAATTGATAGCAATAATTATTTCTTACAGATTATTATCAAAGCAATTAACAGTTAAATATTGTTTAGTAAAGGATATTTTTAACGAACTTAAAAGTTCTTTGCCTATTGGATTGTCGTCATTTTTCGGACTAATTTACCTTAATTCGGATATTATTATCATAGGATATTTAAAAACTGATCAGGAAGTAGGGATTTACTCTGCCGCAATTAAATTATTTACAGTTCTCATTGTTCCATTTCAAATAATATTTTCAGTATTTTTACCTGTATTATCAGAGAATGTTCATGGTTTCTCAGATGAATTGAAGAAATCATTTAAGACTTATTTGAAAATAATAAATCTTTATTCAATTTTTACTTCAATTCTGATTTTTATCTTTGCAGATATTATTGTTTCTTTGTTTTTTGGTCAAGAATACAATAATGCTGCAATGCCATTAAGAATATTCGCAGTTAATATTTTATTTGTGGCACTAAGTACCACTTTTGGAAATCCGCTTATTGTCTGGAATTTACAAAAAATGCATATGTATGCTCTTTTAGCCGGTGCAGTGTTGAATATCTTTATGAATTTTTTACTTATTCCTAATTATTCATACAATGGTGCAGCTTTTGCAACATTATTTTCAGAATTTGTAGTATTTATAATATTGATTATTATATTTAATAAATATATTGGGTTAAAAACTATATTCAAAAGTGATAAATAATTATGCCGAAAATTTCCGTTTTGTTACCTGTGTATAATTCAGTCGGATATATAAAAGAAGCTATAGAATCAGTTTTAATTCAGACTTTTTCTGATTTCGAATTGTTAATTATTGATGATGGTTCGGATTATAAATGTGATAAAATAATTAAAGTATTTGATGATAACAGAATTAAATACTTTGAAAAAGAACATACGGGCTTGCCAAATACTTTAAATTATGGAATAAGATTAGCAGAAGCTGAGCTAATTGCCAGGATGGATGCTGATGATATAGCTATGAAAAATAGGTTGGAAATTCAATATAACTTTTTACTTGAAAATAATGATTATGGAGTAGTGGGCGGTAATTTTATTTTAATAAATGAATATGGTGAGACATTAAGCAAAGTAATTTATTCATCAAATGATTCTGAAATAAAGGAACAATTAAATTATTTCTGTTGTATTTGTCATCCTTCAATAATGATAAGAAAGGATTTATTAAATAAAGTAAACGGTTATAATAATGTAAAGATTGAAGATTGGGATCTTTATTTGAGGTTAAAAGGATTGACGAAGTTTTACAATATTCCGCAATATCTAATAAAATTGAGAATACATTCCAATAATTTATCCAAACCAACAGAAGAATTCAAGCAAGCAGAGGAGGATATTGTAAGAGAAAATGCAAAAAAAATAATACAAAACTCTAATAATTCACTTGATATTCTTGTTGCTTACTTTTCAATCGGGCACTATCTGTATTATAATCAAAGATTTGAAGAAGCTAACGAAGCTTTTAATAAAGCTTTAAGAATAAAAAAAACAATTAGAATTTACAGATATTATTTTTTCAGTAAGTATTTGAAAAATATTGTAATTTTTTATAGAAAACATAAAGTTTATAAAATACTTGCATTCTTAAAGTATTTCGATAAAAACGCAAAATTTACAAAATCAATATGAAAAAAATAGTTCTTGCCGGGAGATTTTCATCTAGCGATAAAAGTAATGGAATGACAAGATTTTCCTTTGAATTTGTAAATGCACTTATAAGCAATAATTATTCTGTTACAATTCTTGATTATTTTAGAGAAACTGAAAAGTATAGTTATTTTACAAAACTATTTGGTTATGAGGAGATTGAAACAGGTTATCCGATTAGATATTTAAAAGTTGGGATAGTTCGTCAATTGTTTTTCCTGTTAAAGGAAAAAATCCGTTTTATTCACATTATTACATACGAACCAAATCATATATTTCTTTTTATTTACAAATCTATCCTGAAATTTAAAATTGCAGTTACTTTACATGCTATCTTAAATCTTGAAGAAAAGTATGAATTTAAAGGATTGACAATTACCAGAATTAAGACTCAAATACTTGATAAATGCTATTACAATTACTCTGATTTTCCTATTTATCTTTCAAAAATTCAAATAGAAAAAATCTCAAAAATCTATAAAAATAGTATCGATAAAATTTTAATTCCACATGGTTATTCTGGTGATTATGTAAATCATAAGCAAATAGATGTTGACAAATTAAAAGTTTTTTATGCTGGTGGAACAAGAGGAATAAAAGGGTTTTCAATAATTAATGAAATTAGTCAAAAATTATCATCCGATATTGAGTTTATTGTTTGCGGTTTCAATTACCCAAATTCTAAAAATTCTCCGATTAACAAAAATATTAAGTATTTAGGGCATCTTAATTTTAAGGAATATATAAATGAGCTACAAAAGACAGATGTCGTTCTAATAACAAGTGAGTTCGAAACATTTGGTTTCACCCTGATAGATGCACTTAAAAATGGAGTTGTTCCTATTTGCAGTAAGAATGTTGGCTCGCTTGAACTTTTTCAGCCGGATACTATTTTCTCGATAGTAGAATCAGAGAATGCTAATGAGTGGATTAAAGAAATTAATAGAATATACGAAATGAAAAAAAAAGGGGAATTAAACGGATTGATTGATAAACTTAAATCCTGTTCCGACAAAATAAATAGTTGGGAAAAAATAATAGAACTTTACAAGGAAAAGGTTTACGATAAAATATGAACCCATTTGTTTCTGTTGTAATTCCAGTATTTAATGCAGAAAGATTTATTTACTCAACTGTAAAAAGTATTATAGATCAAACATTTTCCAATTTTGAATTACTAATAATTAATGATGCTTCAACTGACACAACAGAAAAAATAATAAATTCTTTTATGGACAATAGAATTAGAATAATCAAAACAAAAGGAATTGGGGCGACAGAAGCGTATAATATTGGTTTTAAATATTCTATCGGAAAGTACATTGCAATTTCTGATCATGACGATATTAGCGAAAAAGACAGATTAAAAAAACAGGTTGTATTTTTAGAGAACAACCCTGAAGTTAATGTTTTAGGAACAAATTATAATGTAATAAATGAAAACGGGAGTTTTTTATTTTCTGTTTTGCAACCCCAAGAAAATTTACAAATAAAAGAACTATTACTAAAAAGAGCAAGCGGCGTTTTTAATCCTTCTTTAATGGTCAGAAGAGAAATATTTGATAAATATGGCTATTACCACAATAATTATTTTCCTGTTTCGGATTACGAGTTTTATTTACGAAACTCTGACTTTCTTCATTTTCATAATTTAGAAGATATGCTTTACAATTGGAGAAACTTAAAAACTTCGATATCACATAATAAAGTAGATTTGTTTAACAAAAAGCTTTATAAGGTTTCTTATGAATATATTTATAAAAAATTTTATAAAACAAGTAAAAAAGACTTCTATGAAAATATGTCATTTAGAGCTTATTATACAAATCACTTATTGTTATCAGCATACTACAGTATTCAAAGTTTTCTAAAAGGGAAAATTTCTGGAATGTTGATTAAAATGTTCATAAACTCAACAGTATTTTATATTCCGGTAAAAATTATGCGCAAATTATGGTTAGTTGAAAATCCTTTGTTTCTTAGTTTAAAACAGAAGGTATTGGATAGTTTTAATGTTGGTAGGAAATAATGCATAATGAATTAGTTTCTGTAATTATTACAACATTTAATGGTGAAAAATTTATTCGTGAATCTGTTGATAGTATAGTTAGGCAAACATATAAAAATCTTGAAATAATTGTTATTGATGATGGTTCTAATGATAACACAGCCGATATTATCAAATCTATTTCCGATAATAGAATTAAATATTTCCGGACAGAAAATAATGGTCATGTATCTGCCTTAAATTATGGATTATCATTATCAAATGGCGATTATGTTTCAATTCTTGATCACGATGATATTGCAATGCCGCAAAAAATTGAGAAGCAAATGAACTGTATTTTATCGAATCCGGAATTAGGCGTAATTAGTCATTTTTTTTTAGTAATGGATGAAAGGGGCAAAATAATTTATGAAATTCATCTTCCAAAAGAAGATGAAGAAATAAAGAAAGAATTATGTCTTCAGAATATTATTAGTCATTCGGGTGTGCTTTATAAAAAAAAGATTGTGCTTGAAGCGGGAGGATACAGAGAGAAATACGGGAAGATTGCGGACTATGATTTGTGGTTACGTTTAAGATTGAACACTAAATTTATAAATCTTGATGAAATGCTGTTAAAATATCGTAAACATAATAATGGACAGTCTTTTAGCCTCAAATCAATTAAAGAAGCAAATATAAGTATATTAAAAGTACTTGAAGAGAATATTTCAATTATAGAGCCAAATTACAAAAATTTAAAAATCTTTTGGCAAATACGCTATGGAGAAAAGAGAATTAGTATTTTGAAGTTATGCAAAACTATTAAGAGTAGAAAATATCACATAAAAAAGACATTAAAATTTTTTATTTTAAATTTGACTTCGCGAGATTTAAAAGATTATTTTTACTTTTATAATCCATTATTAAGATTTCGATACTTCATTACATCTTCAAAAATAAATAGAGAAATATGGAAGAATTAAATTACAAATATGCAATTATCATTCTTCACTGGGGAAATATATCCGATACAATTGAATGTCTTGATTCGATTGATAAATATTGTTTAAATTATAAATATTTTGTTGTCTTAGTTGATAATACTGGTAATAACTGTTCATTAATAATTAATCAAAAGAAATTCTCATTTAAGCTTCATATAATAAATAGCTCTGAAAATTTGGGTTTTGCTGCCGGAAATAATATTGGAATTAAATTCGCAGATAAATTCAATCCTGAAAACTATATTTTAATTAACAACGATACAGTTTTTATTAATAATGATCTGGATAGATTAATAAACATTTTTGATAAAAATACAGATTATGGCATAATGGGTTTGAATAATTATTATTATGATTATCCAGATATTGTTTGGCAGGCAGGTATAAAAATCAATTTTACATTTGGAATAACAAAAGTTATAAAAAAAGTAAATAATAATTCTTCAAAAATCACAGAGGTAGATAATGTAACAGGATCTGCATTATTAATCAGAAGAAATGTAATCGAAAGAATTGGGTTGCTTAATGAAGAATATTTTAATTATTGGGAAGAAACTGAATGGTGCTATTTAGCCAAAAAAAATGGATTTAAGGTTGGGTTACCAGATAATTTGAGGATATTACACAAAAAAGAAAAAAAAATATATAATTCAAATCCAATACACAATTATTTTATATTAAGGAATAAATTGTTCTTTTTTAGAAATAAGATTAGATTGTTTTTTATAGCTTTTTTATTTGCAGTAATTAAAGCTTTTATTATTGCTGTAATTAGTGAAATAAATGGCAATAAGATGAATATCAGAGCTTTTTATTATGCCATTAAAGATTATTTATCACACAATATGAGAAAAGGAAATCTAGAAAAAATAATTAAATAAACTGTTGCAAGTATCAAATTATCTTATATAAATATTTATATTCTTCTAACATTTTATTCAATTCGTATTTAACCACAGTTTCTTTTGCCTTTTTGAGGATTATTTCGAAACTAGGGTAATTAGATAGTATGTTATCAAATAACATGCAAATATCGTCAGCATTCCCACTTTCTAAAATAAAACCAGTTTTCTCTTTTTCAATAAAATCAATAATGGCTTCTGTTCTATTTGAAATTACTAATATTTCTCTTGACATCGCTTCAAGAATGGGAATTGGCAAACTTTCTTTCATTTGAGTGGGGAGAACGAGAATATCTATATTTTTATAAATTGCATCTATGTCAGTAAATGGTTCATTGTCGCGGGCCAAAAATATTCCCCATGGGGTCCAGAAGTATTCCCCACCCCAAAAATGTAAATAGCGATTTATAAAATTAAGAAAATATTGTATTTAACGTTAACAAAAAATTATGATTCCG
>Ga0123335_1004549_pt1 | contig 17832 bp, 14 predicted proteins | sample BiotimSIPDNA_2_FD_89707 | JGI IMG/M metagenome (GOLD analysis project Ga0123335, IMG submission 89707) | Anaerobic biogas reactor microbial communites from Washington, USA - Biogas_R2 time_0 SIP DNA | ecosystem: Engineered > Bioreactor > Anaerobic > Unclassified | place: Washington, USA...
CAATCCCCAATCCCTCACGCTGGCTTCGTGACCGAACAGTTCGATCCATATCGCAAGTGGCTGGGCATACCCGAGCGGGATCAGCCGCCGCACCATTACAGGCTGTTGGGTATCGAGCCGTTCGAGGACGATCAGGAAGTGATCGCCAACGCGGCTGACGCCCGAATGGCGCACATTAAAACCTTCCAGGCCGGCAAACATTCGGACCACTCGCAGCGCCTGCTGAACGAATTGGCCGCCGCCAAGGTCTGTCTGCTTACTCCGGCGAAAAAGGCCGAGTACGATCGACTGCTGAGGGCGGTCTGGCCGATCGGCGAAGCGGGAGGAGCTAGTGGTGCGGAAAACGCGCCGCCGCCGCGTTCCGATGATTACGACAACGAGGCGGAATATGTTTTGCCGCCGCCGATGGTTGTTTCGTCGCGCGGTTCGGCCTATATCGCCCACGGCCGGAGGAAAAAACAACCGACCTGGATCGTTCCGTTTTTCTTGTTCGCCGGCTCGGTTTCGTTGGCAATCGTGCTTTACGCACTGCTGCCGGAGGAGGATGACGTTTCCGAGGAAACGAAGCGCGGCAACAGGCCCGCGGCGGTTCGTCTGCCAGAAGTGCGACAGAAACCTACCGACCCGAGTCAACACCTTATGGTCGTTCAGCCGGACCAGCCTTCGCCGGAGTCGGAGCCGCGAGAAAAGCCTCCGCGCGAGGAGCCGTCATCGCCGCAGGTGGATGAAGAACCGGAGCCGTTTCCCGATTTCGAGCCGGGGCCTGATCCGGATGCCGCGCGCGAGCCGGAACCCGCCGAGCCGGTCGAGCCGGCGCCGGTGCGGGCGCCGTCGGGTCGGGCGAAGTTGCCCCCGCCCGACGCCGCCGCCCAACGCGAGGCGGAAGACAAAATCCGTGCGGCGCTGACCAAGGAATTTGCCCGGGCCGACAACGCCAAGCTGAAATCAGCCCTGGCGGCTCAGCTGCGAGGTCGGGCGGATCGCACGCGAAACGATCCGGCCGCCCGCTTCGTCCTCTATCGTTTGTCCGCCGAATTATCGGCGGCCTCCGGCGATTTGGCAAAGTGCTTCGAGACGATCGACCGGTTGGCCGACCGTTTCGAGGTCGATTCTTTAGCCCTGAAGGTCGAGTTGGCCGCGGCCGTCGCGGCCGGCTATCGCGTCGGAGTCAAAACTTACGACGATTACGCCAACCTTTGGATCAACGCAAATACGTTGCTCGCGTTGGCGGACGCGGCCGTCGTAGGAGACGATTTCGCCTCGGCCTCGCAGGCGTCGAAACTGGCGGTCCAATTGGCCCGGGCGACGAAAAACGCCGATCTCCTCCGCGAGACGGCCGCCGAGTCGCGCGCGATCGAACTTATGAAACCCCGCTTCCGCCCGGTCGAGGCGGCCCTGAACTCCCTGGCCCTAAACCCCGACGACGGCGAGGCGAACTTGACGGCGGGCCGATGGCGGTGTTTTGCCGTGGGCGATTGGCATCGCGGCCTGCCGCTGTTGGCAAAGGGAAGCGACGCGACGCTGGCCGATCTCGCACGACGCGACCTAGCCCATCCTCAAACGGCCGACGAGCGGCTGTCGCTGGGCGACGCCTGGCTGGCAGCGGCCGTCCGCGAACAACCGCCGTTGAAAAACGGCCCCCTTTCTCGAGCGTATTTCTGGATCGAACAAGCGGCGCCCTCGCTGCCGGACGATAAAAAAACCGAAAGGGAAAAGCAACTCGCGGAACTACGCAAGCAGGGCGTGAGGGCCAAGAAAATCCGCGGACACGTCGTTAAAGGCAACGTCGCCTCGCATCGAAGAGGCGCAACCATCGACGGCGCCAGTGACGGAGAACTGCTGATCGACGGCCAATCGAACGACGCCGAAAAATTCGCCGTGTCGAAATGGCCTTGCCGCTGGATTATCAACTTGAATGATACGTATTCGCTTCGCTCCATAAGATTCCGACTCCCCGACGCCGACAAACGCTTTTACCGGTATGTGCTTTCGGTATCCTCCGACGGAGAGAATTACGAGGCGGTCAAGGACGCCGGCCAAGGGAGTTGGTCGGGTTGGCAACAAATTGCATTTTCCGGCCGGCCGGTCAAAACGATCCTGCTCGAAGGGTTGTACCACAGCCTCAGCCCTCATTTTCACGTGGTGGAACTTGAAGCGTATTGCATTCCCTCTGAACGGTCGATCAAATAGCATTGTCGCAATCACGCTCGACCAAAGCGATAATCTTAGCGTCGGGGCACTCGCTAACGGCAGTGGTCGGGGTGGTGATTGCGGCCGTGCTTTCGCGGTTGTTCTCGCAAGAGGACTACGCCACCTATCGGCAAGCCCTGTTGTCATATACTTTCGCTGCGCCGTTCGTGATTTTGGGCCTGGACAGGGCGCTGTTCTATTTTCTCCCCAACGAGAAAGAGCGCACGCGGGGAGTGTTGGTGGAGAACTTGGTCTTGCTGGCGGGCGGCGGTTTGCTGCTGTCGCTGTTTTTGCTGGTCGGGGGCAATCATCTGCTCGCCCTCCGCTTCAACAATCCGGCTTTAGTCGTAGCACTCCTCCTGATGGTCCCCTACCCGCTGTTCATGGTGCCGATGACCGCCTTGAACTCATGCCTATTGGCGAGGGACATGGCCGCGCAAGTGGCCGCGTACAACATTCTCAGCCGGCTGTTCATGCTGCTGGCGGTGGTGGTTCCCTGCTTTTTCTTCCCCACACCGAAGGTCGCCATCACAGGCGTCGTGCTGGGTGCGGGCGTTGCCTCGGCTATCGGTATGTCGATGATGTTCCGGGCGTGCAACGCCGGCGATTGGAGGCCGACGCTGGGCGGCTTTCGCAAACAGTTGGCTTTCAGCGTGCCGCTGGGACTTTCGACGCTTGTCGCCACGGTCAGCCGCAGCCTCGACCAGGTGTTCGTCGCAGCGACGTGTTCGACCGAATCGTTCGCCGTGTTCGTCAACGGCGCGATCGAGATTCCTCTGGTAGGCATCATCACCGGCTCAGTCACCTCGGTGCTGATCGTCGATTACGCCAAACTATACAAGGAGGAAAAGCTGGACGAGATCGTCGCCTTGATTCATCGGGCGATGGTAAAATGCGGCATAATCCTCATACCGGCGATGTTTTTTCTGTTATGCACGGCCCCGGAACTGATGCGCTTGTTGTACGGCGCCCGCTACGAAGGCAGCGCTGCGCCGTTTCGTGTCTATTTGCTCATATTGCCCATCCGCACATTGACGTTCGGTGCGATCCTGATGGCCACCGGCAACAGCCGGCGAGTGCTGGAATCGTCGCTGATTCCACTCATCGTCAAATTGGCAATTACCTGGTATGCGATAGACCTTCTGGGGACGATAGGCGCCCCGATCGTCACGGTATTCGGCGGCTACGTGCTGTATGTTCCATATATGATGTATCAGTTACGCGGAATACTGAAGTGCGCGGCAACGAGTTTATTTCCTTGGTCCCAGTTGCTTTTGATAGTATGCATCAGTTCTTTTTCCGCACTACTAATCCTGACGATAAAAAGTTGGTTGCCGCAGATCGATGCGATTATTCTATCAGTCACTTCGATCATTTATACTGTTATCACGGTGATGTTATTCAACCGCTTTGGCTTTATACACTTTGCAGATATTCTGAAATACGTTCAAGAATGCGCGAACAAGCTTATTAGCTCCCGAAAATAAACGGAGACAATCAAGCGATGAACTATTTTCGCCGACTAAAAAACCGTTTTCTTTCCATAATTCCCCGATTTCGTCGGAGAGTAATACTGGAAGTCAGGCGGGGCGATCCGCCGCCGGAGTTGCCCCATCTCGAAGGCGTTCGTTTCGAGCAAGTTACCAGCGACAACGTTGATATGATTTCACACTATTGCGACCAGTCCGAGATGATGAAAAGGAGAAAGAATATTGATGACGGCGTTCTCGGCATGTATGCATTTTGCGGCGACCGCGTGGTGGGCCAGGGGTGGGCGGAAATCCCTGGCGATGACGACCGGCTGCTTTGGAATTTTCTACCCGTCACAAAAGACACGCTTCCATTCAGGTCATTTTCGATAGATCCCCAATATCGCGGCCGAAAAATATTTCAGCATCTTCTCAGGCAATTGGCTGTCCTTTGTTTTCGTAAAACCTCCGTTAACCGTATTTTGTCGCATGTATACGAGGACAATGTCATTTCGCTCGCCGGTTGTGAACGAGCCGGATTTCGCCGTATCTGCGTCATACCTTTCATTGAATGGCGAGGGCGACTTTATCCATTGAAAAAGATTCCCGAGTACATGTCCAGAGTCAGCGAATCGAAGGACTCAAAATGATTCGACTGTGAGATCGGTGCAATAGCTCCTGAAAGAATACGGTATATATGCTCGAACGCAATACACATGGCCCCAGGACAGCGGTAATATGTTCCTCTCATTTCAATGCAATGGGAATAGTCTTGTCGTTGCGGGAGATCGGCTGGGACGGGCGGATACTCTGTTTTAGAATCAATTGCAACCGGCGCACAGTCGTCGAACGCTGGCCGGATTTATGCGAATGTGCGCCGGTCACGATTTTCGAACCGTCGCAGATATGGCAAAAAATCGCCGCGCGGGTCGCTCCGAAAGACGTGTCCGCCCTGTTTTTCTGCGACGAACGTTTTCACTCGACTTGTATGAACGACCAAATGGCATCGCTTTATTCTGCGGCGAAATGCTGGTTGGGAACTCGCTGCGAATTGGAAACGGTCCTCGACCGTTGGATATTCTACGAATATCTCCGCAACCGCGGTCTTGCCGACACGCCCGTTACGCTGAAGAATCCTTGCGATCCTTGGCAGCATTTTCCGGACGGATTTCGCGCCCGCGTCTGGCGGTCTTGGCGAGGAATGAAGAAACTGCCGCGAGGCCGGACGGTACGCACCGCGAAAGAATTCGACGAATGGCGGCAAATGTGCCAGACGCAAAAAGTCGCCGACGCGGAATGGGGTTGCCAGGAATTGCTCAGCACCGATCCCCGGCACACGGTTTCGGTGTGCGGTTGGCACGATCCCGCGAGCCGGTATTACAAAGTGACCAGATGGCTCCGCCAGCGAAGCGAAAACGGCTGGCTTATCGAGACTCTCGAAGGCTATGACGAGCTGCGCGAAACGACGCGCAATATACTATCCGCTATGGAATATTACGGGCCGTTTGAATTGGAATTCATGAAAAACAGGGACAGCGAAGGCTACAAGGTAATCGAATTGAATCCTCGCTTTTGGATGCAGCATCGCTTGGTGGGGAACGAATTGGTCCGCAGGTATCTCGATCTGCCCGCCGGTACAAACGAATCCCGGCCGCAACCGCGTTATTGGTTGAACACCGATGAAGTTTTAAAACGCATGCTCTGCTTCAAAGGGTTTGGTTTATTCCCGTATATTCGACAAGGCGTGTTGTCCACGCCCGTGCGCGGAAGCGTCTGGCCGGTGGTCAACGATCGCTTGCGTATGCCCTTACGCACAGCGAGCCGCCTAGGCCGGAAGTTTTCCGGCAGATTTCATGGCGATAAATGACAATCGAGCGCGCTATGCAATTGCGGCCATGATCGAGGTCGCCGACCTCGAATTAATGCCGCAGATGCAATTGAGCTACGGCGAACAACCGCTGACAAACGGCAAACCTGCTATTCATATTCAATCCAGCGGGTTTTTCGGCGAGAGCTACGGTTCTCCCGCGAGCCTTCCACGGTTGTCCTTGCCCGAAATCGAGGGCGTTCCGTTGCTTTTTGGAAAGCCGCTTATCGAACGCTGCGGCAGGACGCTGATCGTTCACGCCGACATCATCGCCTCGGCCTATTTCCTCTTGACCAGATACGAGGAATGGGTGCGAGCGGACGTGCGCGACGAGCACGGGCGTTTCCCGGGCAAAGAATCGCTGCCGGCGAGGGCGGGGTTCATCGGCCGGCCGATCGTGGACGAATACGCCGCCCTGCTGCGAAAATGGGCGAAAGAAGTCGGCGTCGAACTGCCCGAGCCGAAACGGCGTTTTTCCGTGCTATTGACCCACGACGTCGATTCCATCGGACCGCGGCACGGAGTGATCGGCGCGGCGAGGGCGGTCGCCGGCGGATTGCTCGGACGGCGGACGGTGAGCGACGCCTTGCGCAATGCCGAGTCCGCTCTCGGACTAAAACGACATCCGCAAGACAACCTGGATCAAGTAATTGCCTCGGACCGGCGATTGACCGAGCGTTTCCCGCCGGATCGCTGTCGCTCAGTGTTCTTTTTCATGGCCGGCGGCCGTTCGCAACACGACGGGAATTATTCTCTTCGCGACAAACATCCGCGAAGCCGCCTGAACGAAGTGATGAAATCCAATGCCGAGATCGGACTGCACGCCAGCTACGAGTCCGGCGAGAATCCATCGCAAATAGCACGCGAACGCGCGGAACTGGAAAAAGTTGCAGGCAGAAAGATCGAAAAAAACCGCCATCATTTTCTAACATGGCGCGAACCGGAGCAAGGGCAAACGATCGCCGAAGCCGGAATCCGTTGGGATGCCACGCTCGGATACGCCGATCTGGCCGGATTTCGACTGGGCGTATGCCGTCCCGTTCCGCTATTCGATCCCATTCACTGCCTACCCCTGGGTATTGAAGAACATCCCTTAACGGTCATGGACTGCACGCTCGACCGGCCGAATTACATGAATCTCGGTGAAGAAGAGGCGTTCAATAGAGTTCAAAAGATAATCGACGAGACATACAGCCACCAAGGTGAGTTCGTTTGCCTATGGCATAACACCGTGTTGGCGTCAGACGACAACAGCTACCATAAACGCCTATACCCCAGAGTGCTTGACTACTTGGGAAACCTGCTGGAAAAGGATCAATGAAGTTTGTAACAATCGTCGGTGCCCGGCCGCAATTCATCAAGGCGGCTCCGTTGAGCACGGAGTTGAGAAAAGAGCACGAAGAATGCCTCGTTCACACGGGCCAGCACTACAACGACAATATGTCGGACGTGTTTTTTCGCGAGTTGAACATCCCGCCGCCCGACGTGCATCTTGGCGTCGGCTCCGGCTCGCACGCCGCACAGACGGCCGCGATGCTGACCGGGATCGAGCAAGTCTTGTTGGAAGTGAAGCCGGACGCGGTGATTATCTACGGCGACACCAACTCGACGGTGGCCGGCGTGCTGGCCGCGGCCAAATTGCATATTCCAGTGGCTCACGTCGAGGCTGGGCTGCGGAGCTTCGACCGCCGCATGCCCGAGGAAATCAACCGCGTTGTGGCCGACCACCTCTCGACCTGGTTGTTCGCCCCGTCGCAGGTCTCCGTACGGCAATTGGCGGCCGAGGGGATCGTCGAGGGGGTGCATGATGTAGGCGACATCATGGCCGACAGCGTGCGGTTGTTCGCCCCGCTTGCACGCGAGCGGTCCGATGTGCTCGCACGGCTGAAGTTAGAGTCGGGCGAATACTTTGCCGCGACGGTGCATCGGGCGGCAAATACCGACGAACGGAGTAGATTGTCCGGCATATTCGAGGGGTTGTCGGCCGCTCCCATACCGGTGGTGCTGCCGCTGCATCCACGTACAAAAGCCGCCATCGACCGGCACGGCCTCAAATCCTTTATCGAAGGCGCGAGCCAAACAATACGAATAATCGACCCGCTGGGCTATTTAGACATGCTGCAACTCCAGCAAAACGCTGCGGCAGTACTAACCGATTCGGGGGGCATTCAGAAAGAAGCTTATTACCTGGGCGTTCCTTGCATTACGCTGCGAGACGAAACAGAATGGATGGAGACAGTCGAGGCAGGCTGGAACCGACTGGTCGGCGCCGATGCACCGCGCATCGCGGAAGCGGTGAAAGGTTTTTTGTCTAGCAAGCGAAAGAACCGTCCTCAGCTGTACGGTGACGGCCACGCGGCGGAAAGGGTTGTGTGTTATTTTGACGATGATAAATGAATAATGAATAGTGGCTGCGTATAATTTGCCATGAAAGAACTGCTTATCATTTCGCTTCAGTATTACCCTCTCAACAGCCCCTGCGCGCATAGAATTCATTCCTATGGAAAGCACTTGCATGATTTCGGCTATCGTTCCACTATCCTTTGCATGGATTGGCGGTTTAATTCAAGCAAAGAAATGCCAAAATGCGCCGAGCGATACGATTTGAGCATTTCAAAGCCCGATGTATGTCGGACGGAAAGGATTCAACTCAACCATATATGGCAATACTCTTTCGCATTAGGATATTGCCTTCGTCCATTGAGTTGGCCTGCTGAACTATATATGAAATTTTTAATTCATGCTCAGAAAATGCACAAGGAGCTCAATTTTGACGCTATCCTGGCGACAAGCCCCATGCAAATGCCGTTAGCCGTGGCGTCAACCGTTGGTCGAAAGTTCAAGATTCCCTGGATTGCCGATTTGCGAGACGTGGCTGGCGAATTAACTCCGCAACCATCTAATAATCCGCTTCGCATTGCATGGCGACATTTTACCCGCAGGTTGGTAAAACACCAGGAGACTCGAGTGTGCGGTGGCGCTGATGCCGTTCTAACCGTGTCCGCCCCGCTTGTTGACACCCTACTGGAACGCGGCCTAAAAAAGGTCCATTTGGTGTATAACGGTTTTGAGCCGGAGGATTATGCCGGTGAGGAAGTGAATCAGAACCGACTATTTCGCATCCTATATGGCGGGACTATTACTCCTTCGCGCAATCCATCCATGCTGTTTGAAGCCGTCGATTTGCTGTTGAAAAGAGAACTGATTAACCCGGATGATTTTCAAATATGTTTTTTCGGTAAGATTCACTTACCGATGAATGAAATACTTCGAAACCGACCATGCCGGAAGATCGTGAAGATTTATGATCGTATCGCCAGATGCGATTTTATCGAGGCTCTCAAGAATAGTACTATCTTGTTGCAGTTGGCACATCCACACGAAAAGGGAATAATGACGAGCAAGATATTTGATTATTTGGCGGTTTCTCATCCGATACTGTCCATTCCCAAGGACAACGATGTAATTGATGCCTTGCTCAGTGAAACGAATGCGGGGAAGTCTTTCGACAATCATGAAGGTGTGATGGATTATCTACTTCATAGTTATCGCCAGTGGAAGGCGGAGGGCCGGGTGAAGTACGAGGGAAACCATAATGCAATATCACTTTATACCCGTGGCTCACAAACAAAGAAACTTGCGCATATATTAGATTCAGTGTTAAACACAAGCAATTCCAGCAACATACGGCAGCGAATATAATACTCGATGTTCTTTATTAAATACCGTCTGGTCGATTTTATAAGCCTTGAGGCTTGGCTACTCCTTTTCATGCTTTCGGGGGGGTATAAGGACGCGTCAGCCATTGTGGCCCTGAATGAATATGTTGACATAACGCTTGGCACATGCGCCATGGTCTATATTATGACCGTCTGGCGGATATTCCGCCAAGGGTTGCCCAAAAACGGCTTATTTTACGGTTATATGGCTCTTTATGTGCTTTTTGTGGTGTATGCCGGTATAAACTTTCAAATATCCAAGCATGATATATACGGTGTACTTAAAATGCAAAAATTGCTAGTGTTCAATTCTTGCGCCCTGATATGTCCGCTATTGGCCATACAGTCCAAGGACCATATCGAAAGATGGTGGAGATTGATGGTCCTATTCGCAACAGTAGCTGCATTATACTCAATTATCGCGGGAATTACATCGGGACATGTACGCCTTGCTACCGCTTTTGGAGGAGCAAGTAGTCATGCTTTGGCTAATATTCTAGGTTTTTCCCTGGTTGGTATACTCGCTGTGGGCGTATATACCCGTAACCAACTGGAACGCTTTGCGATTATTGCAATAGCTGGACTATTCGCGCTCGTCATTCTGCTTTCCGGAGCAAGGCAGGCTGTTGTTGCGAGCATGGCAGGATATGCCTACACGATATTCTTTTTATGGAAATCGGGGTATGATATCAAACGAATCGTATGGTCTTTTGTGATTGTTGTGTTGGCCATTATGATATTCACGGTCATCAAGTCGAGGATCAGTGAAACAACTGATATAAGGCATTCAGAATCAAGAATGTCAACGCTGGTGACAATGAATAGAATGGAGTTATTGGAAAAGTCACATCGGCTTTCCGCTTGGACAGCGGGATTGGATATTTGGCAACAATCACCTGCGATAGGAGTTGGTTTTGGTGCCTATGAATTATATCGGCCAGGCTCTTATTATCCGCATAACTATTTTATCGAACTGCTTGCCGAATTGGGTATCATCGGTTTTGTCTTGGGATGCGGATTATTAATGGTACCGATTTGGGTAGCGATTAAGAAACTGCCCAATAATAAAAGCTGGTGGGCATGCGCCATGGGTTCCCTGTTTTTCTATGGATGCGTTTGCATTATGGTCAGCGGAGATATTTCTGTCAACCGCATGTTTTTCGCAATATGGTCGATGACCATTGTATCTGCTTTTATGAAACCTCAGAACCATTCCATGCGTCCTATTTTATACAGATAATTTATATATGATGCGGGGACGTTTCCAATATATGATCGCATGAACACAACGCTAAGTGACAGAATGCCCACTATTTGCATTATGACAACGTCACACTTCCCGAAAGACGACCGGATATTCCACAAGGAAGCCCTCTTTCTTAAAAACCAAGGTTATGATGTAATCATCATCGCACAACACGACGATGATGCGGTCATTGATGGCATTCGCATTATTCCTTTGCATATCGCCAAAAGACGTCTTGATCGATATGTAATAAATGTATTCCATGCTTTATGGCTGGCTTTTCAAGTGCGCGCTGACGCTTATCATTTTCATGACCCTGAATTGTTGTTTGCCGGTTTCATAATGAAGCTTGCAGGAAAAGTCGTGATCTACGACGTCCATGAAGATTACCAGCAAAAACTGTTGTCAAAACATTTCTCCGGTAAAAGATTAGCCGCTGGGATATGGAGAATTGTCGAAAGCACGCTTAGCCGTTTTTTCAATCATGTCTTCACTGCGGATTCCCATACCAAACAGCATTTCCCTCCTCATAAAACGACGGTTCTGGCAAATTACCCCCCGTTACGATTTACAGACGTCGTTCGACATCGGAAAGAAGACGGAGTATTCCGCATTGTATATGCAGGAGGAATAGACTGTAGTCGGGGCATTGCCAAGACAATTGACGCTCTTGAATTGCTAAGCGATATACCTGTTGAATTCCATGTGGCTGGCCCACCCCCCGATGGCCCCCTGATGGACAGGATGTCTCAGCATTCAAAAGTCGTTTATCACGGACTTTTACCTTGGGAAGAAGTTAATTCCTTGTTGGCCGAATGCGACTTGGGTGTTGTTCTTCTACAGCCGGTTCCCGCCTATCTATATTGTCCCGGTGAAAACATCATCAAGCTATTTGAATACATGGGCGTCGGTCTGCCGGTGCTTATATCGAATTTTCCACGATTAAAACACTTAATCGAATCGATTGATGCCGGCAAGGCCGTTGAGCCAACATCTCCAGAGAAAATTGCTACAGCAATAAAGGAATTAAGACATAATCCGGCATTGCTTAGGCGAATGGGCGAAAACGGTCGCAGGGCAGTACTGGAAAAATATAATTGGGAACACGAAGGAAATAAAATGCTTGCAGTTTACAGTCAATTGACGGGTATGGACCAGTAGTCAGTCAAAACAACACGGGCGAGACTGTTCCATAAATAAATGCATGAAATCAATGCCGTGACATCACCTTACCGTTTTCCATGTCTGGAAATATATGTGAGTCATTTATAATGAAAAGCGACTCAAACCATTCTATACAGTTCCAAGTGCTGGCACCTGAACAGCATAACAGATGGGACGAATTTGTTGAGATATGTCCACAAGGCACGCTTTTTCATACCACATGGTGGTATCGGGCATGGAGAATAGAGCCAACAGTACACGTAATTTACGGCGATGATGAGCAGATCCAAGCTGGCATATGTTTAAATATTGGCCGGAAAATTGGAGTAAAATCAACAGTGCGGCCACCGCTGACTCCATGCAACGGTCCGTTGTTTCTACCTTCCCGGAAACATTCAAGGCACCACAAAAACACACACGCCAAAAATATGCTTCTTATGACAATTCGCAGTTTACCCATGATGGGTATGTATGACTTGATATTACGTCCTGAGGATAGGGATGTGTTACCCTATCTCTGGAACGGTTTCGAATCCCATGTGTGCTATACACATGTTATACCATGTAAGGAGCAAGGCAATTGGTTGCAGCAGGCTTCAAAAACCCAGCAATGGAGTATCCGAAAGGCGAATCGGGATGTCGCTGAGGGAAAATATACCTTAGACGAATCCCCTCCGATCTCCGCCGTGGCTTCATTGCTTGCGGCGACGGCCAACTTCAAAGGGTTTTCGTCCGCGCATTATTCTTCACTCCTCTCAGTATGGTGGAAGGACGTAACAGACCGTGGCGTGGGTAAAGCGTACCTATTGCGAGACGACGAAGGTAATACAATTTCAACAGCTTTAATGGTGTGGGACTCGCGATGCGCATACTATGTAAGCGGCGGAATCAGACCGGACTTCCGGAAACGTTCTCTGGCGAATGTCCTTGTAATTCACCGCATGATCGAAAATGCCCATGCAATGAATCTGGATTTCGATTTTGAAGGATCGATATTACCCGGCGTCGAGCGTTTCTTCCGTAGTTTCGGTGCAGAAATGCGCCCCCTATATCGTGTTGTAAAACTGCCATCATGGCGAGCGTTTGTAACATGGCAAGCGTATCACTATTTTTCAAAACATCGAAAACGACAATGGCTCAGCTCGGAATAAACCGGCCACCTGTCATTTAACCTTTGCGCTAAACCAAGCCATAAATGGTGCCCATTCCAAAACACGTTTTCGGACTCGGCTTCCGATAATGGTTGCACGAGCGTCGAATACCGACATGACCAATACTAATCTATGCATCTCGGGTGGATATGCCGATATTACGCCGTGGCCTTCCATTCTATTGGCAGGATACGGCATTGGAAGAAAATCGACTTCTCTGAGCCAGCCCTTGGAAGTTAATGCCATATTATTAAAACATGGAAGTCATCGCGTCATCTTCGTGCAATTGGACGTGGTATCAGTGGGAGCCCGTCTGCGTCACGATATATTAGAGTACTTCTCAGGTAAAATATGCGATAAAGAGTTAGTGTTAATAGCGAGTCATACGCATTATGCTCCGAATATTGATTATAGACTCGCCTCTATGGGCGCTGTCAATGGTAAATATTATTTTCGTGTTGTGAAAATCGTATGTAATTTATTGGAGCGAGTTATCAAGACAACTCCTCGTATAGTTAACATGAGCTATGGCGAAGCTCGAGCGCACCATTCCATGAATCGCCGTGCTTGGTGTATAGCACCGATCAGGAAATTCCCATTCGTGAAGCGGGTAATGGCATTGCATCCAAATCCACTGGGACCGCGTGATGATCGCATTCGCGTATTTACCGCCTCGGACAGGTCACATAAAGACAAACACTTTGGAATATTATGGAATTATGCCTGCCATCCGGTCACGTCTTGGCCCCACAACGCGATTTCCTCAGATTATCCTGGAGTGGTGCGCAGCTTGCTCCGCGCACAATATGGAAATGATTTGCCTATCGTTTTCCTTCCGGGTTTTTCCGGTAACATCCGCCCAAATCGAATCGATCGCTTTCCCTTTTCACCTTATTATCTTCTCCATAGAGCAATCAACGGTCCAGTATTTGGAAAGTTTACATCACGTCAAAGTAGTGAATGGAATAATTCCTTAGCGGACATTGTTCTGCAAGTCGTATCGAATAATCTAAAGCCAATTGAGGTTGATGGCATATCCTCCGCGCGTACATCGGTTCCAATTCACCTTCTGATGAAAGGAATAGTTGATGACAGGACCATGACCTTTTTCGTAATAGGATTCGATCCTCATTTTGGTTTCTGCGGCATTTCTGCGGAACCTGTAATAGAATACGCTTATGCTCTGGAACAATACTTTCTGCCCCGAGTCATGGTGTCGATTGGATATATAGATACGGTATGTGCTTATTTGCCCATTTCAAGTATGTTAGCCGAAGGTGGTCTGGAAGTCTCCTCTCCAGGCTTTGGTTTGGATGAGGCCGAATATCGCGACGATATTTTCAATCGAGTGATCGATATCGTACAAGATTTGTGGAAGGGTATAACATAGTCATCTGATTATCCAAGTCGTATATGTCCGTGGTACGCAAACAAATATTTATGTATAACGGCATTATGCCGGATGCCCCGGAGCTTAAAGATGGGCTCGAACACCATCTTTGGCGGCCCGGCATAATGAAGATTATTCCACCGGGATTGCCAAAAAGATTCATTTCGCAATGGATACAGCATTATTTCAGAATTCATCGAAATAACGACTACGCGGTATTGTACATTACGGACGGTGGAAATATTGTGCATCGAACGTGTCTTATTCCGCCAAACTTTCGCGCAACCTTTATGGATTGCGATGATCTTCAAATCGGCTGCACTTCGACAACTGCCGATTATCGCAATAAAGGATTAGCCACATCGGGTTTAACAAAAGCATTATCATTGTTTATGAAACCTAAGCGGCGTTTTTGGTATTTAGCGAGAGAAAACAATTTGCCCTCCATTAACGTTTGCATGAATGTGGGATTCGAATATATTGGAAATCTAAAAGAAGAGAATGCATTTGGGCGGTTAGTAAAAAGGTATTATATTGACGACAACCAGTGAACATTTTACTTATCAATCATTACGCCGGATCACTTCTCCACGGAATGGAGTATCGTCCCTTTTATCTGGCGAGAGAATGGACGATGCTCGGCCATCATGTGACCGTGGTCGCCGCTTCATTTTCACATCTCCGTATCAAGCAACCGGAAATACGGGATAAAGTCAGCGAGGAATACATTGAGGGAATGCGTTATGTGTGGCTGAAAACGCCTTCATACGAGGGAAACGGCATTGCTCGCGTATGGAATATGATAACTTTTCAGAGGCGGCTGAGAAAATGGGGGAAAGAAATGTCGGGGACATGGTCTCCCGATGTTGTCGTTGCATCGTCGCCACATCCTCTCGTAATATACCCAGCCCGCGATATTGCTTTGAAAAATCGCTCTAAATTGATTTTTGAAGTTCGAGACCTATGGCCGCTGACATTGATCGAATTGAGCGGCATATCGCGGCGACATCCATTTGTATTATTTCTGACGCGAGCCGAGCGCTTTGCCTACAAACATGCGGACCATATAGTGTCAGTCTTACCCAAATTAGACGATTATCTGCGCGAACACGGCGTAAATCCGATCAGGTTCGCCTGCATCCCCAATGGCATTGACATTGAGAGTTGCTTGGCTACGTCTCCTCTTCCAAAGGAACACGCCGCCGCAATTAAAGAACTTAAGTCGAAAGGATCATTCCTGGTTGGTTATGTCGGCCAGCACGGCCTAGCCAATGCATTGGATTATTGCGTTGAAGCGGGGCCACTTCTGGCAGATCGTAATATTTCACTTGTATTTGTCGGTCAAGGACCGGAAAAGAGCCGACTGCAGGAAAAAGCAAAAATGCTCAATGTGGAAAACATTGTGTTTCTCCCGCCTGTTCCAAGGCAAGCCGTATCGGCCGTTCTTGAAAAAATGGATGTTTTGCTGCTCAGTTGGAAGCGAAGTCCTTTATATCGTTACGGCATCAGTCCGAATAAAATCATGGATTATATGATGGCAGCCAGACCTATAGTTCACGCAGTCGAATCCGGAAACGATCCGGTTGCGGAGGCCGAATGCGGAATCTCATGCCAGCCCGAAAATCCGCAAGCGATCGCCAAGGCCGTTATCGAACTTATGGAACGGACCACTAACGAACTATTGACTATGGGATTGAACGGCAAGGAATATGTGCAACATAATCACGACTATAGAGTCCTGGCAAAAAAATATCTCGATATTATCGATCATGATACCGCTGCCGATCAATGAACTCCGATATAAACAAAACTCTCTCCGACGAATTAAAAAGATGCTTTGGTTCAGCTGGATGCCGGCTGCTATCCAAGGGACGCGTCGGGTTATACATTGGGCTGCGCGCGATGGACTTGCCGAAAGGCTCGAAAGTATTAATGCCCGGCTATACCTGCATGGTCGTCCCCTCGGCCGTGCAATTCGCCGGATTGAAGCCGACATACCTGGATATCGATCCTGAGACGTTCAACATCGATCCCAGTCTGCTTGATTCGGCGTCTGGCGCCCCGCCTTCCGCCCTGATCGTGCAGCACACCTACGGCATCCCTTGCGAGATGACCGCAATCGGCGGTTGGGCCGAGCGGCGCGGCGTGCCGATCATCGAAGACTGCTGCCACTCGTTCGGCTCGCGATACGAGGGGAAGCTTTGCGGAACTTTTGGCAAATTCGCCTTCATGTCGGGCCAATGGAACAAGCCTTTCTCGACCGGATTGGGCGGTATGTTGCTGGTCAACGACGAGAAGCTGGCCGATCGCGTGGCGGAAATCATCGAACGGGAGGCCGTTGCCCCGGGCCGATTGAAAAATCTGCTGTTGGCGGCGCAGATCGTCGCATACCAATGGTTGGTCAGACCCGAAACTACCGCCGCGATGATGAGTCTATATCGATTATTGGGAAAGTTAGGACTGGTCGCCGCGAGTTCGTCGAACAAGGAACTGCGAGGCGAACTGCCGCCGGGCTACTTGTCCACGATGGCGCCTTGCCAGATTCGCAAAGGGCTGCGGGAAATGGCCCGCATCGAGGAAAACATCGCCCATCGCATCGAGCTGACTCGTTATTATCAGCGCGAGCTTCCGCTGATCGGATTCCCAGTGCTATCCGCCAAAGTGCCGGAAGGATTGCCGTTGCTGCGATACCCCGTCCGCGTTGCCAACAAACACGAGGTTCTTGTCCAAGCCAAAAAGCATCGAACGGAGATCGGCTCATGGTTTGAATTGCCGTTGCATCCCGAAGGCACGCGAATGGAAGAGTTTGGATATCGCGAGGGAATGTGTCCCGAGGCGGATCGCGCCAGCCGGGAGGTTATAAATTTACCAACCCATTTGAAAGTTAATCAATCGACGGCAGGAAAAACCTTGGAATTTCTCAAACGTTACGCCCGACCGGTTTGATGCTCAAACGCGTGTTTGACATTATTGCAGCGGCTATCGGACTTGTGCTACTATCGCCATTATTGCTCTTGGCAGCTTTAGCAGTCAAATTTACCTCCCGCGGCCCGATGCTCTTCCGTCAAGAGCGCGTCGGTTGCGGCGGACGGCCGTTCTATATCCTCAAGTTCCGCACGATGGTCGCCGATGCCCCCGCGCGCGGCGGTCAGATTACTTTCGGGGCCGATCCCAGGATCACGCCGGTGGGCCGCGTTTTGCGAAAAACCAAGATCGACGAACTCCCCCAGTTGTTCAACGTGTTGCGCGGAGAGATGAGTCTCGTCGGCCCAAGGCCCGAAGTGGCGAAATACGTCGAGATGTTCGCCGAAGACTACGAGGAGATTCTCCGCGTCCGGCCGGGCGTCACCGACCTGGCTTCGCTGAAGTTCCGCGACGAGTCAACAATCCTTGGCCAAGCGGCAGATCCCGAGCGGGAGTACGTCGAACGGGTGTTGCCCGAAAAAATCCGGCTCGCCAAGGAATATGTCCGGCGGCAATCGCTTTTTTTCGATTTTTGGATTATATTCGCAACTTTGTACACCGTGGCTGTTGATGCCGTGAAACACGGGGCCGACGATAAACAAAAATAATTAGTTTCTGTTGCGGAAAAGTTTTTGTGATAATATTCGGCGGGTGATATTGCTAAAAAAAGAC
>Ga0123335_1004552_pt1 | contig 17814 bp, 16 predicted proteins | sample BiotimSIPDNA_2_FD_89707 | JGI IMG/M metagenome (GOLD analysis project Ga0123335, IMG submission 89707) | Anaerobic biogas reactor microbial communites from Washington, USA - Biogas_R2 time_0 SIP DNA | ecosystem: Engineered > Bioreactor > Anaerobic > Unclassified | place: Washington, USA...
AAGTTTTTGCAGGAACCGCCGTTTTTGGTTCAGTAGTTGATTTTTGTTGCAGGTTGGTTGTGGCGACAGTACAAGCAGTCTGCTTGCTGGTTGAGGCGTTTTCTTCAGGTTCAGTTGCAGAAGCAGCCAGTTTTTTGATCTACTGTTAAAGGACAAAAAACTCCACAATTAGCTGGAAAAATGTCGATTGCCAAGCGCTAAACCTCATTCGCTGTCCATCTGCCGCGGCAAAAATAGGGTCACCTATAATAAGCTGAAAAACCATCATTGCCTACAATAAAAGCGGATTAAACATGACAGAACAACCAAACGAGAACAACCCAACCCAAATCCAAAAACTCTCAATCGATAAACCCGATAATTTTCAGTTCCACGCTGCATACCTTGTCTATGAAGAAGCTTTTGACAAGGCACGTGACAGCCAAGCGAAAAACGAATTAAACCAGAACATAATGGATCTAGATGAAGGTAAAATTAGTCCAGAAACCTTCTACGGCAACGTTTCTCGCTTCCGCAAGTTGGATGTTCCCCGTCAGGAGCGTTTCTCACTACAGACACAGCGCAAAAAAGACTGGCGAAAGAAGGAACAAAGACAAGACCGAATAAAACGCCACCAAAAGTAGCCTATCTGCTTCGGGCGTCATTTAATATTTCAAGCGCTTTCAAAGCGCTTACTTCTTTATCCTTAATCTCAAGCATTATATCAAAATCAAATTCTTGTGTACCAAGCAGAAAGCTTCGGAAGTCTTCCTCGTCAATCGATTCGGCGTGCTGTCCCTTTTTGCCAATTAGCTTCTGTGAACTGTAATCAACCATCATAACGCCATCTCTTTCTTCGTTCCAAGTTTGGTGTGCCAGCGCAAAGTAGTCGAGAGATGATTCTAGCTGATGGTTGATTCTATGATGAAAAACGTCGAAGAGCACTGGTATGCCCGTTTGTCTCGATATCGATAGACAGTCGCCGGCGGTGTAGAGTCGTTCATCATTTTCTATAACGAGCCGACGCTTGATTGCATTATCCAGAGTGACATATCGACTGATGAAGTTTGCCATGCTTTTTACCTTATCACCGTAGGCGCCGCCAACATGAATCTGAATCTTAGCTGATAGATCCAGATTTAAGCAATCTAGTAAATCCGCATGATATTGAAGCTCACGTTTACTTCTCTCAAATATGTCGTCGCCTAGTGAATTGATTAGAGTGAACTGGTCGGGGTGAACGGAAATTCTGAACTTATTCTTACTAATGTACTCGCCTATTGTCTCTAATTTGCCTCTGTAATGCTCCTGCCAGTCAAAGGTATTCACTGGGTGTGACGCAAAGGGGATGATCCCTGAAGCAATTCGAAAGAATAACAATCTATGCGCCATATTGTACTCTAAGGTTTTTTGGAGGCAAACCAAGTTTGCGTCTATTTTTTCTTTCAATCGGTCTTCTGAGTAGGATTTGAGGCGGAACGTCTGTGAGCTTGTGCATCCGATCGAGTTGTTGATGCATGGATACCCGATTTTCATAATTGCAGTCCTGCGTTAATACTTCTAAGTATAAAGCATTCTTAAATAAAAAAGGCGGCAGAATCAAGTTAAAACGTGATTAAAAAGTTTAAACTTGTTTAAACGTTATATACGTAATACTTATTTGCAGAAGGCTGTCTCAAAACTTAATCTAAAGTTCAAAGGTAATGCCATGAAAACAATTCACGTTGCAGCTTTTGCTGTAAACGCAGCTCTGTATGTAGTTTTAGGGATTTTGTTATCATCCGTTGCCCCGATCTATTTTGGTGGGGTTCGTTTCTGGCCACAAGTTATCGTCCCAGCGGTTTTTGCCACAGTTTTCGGCCCTTGGGTTGGTGGTCTTGGAGCAGCAGTTGGAATATTTGTAAGCGATGTTGCTTTAGGAGGCAGCCCGCTACTTAGCCTTATGGCTGGTATAACCTCCAACTTTGTGGGTTTCTGGCTAATCGGGTACATAGCAAATAAGAAGGTAGACATCAAGAAATCAACTATTGTTTTTACTATTCTTACTGTTATCTGTACAGCTATTGCTTACCTTTATGCAAGCGTACTTGCAATCGGGGTTATTCTCGGTTGCTACATTGTATATCTCATTGTGGTCTGGCGGGGAAAGAAATACGTCAGCTATGAACTAGGTTCAGTTATCGGGCTTCTAATTGGGAGTCTAATAATCGGCATAATGGTTCCAGTATACGCAATCCTATTTGCGCCAACTGTAACCTCGCTCCCTGCGCTTACCACAGCTGGCATTTTGGGTTTATTCACATGGACCTTCGCCACTGAGATACTTTTTCTGTTGGTTCTCGGTCCCCCAATCCTAGAAGCCATTAATAGAGCGTTTCCAACATTAAGACACCAAACAAAAACAACGCCCACCACAAGTGACCCATAGTGAAAAAGACCGCTAAAGCATTCGCACCCGGAGCCATCTCAAGCTTCTTCGAAATCTATGACACCGAAAACGGGCAACCCCTCACCGACCTGACAAAGGTTGGAGCCATCGGCGGCGGATTCGGCTTAACAAAAGGAACCTACACTACAGTAACCGCTACAGAAGCCAAAGAGAGCAGCCTCAACGTAACAATTAACAATCAACCTGTGCTGGCAAAAACCACACAACAAGTCGTCGAAACGCTGCTAGGTCATACCGACAAGAAATATTCTATTACGGTTGATCACATAATTGAGGTTCCAATCGGCATGGGCTTTGGTACAAGCGCCGGGGGAGCATTAACCACTGGTTTGGCGCTCAAACAGGCTCTTTCTTTACCCTTAACCTATAACCAAGTTGGGCAAGTGGCGCATGTCGCAGAAATCCAGTGCCTCACTGGCTTAGGAACCGTAAGCTCCCTAAATTTTGGCGGTGGCCTGATTTTGGTGACTAAGGCTGGTGCACCGGGCATTTGCCAAATCGATCGGATACCCATATCACCAGATTACGTTGTGGTAATCGGTTATTATCCGTCACTTATTCCTAAGAAATCTGTTTTATCTTCACCTGAAAAGAAGAAGGAAATCAATGGGTATGGCAGAATTGCTCTCGAGGCTATCTTGGCTGATCCTAGTTTAGAGAACTTTTTGGATCGATGCTTGGAATTTGCAGAAAGAGCCGGCTTTACTAACGACAGAATACGCGCACTCGTTAAGGCCGCAAAGAATGCTGGCGCGGTAGGTGCAGCACAGAATATGATAGGCGAAGCTGTCCACGCGGTAGTGCATGAGGAGAACGCTTTGTCGGTAACAGAAGCTTTTAAGCAAACCTTACCTAAAGGACAAGTATTAGTCAGTAGAGTCGATTTTCAAGGCGCTAGGCTGATAAAATGAAGGAATACCGAAAAGTTGCAGTGGGCGGAACTTTCGACCAGCTTCACAGTGGCCATAAAGCCTTACTAGGCAGAGCCTTTGAAGTAGGGGAGAAAGTCGTTATCGGGTTGACCTCGGATAGTTTTGTCGCTAAACTCAATAAACAGCACAAGACAGCGTCCTACCGGGACCGCCAATACGACTTGGAAGCTTACCTCGCGCAGCAAGGCTGGCTGGACAGAGCAGAAATCGTGCCGCTGGAAGATTCTTTCGGTCTAACAATTAAAGGCAGAGGACTCGAGGCAATCATAGTCAGCGAAGAGACAGAGCAGGTTGCAGTATCCATCAACCAAAAAAGATTGAGCACAGGGCATAAGCCGCTTGGAATAGTGACGGTATGCATGGTTCCCGCCGAGAACCACAACCCCATATCAACAACACGCATTCGCCGCGGAGAAATCGACCGCAACGGCCACATGCTGCAAACAAGCTTCCGTTAACAGCCAACTGAAAATCGTCTGTTTTCACCAACCAAACTTGTGGAGTCGCCACAACCAAACAGCAATAATTTCCAACTGCAAAACAAAAAAGCAAACTTTTGCTAAAAGTTAAAGATGAAGTAGCAACGCCGACTCCTCTTCTTCTAATTTTAAAAATAAAAACTGACCTGCTTTTAGAGGATCTCACCTACAACGTTTATCGGCTTAGGTATAATCTCCCGCAGCTCATCTATCCGTTCATGGTCAACTGTGGCCAAGACAACCGTTGCTGGACCCGCAGTCTTCTGCAAATCCAAACCCGGCGCCTCCAAGAGTTTTAGTTGCCTGCCGACGCCATAAGCCATCATTTTAGCTTCACTGGCGATTCCGAAACTGCCGACCGCAGAGATGTCATGCACATATTTACGCTGGTTAAGCTGAACAACGTTTCGCAGATCAGCGATTTCACCTCTTGCCTCAGCGGGAATCACCTCTTCACCCACCTTCGGCCTACCGATAGCAACAATGAGGTCTCCTGGCATAGTTTTACCCAGCCGCAACTCGTCCTCGTTAGCTAAACCAACCACCGTTAAACCCGCACCAGTCTGCACTGTCTGAAAATTATCCTCAGTGTTCTCCATAATTACCTGATTAGGGTCTAAGCCGATGCTTCGGGCTTCCCGTTTTATGCCCTCTATTATATCGTTGCCGGTCGGTTCACTTTCAACGCCAAGCGTGACTGATAAGAGCAGGGGGAAAGCGCCAGTGGCGGTGACATCCATTAATGCGACTCTGGCTAAAAATTTGCCCAGTACTTTACCGTCTACTTTTACTTTATCAAGCTCTTTTGGCCCGACGGCGCCACTAGACGTTGAGCCAGTGACGATTGCGTGGCCTGTGGGCATTTTAAGTATGGATACGTCGCCGTGTCTTGCGTAGCTGATCTGGGCCGGTTTAACTTGAAAGACAATTGGCCTCAGTAATGTGCCGACGTTTTCGGTTATGTGTAAATAGATGGTTAGGGCTTGTCGCATGACTTCTGAGCGGGTTAAACTGTGCTTCTCCGCAAGATGATCGACATCGCGAAGTACCTTGTCGGGTAAACGTACGTTAATAATATCCAAGGCTAGTCACTGTACTACAACCGTAGCACTTGACGATTTTATGCTTTACTAAAAACAGCAAGGCTAAACAAAAAAGAGGGGAAATTTTCTAGCGCAACCAGACGAATAATCCGCTGAAGCGCCACCAAGTGAACCATTGGAACCAGTAGCTTTGGATGCTCCATTTGGGTAGCGGCTGCGGGTTAATGTTTGGCTTCATTGTCGCTTCAGGCTGCGTTGTGGGTTTCGCAGTAGGCGCCGGCGGGTAAGTGGGGTTGGTGGTCGGTTGATTCGTTGCTGTAGATGTCGGCTGCGGAGAAGCAGTGGGTGTGGGTGTCGCTGTAGGTGTCGGGTTAGTGGTCGGTGCTGGAGTAGGGGTCGCTGTAGGTTGAGGCGTAGCAGTAGGCGATGGCGTCAAAGTAGGGTTGGGCAAGGGCGGCTGGTATGCGCTGATAAAGGTCTGTCCCATAGTGTTAGGCTGGTAGCCACTGCTCAGCATTGATTCGCCAGTGTACACTGGGCCTAAGCCGGAGTCGCTTAGCCAGTAGTACGGGACTGCACCCAAGTTGAGTTCACGCTGCGCCCGAAGCACGTTCTGCCACCATGCATAGTCGTTCTGCTTGTTGGGCGAGACGTTAAGACATGAGCCCTCCTCGTTGACTACCAACGGAGCCGTTACGTCCATGCTGTTAATGCCCGTCTGTATCTGAGCTTTAAGTGTAGAGTAGTCCTTTGACCAGTATGAGGATAGGTCGCTTGGGGCGTAGTAGTAGAAGTGGGTTGTGTACACCAAATTGGTTGCGCCGGGTATGGCGTCGCTTATTTGTTTGCACCATGACAGGTTGTTGCCATATCCGTTGGGGAACCAGCCCATATGCCACTGCATCATGATTATGTGGTTTGAGCCTGTTCCGCGGATCGCACTATACATCGTTTTAAGGTAAGTCATGTAGCCTGATGGTATCATGTCCACATCGCTGCCGACGTTCGGCTCATTCCATGCCTCAAAAATCGCGTTCGGGCAATCCTTAAGGGTAATTGCCATGTCACTCCAGAACCAGCTCCAGAAGCCCACCTCGTTGCCAGCGTAGCCTGCGTCACTGAGGAACCGTGTTGCAGGTTCATCCCACCCGCACATTGGCATTCCCTGCCAGCCGAAGCCGCTTGTAGCGTACTTATCTTTATCAAAGGAACTCGACGAAGGTGTCATCATGTACGGTACGATATCAACGTATATTCCGTATTTGTCAGCTTCCTGGCACAGCGTCTTTAGGTATGCTTTGATACTAATCGGCGCTGTTGAGCCGCCGTAGCTCGAGCTTTCCTGCGCTGGGACGATGTTGTCGCGGTACCACCAGCTTGGGTATATGAAGACGCGGATCATGTTTATGTGCCACTGGTTCTTCATGGCATCGAACGTTTGATCCATCACTGCCGTGGGGTTGTAGTTCCACTGCACACCCCAGTTATCGCTTCCGCCGCTGCCCCAGAGTACTAGGTCGGGCGCGAAACCGGCGAGTCCCATACCTCTTAGGTAGACTGTGTTGCCGTTTGAATCTAAAATGTAGCTACCAGAGGTGTGAAGCGCCGACGTTGTAGCGGCTGATGCTGCAGGTGCCGCAAGTACTGACATCATGCTTACGACGAATAATGCACTTAGGCATAAGGCGACTGCTTTTCTGGCTGTTCTCTTCAGAAGTAGCGTATTCACTGTTCTATCATGCGGTGAATTTTCCAATTTATCTCTCTCTTCCAGATTTATGTACCCCCTATGGGTTGGATCAATTTTATTGGTTTTTGAAAAGCATAGTGCGCTATCTTGTGAAGTGCCCTGCGGGGTTTGCGAAGCTCAATTAACAAACTTCTAGAGTGTAAAATACTCAATCTGATGAGCCATAAAGCATCATTTAACCATGCAGGAATGGCTTATTCATGCGGAATAACGCAAGTGTTATATGCATCTGGCAATAACGGTTTTTGGAGGGTTCAAATGACAAAAAAGGTTTTAGCGACTAGTTTCATTCTAATATTAACCAGCTTATGTTTGATATCAATTCCATTTTCTTCAGCTGCGTCTAGTAGTGGCAGCGATAACCAGTGGATAACTGACTACACAATTATTGACTCAACCACTCAGGCGGAATTGGTACGTTATGACGCCTCCACTAACAAAACCCAAACCTTATCGCCAGTGCTACCTGGAGCAAGTGTTGCAATAACTTTCACCGTTAACGTCATCGCCTCAGGAGAAGGCTCCTTGACACTTCGCTCTGGGTTATCTAAGCCGTCATCTGGTACCTACTGGGAGTACAGCGATACAGGATACGATTTAGGGTCCTCGTTCAAGCCAAATTCTGCCCAAACCAGCTTCGACTGGGTTGAAGGCACATTCGAAATCACCCTAAACGGAGTTGTTCCCTCCACTACAAGCGCCGCGAAAACCATAACCGCCGTCACCCTTGCGGGGCCATCTGGTTCAGCGCTTGACACCATAAAGATAACCGCGACCAGCGCGGGTATGGGTAACTTTCAGAGTTTACTAAACGATAAACAGGAAGAGTTGGATAGGCTAATCGCTGATGGTGTTGCTTCAGGATACACCGACATGTACCAAAATGTTCTTGATATATCACAGGCAGTCGCGCTTGGCGGAGACACTGAAAACGCAATAGCGCTGCTTCAGGGCTTAGACGGTTCCAGCGCTCCAGCAGGTTCATTTATGCAGACGGCTTTCTACCCCATCGTGGGTGTTACCGCTGCGATAGCCGTGATCTTTCTGGTATTGTTCCTTAGAACCCGTAGCAAAGTCAGCTACTTCCAGCTCGTTGTGGAAGACCAAGTCAAGGATCTGGAAGGCTTAACATTGAGGGCTGCAAAAATCGACCGCGCTATGTCAGCTAATTTGGATTCAGTTAAGGATCGCCTAAAGCGCCTTGTTGGGATGTGATAGAATACGCGTATCTACCAGAATAGCGTTCAACTGGTTGGGTTGGGTTCAGCGGGCACAAACATCGTTGAATCCTTCCTGACGAATAAGAAAACCCGAGAACTAATAGAAAATGACTTGACTCGACTGTCATTGCTTGCCATCGATATTGCGGACCCCGAAATCCGCAGTCTCCAAGAAACTCATGAGCAGATCGCCAAATCCCTCATCAAAGCCGGCGTACCCCGCGAACGCTGGCGTCTCATCGCTGAATCCGTAAAGTTCCCCACCGCTGAAGCGATGTTTGACTTCATCAACCAGAAATATGGCGAATACATCATCGGCGAAGGCTCAAAACTTGAGAATTACACTCCATGGCTGCAGTCCACGATGGCTGTGCCTCCTATGGCGGGCGGCGCGGGACGCAGAAGAGCACTTGCCAAAGCAATCTATGCACTCAATTACTATCAGCTTGGCATCATACGTAACTGCATCAACTCCTTTAAAGAGCAAGCGTTATCCTCAATCGTTACCCCCACAATCGTGATGGTTTACGGTATGGGTGGCGGTACTGGAAGCGGCATATTCTTCGACTTCGCCCGTCACCTTAGGAAGGTGCTGGGTTCCGGTGTTCCGCTAATCGCTTTTGTTATCACTCCATGTGGCGGAGATGACCCTCCCGCGAAGGGTTGTAGTGCATTCGTAGCAATGAACGAGCTGTCGCTGCTGCTTAACAAGGACTACAATGAGCACGTCACCAAAGTGTACGGCGAAATATACCGCAACCCACTTAACGCGCTTGTCTATCTGCCGCTGCTTCCTGCCTTCTCCAAAGTCGGCAACATCGTCTCCGCGAGAAAAGAAATGGATGACATGGTTGTTGACCTGCTGTATGTGCTGATGGACTTCGACTTAGCTGACCTTCTAGGCGGCATCGGTACCGAAGTCGGCTTAACCAACAACTCGGCGCACACACTGGGCATGATCAAGGTCATGTACCCCGTGGAGGATTATTTGTCTGCATTCAAGCTGAGCTTCGAAGGCATGCAGATGACACAGGAGTCTAGAAAAGAAAAGCTGCAAATCCTCTCAGAAGTCAACAACATCATCAAAACCGACAGTGACGTAGTACGCGAACTCTTCAAGAATTACCTGATTAAAACTGGAACTTACAATGAGGAACAATTCGAAGATAAACTGAAAACAATTATCAACAGCAACCCCCGACTCGAAGATGATGTTGCACTTCACGTGAAGGGCGTTGAGTTACAGGTACAGAACTGGCTTGACGACATAATGAAGTTCCTCTCAACCATAAAATTGATGGGCAAGATTGGGCCAATCGAAGAATCAATCATCAACCTCACATTAAAGAAAGATGATTCACGTAAGCTTGACAATCTTGAGATACTGCTGACAACCCTGACTAAGTCGCATCTTGAATTCAGGGAACGCAAAGCAGACATCCTTGAACGCCTCAACCAGCTGATCCCAAGCTCGCAGATATTCACGCTTCGCCAGAAGAAAGTCCTCGAAGACATGGTGAACATCTCTGAACTCGCCGAGCAAACGCTTAACCTGCTTAACTTCTATGACCAAACACGCTACATAACAGATGCACTAGTCCGCTACTACGAGGTCCTGCCAGAATGCCAAGCTGAGCTTCAGGAACTACGCGACATACAAGACGAGCTAGGCATAATCTACTTGATTATCCAGTTGATGCTGCGAACTCCCTCTGACGAAGCAAAAATGATCGACGAGCACCTGACTTACATTAATGAAATTCTCTCTAAACGCATGCAGAAGCGTGGTAACTACGACAATGAGGTTATGCGGGTAATTGAGACTAAGAAGCGCAAAGAATTCGACAAGACCAAAATGGAGCGCCAAATCCGCAAATTCTTCAGCTCCAAGAGATACGCACGCGAACAACTGCTGGGCCTAGATCGCGATCTGCGCAGAATCGCTGAGGAAGAAGCAATCGCCATCGAAAACCTCGACAAGGTAGATGCAACCATCAAACTCTACGAGAAACTCGCCAAACGCTTCGAGTTAGTCTCCGAGTACCGTAAACGCCTAAACAAGATCGTCGACTGCAACAGCGAATACAAAGCCAAGATGGCGCAGATAGCCTCACCTAAACGCTACTTTGAACGCCAAGCAGACCTAACAGAGAAAGAGCAGCTGAAAATTGTTTTCAAAATCCTAACAGAGCAAGAAGACGGTTTAACACGCGACGTTATAATGAAGGACATCTTTGACTTAGATCACTTCAAAGATTATATGAAGAGTATTGTTCGCAGCTTCAAAACCCCCACAGTTATGGGCTACAAACCCACCTACAAAACTGACTATATTTGGGTTACAGTGACAACGCCGCCTAAGATGTGGACAGAGGATATGGCTCAGGAAGTCTACACGGCGCTTGCAGGCTATGTCACAAGCGAAGTCAGCCGAACAATCACCGCGCGCGTCGTTGAATCACGCGATGCATGGATAACCCGTGTGCTAGTAGTCGGCGGACGCGGCAAACCAGAAGACATGGAGGCCTTCGACGAAATGCAGCTACTCTACAGCAAATCCAATGACTTCGAACGCTACCTCTCACGCTCATTCCTTCTGGAACATGGCGTACACGCAACAAACATCATACGGCAAATCAACCAGGAAAACGGTTACCTGCCGACAGCTACAAACGGCAATGGAAACAACAAGGATAAGAAACAGTAAATTAGCAGAACCTTTCTTTTTGTTCTGCTTCCATTTTTGTATTATTCATCTTTTTGCTCTGTCTGCGGCTTTTTTGTTCTGCGGGCTCTTTTCGGCTTGCTCTCTTCTGTTGGTTCTGCCTTTTTCGTTCGGCGGCTTTGTTTGGGCTTCTCAGGTTTATCCCTTACGGTTTCTTCTGCAACAGTTGGGATCGATTGAGGTGTAGCGGCTGCTGCTTCAAGTGGTTGTTCGAAGCTATCAACTACGGCTTCGGCCGGCGCCATAGTGGGTACTTCTTGAATGGCAGAGGTTTCCTCAATTGCTGGTACCGGCAATTCTGCTGGCGGGGGAGGTGGAAATGGTTCTGGCGCTGGCGGCTCTGCAATCGACTGCTCTGGGGATCTGGGTTGCTCAACTACTGGCTTAGGCGGCTCCTCCTCAACTTTATAGGGTAACTGCCAATCCTGCGTAATCAAACCCTTCTCAAGAGCATTAGTTTTGAGAGATGAAATCTTCTCCTCTATTTCCCCAAACATCTCTGCTGTGTCAAATCCGCCTACCAAAAGGACCGCGTCGATGCGGTCAGTCAGGTCTTGAGTGTAGATTGGCTCGGAAATGTGAATTGACTGCGGGCTAGTCTTATTTTTGAACCAGTTTGTTATTGCTAAGTCAATTTTTGCCCTTGGAACAGTATCCTTTAAAGCGGCTGGCATGCGCAGTAGCACATAGAGCAGCGATGCGCTTGTGATGTTAAAGTTTGTAAGCGGTTTAAGCAGGGCTGTGTCAAGCATGTTTTGGATTGAACCGTACACTTTGTAGCTTGCCGCAGTCACCGCCAACGCACCGAAATGTCTAATGTTGAATGTGCGTGAGAGTTCGCTGATTTCCTGCACTAGTAGCTCCTTTGATAGGAACAACTCTAGCAGGTAGTTGACGACGCTATTGCCTTTTAGCTGTTCGCCCTTGCGGTCTACGCCCTCGTAGGCTTCAAGCAGGTCTCTGTTTAGCAGCAGCACAGTTGAGCCATCTGTCTTTAGGGCCAGCTGCATCATGGCGTATGCGTTTAAGTGGGCGTCGGGGGGCTGGATTTTAGACGGTAAAATAGCTATAGAGAGCGAATCGATGCCTTCTTTAGTGAATTTCTCAGTTAAGCTCGGCACTGCGGCGCTGCCTACTCCATCCCAAACTGAGCTGAAGATGACTGCACCTCTTAGTTCCTCGCCTGAACGCTTCCTTAAGCCGTCAACAACCGAGCGGTCACGGATCAACACGGGCAGAACATCATAGTAGAAGTGTGTATCGACTCCGCTGTCCTCAAAATCCACTACCAAATGCGGATTATAACCCTGAGGAAGCCACTTGTAGATGTCGTCGCTTGATTTCTCAACAAAAATAGGCAGCAATCCATCTCTGACCGCTGAGGGCTCCTTGAGCAATGTCTTAATAGGGTACTCGCCCACGCAGACAATCGCCTGTTTCGGAACAAGCGGTTTTAAGTCTCCTATGTGTCGTTCAATACTTTCTAGGATGTTAAAATCGCTTTTGCGTTCCTTCATCCCTGATAACCTAAAACTTTATGAGCACTTCACCTGAATAAGGTTTTAGGTAAATTGCTTGAAGAAGCCTTCCCTGAAAGTTTCTAAAGTAAGCAATTGGGCTAAAACTAGGCAGCAGAAGAGCAGAGAAAACGAGGAACGCGAGCGCCAAGCCGAAACGTCAATGCTCAAACTCTTCACTTTCGCCGTGACGCTGGCTGCGATGGCGCTAGCGATGTCTTATCTGCCGCTTTTCCCTCAGCCCCTACCAATCTTTCTTGCCGTGCTCGTCGCATTCATAACTTACCAAAAACCACGGCTGGGCATGCCGATCGGCGGCGTAATAATCGGTTTAGGCTTACTCTATCAGCTCTCTCACCTCTACTTCATCTCATTCCTAGGAGAGACACCTGCACGCGTCGCCTTCATAGCGGTGTGGATGGCGCTGTTTATCGCTGTACCGCTGATGTTTAACCGCTACAAGGCTGCATTAGCCATCGACTTCGGTATATTCGCCTTCGTGGCGCTATTCTTTGCTCCGCTTTATTTCTTGGCTATCCCGCTGATTTTCGCTTCAGCAGTATACTTTAAAAAATACGTTGGCTTAACCGCCATCTACTATGTGCTGCTCTCGGTGCCTCTTCAGATCTATCAGTACTACCAGTACACAGTGCTACCTCTCTCTGACATCCAGTCAGACTGGTGGACGCTTTCCGGGTCTGCGCCGCCGCTGTTTGTGCCCCTAAACCAAATCTCCGCCGACATGACATCGTCGCTGACACAGTTCCGTCTCTACGACGCATCAAACTTCATCTACGACATCGCCGGCCAAACCACTTGGGTGCCAAACTGGAACGGAGTAACCATCCAAGCCGCACTCACACAGTACGTTGATTCAGTGCCAGGCATCATTATGTTTATGGTTATCGTCGCTGGTTTAGCTGCGTTGCTTCTATTCTTCTCTTCAATGCTAATTAAGGGCGGTTTCATAGGAAGCGGCGACAGGTACTTCCCATGTTTCCAAGCTGTGGTTGCGGCGGCCCTGTTCTTTGTGCTGCTTGATGCGCTTCAGTTGCCTCTTGCTTACTCAGCTGAGGTCGGCGCCATAGGCATGGTTATGGGCATTCTCGGGACGCTGCTTTTGACTTTTCCTGTAATGTTTATGGACTACGCGCCTAAACGCCAAGCCACCAGCCAAGAGGTAGTTGATAAAGCAAAAGCACTGCTTGACGAAGTCACGGGGTTTAGCAGTCAAATCCAGATGGTTAAAGAAAGCATCCCCGTAGTTGTGTCCTCGCCTGAGGGAAAAACCTCGGTTCTGCTCGAATCCATCGGAGACATCCATAAGCGAGCTTCGCTGCATCTACTTGACCAGCGGGAACTCGACGACAAATACGATGAACTCGACAAGTTAGCGAAAGACCGCGAAGCCATAGAAGCCGAGTTAGGCACAATCCTCTATGAGTATCAGGTTTTCAGCAGCTGCGAATTCGCTAACTGGGCTGGGAAACTTAAAGCCGCAGGCTTAGACATCAAAACCTCCGTGAAAGCTGAATACACTAAGGATATGCCGCTTGAGCAACGCGTAGAAGCAATACGCCAAATCATCGAGGCAGGCCGCGAACTCACACGGGAAATCTCGGCGGTTGCGGAGCCGGTCTACGGAATTATTCAGCCGCTTTATGACCCTGCGTTGCCCCCAAAGAGCTACGCGGTTCAATTCGCCGCTGAGAAAGTCGCTAAAAAAGAGGCGCCGTGGATAGCTGTGGAAGCGCTCTACAATGCATTAAACAACTGGACACGGCATTACGGCAGCCAGATTCAGGAGACGATGGCGTATCTACAGCGCTCCATAAAACCCATCGTGCGCTTGGGCAATCAGCCTGAAGTGTTGCCTTCGGTTTTCGGCGAAGGCACGCATAGAGTTCTCGGTTACGCCAAGAACGCGGACGGCATGAGCGTCACCGCACAGAAGCGCCTAGAGAAAGACCCGAGCCAGCTTATACTGCAGGATGTGGTGGGCTTGAAAGAGGATTTAGACGCCTTCATAGCAATGTCAAACGACATCCTCACAACACTCTACAATGGCTTAGTCAGTGACGAAGCAGCGATTGATGGGTTGCTGCCAACCAAGGATTACCTCTGGGAGAAAAACAGCTACCTGCGCCAGCAGCTGGAAGTGGCTACATTGATGCTTTCTGACCCGTCAAAGTATACGATTAACGAGGTTATGGCGGCTTTGCCCAAGTACCTCGGCTACCTCGATGAGGCGGTAAAGACGTTGGCGTTTTATTCGGAGCGTAAAGAGTTCCTGCTGAATTATCCGCTGGCGGAAGCCGCGATCAACGAGAAGCTTAAAGTTAAGGCGCGACTGTTGCCCTCTGATCTGCCTTTTCATCCCCGCTTCGCCGCCGAGTACCTGCGTCTCTATTATACAACACGGTTCGGCGAGTACATGTATGATGCTGAGGCAGCGGTGCTATCGAGGCGGCCATCAAATAATTTTTAATTTAGATGATAATGGGTACGCTGGCCCCTACTTTTCTTCTTCCAGACGAGAGAATACTGCGTCAAGAGATAGTTCCAAATATGCCTAAACCGACCAAGACAGGCACGTTGGCTTTGTCTAGAACTACGATTTGACGGACCTCTGAGCAGAAAGCCGCAAGAGGTGCATAGGTTTCTGAGTACTTTAGGTTCATCTCAACCATGTAGCAGTCGGCGAAGTTGAAGTCGTAGTTCCACTCAATCCGTTGGTACCCTGTTTCGTTTTTAACATAGAAAACCACCGCGTTCGAGGTAGATGTTGTCGACCCATCAGGTGTAGACTTAACGATAACCATAGTTGTGTTATGCCAACCTACCCCTTCAGGCGCAGGGCTGTTATAGATTCGCAAATCAGAATATGCTGTGACGTTAGCTTCATAGGAGTATCCTATCCGACGAGGCGACCCTCTTCCCTGCAGGGCATCATATCTAGCCCGATAATAATCCAGTACTTCTCTGTCGATAAAGTTGGCGTAGGTATACGATAGGTATGTGCTTGGGTGAAGATAATCTTCAGAGTCGGTTGAGCCGTAAAAACGCTCAGAAGAAGAGATAACTGAAAAGTTGAGGTTTTCTGCTCTTGATAGTGCTGTTTCCTCTTCTTGGCTGTCGATGTTTCGTGCGATATGTAACTCGTATTGCTGTGGAATCTGGTATATGCTCATGTAGCTCCACAATACTGGAGATGCAGCCATTAAGACAAATGCGACCACTACAACCGACACAAAGAGCAGCTTCCTACGCATTCACCTGAACCTCAAACGGTTCAATGCCTAGCACCGAATTTAAAACTACATTTTAGCACACAAAGCAGTCGCAATTACGCATCATATACATGCTCTTTTCTGGATCTCTTGCTGCTGTTCGGGCGAAAACACTTCCTCTTGGCATCTTGGGCACTTAAGCGCCTTAACATCATGCAGCACGACGCCATCGATTTCGCAGTCAAAAGTAACCTCAACATACTCAATGAAGCAGTTTGGGCAAAGCAACGCGCCCGCCTTGTTAGCTTTAGATTTACTCGCCGAATTTGGTGCCAACAATATCCGCCCAAACAGCAACTTTGGCCATATCCATCTTGCGTGCTACTGGGACGCCTAAGATTTTAATGTATCCCCCAAACGCTTCAGTGGCGACTGGTTTAAAATTTGGGTAAGCTGCTAAAACTTTAGTTGTGTAAGCTATTAAGGTTTCCTCATAGGTTTTAGGGTATGTGAAGCCTGAGCATGTGAAGTAGGCGAGTGGGCGCCTGCCGAAGTCTTTAGCTAAGAAGAACTCGGTTTCAGGGTAAATTCTTCCTTTCTGTACGCCTGTACCCACAATTACGCCGCTGTATTCTCCGACGTAAGGTACAGATTGCTCTCCCAGATTGGCAAGGTCAACCCAATAGTTGAATTTATCCCTAAGAACTTCTGCTATCTTTTCCGCGGTCTTTTTTGTAGCTCCACTTTTTGTTGTGTAAGCGATCAAGACCTTATCAACCATAACGACAGCTCCTACGTCAGTTACTATCTAAAGTGGTTGCTAGGTGAATAATTTACCTAGCTCCATCGCCCAAGCTTCGGCTCTAGATAAGTCGAGGTTATCCACCATTCTCTTTTTGAAGTAGACGATTTTTCCGCCGAAAGCTTCCTTGCTTACAACTGGGATGTGAGGATACTTTGCGAGGGTGTTTTCGACAAAACGCTTCTTTGCACTGTCATAGTACTCGCCGGGAGTTCCGCCCCAAGCTGAAGAAGCAAAAAACGCTACACGCTTAGCTGCGAAATCGTTTTCTTTTAGGAACTCGGTGACTTTACTGTAGACTCTGCCCATTCTTACGCCGCCGCCTACCACTACATTGCGGTATTGCGCGAAATCCTGCACCTTCTGAGTGTTAAGGTCAACTAAGTCAACTTCTAGTTCGAATTTGGCTCGTAGCACCTCAGCTATTCTGCGTGCGGTTTCTTCTGATGCGCCCTGCTTGGTTTCATAAGCGATTAATGTCTTGTTATTGTCCATACCGAAGTTCCCACGTTATCAGAATACATGGAAGGTAATAAAATACTGTGGTGAAACGCTTGCTGCTTTGGCAGGTTAAGCGGAGATCCGTTATTGAAGCGTAATTACAAACAATGGTTTTTGATGTTGTTTACTCCCCCTTCTTTGAGGGTTTACCTGATCGCAGCTGAACAGCATTTTCCGAAGGTATCAGTGGTTATGGCAGTCTACAATAAGGCGCCTTACTTACGACAGAGTTTAGATTCAGTAATAAAACAGAATATGGCTAACTTCGAGTTAATTTGCGTCGATGCGGCCTCCACTGATAGCAGTCTCCAAATACTGGAAGAATACTCAGCGAAAGACCCTCGGATAAAAGTCTACCGCACATCATATTCGAGGATTCCGGCGGTGACAAAAAATTATGGTATCGCTCGGTCAAAAGGTGACTACGTATTCAACCTTGATGCAGACGACTACCTCCGATTTGATACCTTGAAAAAAATGTACATTAAGGCCAAAGAAACAGGGGCTGATGCAGTAATACCTGACTTGCAGACGGTTAGTGAGACTGGACAGAACCTGCCGGTATATCTCTCTGGCATAAAAGGCAACAGAGGCATAATGTTAAGCAATCGGCAGGCCGTAACGGAGAGTCTCGATTGGGGAATTCACGGCTTCGCGCTTTGGAGAGGCGATTTGCTTCGGAGAATACGGCTAGAAGAATTCGGTGCCTATAGCGATGAGTACTCAACCAGAGTTCTATTCTTTGACTGCAGAACAGTCGCTTTCAGCGAAGGCGTCTATTTTCACAGATTCAGCGGCAAATCATTGACTGGCAAGCTCAGCCTACAACTTTGCGATCGACCATACGCAACCTACAGAGTCGCCTCATTCTTAGAAAAGTATTCTTTCAATCAAAGGAATATCGATAGCCAGCATTTCGCCGCATTCAAGGATTGCTGCTATCTACTTAATGCAAGAAGCCGCTTAGCCCCCAAAGACACTGCGGAAGCAGAACGACGAATACGCTTAGTATACAATCAAATCGACATGCAACGCGTCAGAAAAAGTGTCTGCACCCTGAAACCCGGCAGAGCAGCCATGTGGCCACCTCATGGAAAAGTAAAAAAATTCTTGTTTGCACTCCTAACCCTTCCGGGCTGGGGGTTCCTGAAAAGAGTGCCCCTAAAGTACCTATTCAGTTAGACCTG
>Ga0123335_1004553_pt1 | contig 17813 bp, 13 predicted proteins | sample BiotimSIPDNA_2_FD_89707 | JGI IMG/M metagenome (GOLD analysis project Ga0123335, IMG submission 89707) | Anaerobic biogas reactor microbial communites from Washington, USA - Biogas_R2 time_0 SIP DNA | ecosystem: Engineered > Bioreactor > Anaerobic > Unclassified | place: Washington, USA...
CAAACCTTCAATTTATATATTGGAAAAAAAGAGTGCGGCAAACAGAGGATGTTACTGATGTTGAAGGATGAACCCGAACTCAGAAACGGAATAACTTATGTACCGGTTGAATTTTTGACAGAAGTAATGGGATTGGAAACTGTTATTGATGACAGTCATATTTAAACACAAGAGAATACAATTAAGTTATAGATGTATAGAGCATGAGCATCAGTGGGATACACTGGTGCTCTTTTTACCTAAAAGTTCTTCTTCGGATTTAGCTATTTCGGAAACATTTCCGCTCAATACTTTGACTATGCATCTTCCACATTTACCTTTTCTGTTACAGGGCGATTTTATTTTTATATTCAAATCTTCTGCAACATCGAGAATGGATTTTTCTTTCTTACCTTCGGTTTCTTTAATAAGTTTAATATTCACAAAGAGGATTCTCCTTCGAGGAAAACTCCTATCTGGTAATATTCTCCACAAATAACTCTGTGTAAGCGATGAAACGCTTCTTCCCAAAAAAAGCTTGCATGATTGCACGGCTAATTTCCACTGTTGGATATCATGGGAGTGGAATTAACTCTTGCAATTAAACCTTTGTAAAAAATTTAACAAAATTATTATTGTTTTATAGTCGAAAAACAAAATATTGTGATATAATGTTGCCTGTGTTTTTTGAAAAAATTTTTCAAGGAAAATATATGCAGGAACCACATATGAAGGAACTTATTTTGGCCCTTATATGGGTTATATTAAAATTTTCCATAATAGTAACAGTGAAGGGGGATTAGATTCATGAATTATTCACACGAGGTTGAACAGATGATTTGTGTTAAAAAGGGACCAAATCATGGACCTGCGCCAATTCCTGAAGAAGGAAAATGGGTAAAGGCAAAAGAAGTTAAAGATATATCGGGTTTATCACACGGTATAGGCTGGTGTGCACCACAGCAGGGATGCTGTAAGCTCACTCTTAATGTTAAGGAGGGTATTATTGAGGAGGCTCTTGTTGAGACTCTCGGATGCTCTGGTATGACTCACTCGGCTGCAATGGCAGCAGAAATCCTAAGCGGTAAAACAATTCTTGAAGCGTTGAATACTGACCTTGTTTGTGACGCTATAAACGTTGCAATGAGAGAAATATTCAAGCAGCTTGTCTACGGAAGAACTCAATCTGCATTTTCAGAAGACGGACTTCCAATAGGTGCAGGACTTGAAGACCTTGGAAAGGGTTTGCGTTCGCAGGTAGGAACCATGTTCGGAACTAAGGCTAAGGGTGTAAGATACCTGGAAATGGCTGAAGGCTACATTTTGAACATTGGGTTGGATGCAGATAATGAAGTAATCGGATATAAATTTGTACACCTTGGTAAAATGATGGATGCCATCAAAAAGGGTGTTGATCCGAAAGAAGCCTATGAAAAGAATATAGGTACTTACGGAAGATTTTCTGAAGCTGTTAAAGTTATAGATCCAAGACATGAATAATTAAGAAGAGAGGTGATTTAAGTGGTAAGATTTGAAGGTTATGAAAGAAGAATAGATAAAATAAATGCTTGTATGGCTGAATACGGTTTCAAAAGCCTTGAGGAGGTCAAGGACTTTTGTACTTCAAAAGGGATAGATGTTGATAAAATTGTAAGAGGTGTACAGCCCATTGCTTTTGAAAATGCTGTTTGGGCTTATACATTAGGCTGTGCGGTAGCTTTGAAGAAGGGTGTTAAAAATGCAGCCGAAGCTGCTGAAGCCATCGGTATCGGATTACAGGCTTTCTGTATTCCTGGTTCTGTTGCAGATAGCAGAAAAGTTGGTATTGGACACGGTAACCTTGGCGCAATGCTTTTAAAGGAAGAAACAAAATGCTTCTGTTTCCTTGCAGGACATGAGTCTTTTGCAGCAGCTGAAGGAGCTATCGGAATTGCCAGAACAGCAAACAAGGTAAGAAAGGAACCTCTTCAGGTAATCCTGAACGGCCTTGGAAAAGATGCTGCATATATAATTTCCAGGATTAACGGATTTACATATGTTGAAACAGATTATGATTTTGCAACAGGTGAGCTTAAGACGGTCAGAACGAAAGCTTACTCAAACGGAGAGAAAGCAAAGGTTAGGGTGTATGGTGCAAATGATGTGCTTGAGGGTGTTGCCATAATGGTTAAGGAAAGTGTTGACGTATCCATAACCGGTAACTCCACCAACCCGACAAGATTCCAGCACCTGGTTGCAGGTACATACAAGAAATGGGCTACTGAGAGCGGTAAAAAGTATTTCTCAGTTGCATCAGGAGGAGGAACAGGTAGAACACTCCACCCGGACAATATGGCAGCAGGCCCTGCTTCCTACGGCTTAACTGATTCGATGGGCAGAATGCATGGAGATGCGCAGTTTGCCGGTTCATCTTCAGTACCTGCACACGTAGAAATGATGGGACTTATAGGAATGGGTAACAATCCTATGGTCGGCGCTACTGTTGCAGTTGCGGTTGCTATTGAAGAGTCAATGAAATAAGTACTTTATAAACACAAAAAAAGCTGCCATGCCGGCAGCTTTTTTTTGTGAGCAATTTGGATATTACTTAACGAGTCTTATGCCATAAGTTCCGTAATCATTTATATCTGGCGAAGTTTCACCATCTGCCTGATAAGTTATAAATCTTCCGATGATTTCCGTATGACCTCCGGAGTTAACGGCACCTTCCAAAAAGAAGGTTGCAAACCCAAGTACTCTGATGTTTTTTTTGCCGTTTACATATAGTGTATCAACAACAGGTATGAAAATTATTCTAGAGCAGTTTTTGTTATAGTATGTGTGGGTACAGGGAGGAGTATGATCACATTTCCCTACGAGGGTCTTAATCGCATTTTCAGTTTTCTTGGCGATTACCCCGGTTTCGGTTGGGATTATGTCCCCAACCTTTATTGTGCCGTCATAACCGTACAGAAGGTTGTTTTCATATACTGATCCTCCGTTGCCCCCTAGGGAGATTGCTGCATAGTTGCCGCTGTATCCGTCACCGGCACCCTCCTTAAGAGTATAGACCTGACCATACACAAAGGTTTGCTGTACAACTGCAATAGGTCTGCAGCCGCTTAATGCGGAGATGTTCTCAACTTTTGCAGCAGCTACGGCATTTACATCAAAGTAACTTTTTCCAATTATTTTAGAAAAATAGCTATTTACAGTTTTTGATGCATTGACTTCTACCTGTCGGGCTGCAAAGTCAACATTTATGGAGGTTTCCTTTAAGTTGTGGTTATTTTTGTCTATATAGGAGGCGACAATACTTTCGGTGTTTGAAATGTTGGTAACAAGTTCCTGAGCACCAGCAAGAGCAGCAGCATCAACAGTGTTTGCCAGTCTTGACTTTTCATAGGCAATAATGCCGAAATCAACCGTGATTGCTGCAAAGCCTGCTATTACAGCCAGTAGAATTGAAAAGAAAACTATGGATGTACCCTTTTGATTATTTAACATTGGATTTCCTGCCATATTTTAACCTCCAGGCTGACTCTGATTAACTGGAATGTCATGGCCGTGTATGTACTTCCAGATAAACAATAGTCAAATACATAAAAAATTAGTTTATATATATATAATTCGCTGTCTGAAAGAAAAATCTTGTACTTCCCAGTGGGTCTTGCGGATTAACTTTTCATAGGTATTTTGTACTTTTTATTTATGATGCCAAATTACCAGATATGAAGGTTTAAGCTTCAAAATTGCCAGTGAAGTAATAAAGACTATAAGAATGAGTTTATTTCATAAAAGTTTAGAATTTAACAAACTTTTTTATGAAATGGAAGTATAATAATAGAAAGTAACTGGACAAATCGCAAATTTACAAAAAATATGGGGTATTTACTGTAACTATTGGTTTTGTGTCTATATGTATTTTGAAAAGCTAAATTTATATTAACAAAATGTAAATTTTTGCACTTTCCAAGGATTATATTTTGATATTTTATCTTTATGGTAGTATAATTGATATATTAAAATCATAATAGGTACATATGAGATAAGGGGAAATAGAGTTTATGGACTTTGATAACTTACGTGGGGATTTGTTAAATGCCAAAAGGATAGTAATAAAGGTAGGCACCTCTACACTTACCTACGATAATGGAAAGATGAATTTCTCAAGAATTGACAAGCTGACTCGTGTTATAGCAGACATTATGAATTGTGGCAAGGAGGTAGTTCTGGTCACATCAGGTGCAATCGGGGTAGGTGCAAGCAAGCTGAAGCTGAAATCCAAGCCAAAGACCGTAAGAGAGAAACAGGCAACAGCGGCAGTAGGACAATGTGAGCTTATGCAGGTTTACAGCAAGTTATTTTCCGAATATGGGCATATTGTCGGACAGATACTTCTGACACGGGATGTTGTAGAAAGTGAAAACAGCAAAAGAAATGTTATCAATACCTTTGAGACATTGCTTGAAATGGGCATAATCCCTGTAGTAAATGAAAATGATTCTGTGGCTGTTGATGAGATTGAATCAGAAATACATCGGGTTTTTGGTGATAATGATACACTTTCAGCTATTGTTGCTGAGTTGGTGAAAGCTGATTTATTAATAATTTTATCGGATATTGACGGTTTTTATGACTGCGATCCAAGAATAAATTCATGCTCGAAGCTTATATCAGTAATTGAAAATATAACTCCCGAGATTGAACAGTGTGCCGGAGGAGTTGGCAGTTCAAGGGGGACAGGAGGAATGGTTACAAAGCTTTCTGCAGCCATAATAGCGACAGAAGCAGGTGTTGATATGGTCATTGCAAACGGGGATAACCCTGATGTAATTAATCAAATTATTATGGGTAAGGATGTCGGATCACTTTTTTTACGTAAGAAAAATATATAAACCTTATGAAAGGAGGAGGCAGTTTGAAAAAAATAGTATCAATAGCTTTGATATTCTTTACTCTTGTTTTTGTCTTCCAGACAAATGCACAGGAGAAAGAGGCAAAAAGCATATCCTACAATTCAGCGGCAGAAATTATGCTAAAGAACAGCAACACTATTAAGAAACAGAAGCAGTCGGAAAAAAAGGCGTTTTTTCAGTATAATAATTTCATTCAGAGTTCAAGAGGAATAAGTACTGATGGTATGACAGTAGATACTCCTTTTGGTGAAATGAAGTTTAAATATCCTAAAAATTTGCAAGTACTCCTAATGATGAGGAGAGAGTTCTATCCTGTGCAAATGAAATATGGTTGGGATATGGCTGTAAAAGGAAGTGGGATAACAGAAAGTGCGCTTAAGACTGGCTTGAGGGATTTGTACCTTGGATTTATGAAAGCAGACATGGATTATGATCTTGGATTGAAGAAGCTAGATCTTGCAGTAAGAAAATATGAAATAAGCAAGCTGAAACTTGAAAGGGGACTTATATCCCAGATTGAATTTGATGAAGCCGAGTATGAATATTTAAAGGCTCAAAAAGACTCTGATGCCTCAAAAAGAAACAGGGAGAATATGCAGAGGTCTTTGAATTCGTTTCTCGGAGTTCCTGTTGACACAGTATATGAAAAGGCCTTATATGAGGAAATGAATATACGCAATGAAATAAAATCTGTTGATTATTACGTTGAAAAGGCATTGAAGGAAAGGCTTGAAACAATAAGCCCGGCAGAGGAAATCAAGCTTAAGGAATTGTATATGTCAATTTCAGCAAGAAACGATGCTCACTTGATATATACTGATATAAGAAAAGAGTACGAAAAGGCCGCAGATGATATTGAGAGCCTTAAGGTAAAGCTTGAAAAGGCGAAGCTCGATGTGGAAAACAATATAAAAAGTGCCTACATAGATGTAAAGAAGGAAAGCTATAATGTTCAGAACATGGCTAAGAATGTGAGCATGCAGAAAAGAAGCTTTGATAAAATGAAAAGTCAGTATGACCAGGGTCTGGTGCCCAAAATTGCTCTTGATGAATATGAAATTGCAATAAAGGAACTTCAGAATAGTTTTGACCTGGTAGTTTACATGTATAATACAAAGGTCATGAAATTAAACGAAGCAGCCGGTTTAGGCCCGGCGTATTAGGAGGACAGTGCATATGAAGAAGAGAATTACCGGAATATTTCTTATGATACCTATGGTTGTGGCTATATCGACTGTTTTAGCTGCAGAGGGAACTTTGCTGTTTAATATTGAAGGATATCAGAAACTTGCTGTACAGAATAGCAAGCAGGCTGCCATAGATGAGCTTGATATAAAAGCAAAAGAAAGTGCTTTAAAGGAAGTACAGGAAGACGCCCAATTTACTGTTTCCCTCGGAACAACAAAAGATATGTATAATGGCGCAATAACCAGAGAGGTTGCGACTCTTCAGGCAGAAACAGATCTTGAGTATGCCAGGATGGCAAGAAAGAACAATGAGGAGAAGACAAGACTTGACATTTACAAGGCTTCACTGAATGTGCTTCTTTTGCAGAAGAACCTTGACATGCAGACCTCATTGCAAAAAATGCTCGAGGAGAAACTCCAGATGGCAGAGGCCAGACATAAGGAAGGAAAAATTACCGACAACGAACTTGATGATTCAAGGAATACTCTGGATATAAAGAAGATTGAAATTGAAAAGGCAGGAAAGGAATTGGAGGCTGCAAACCTTGAATTGAAACGCCTTTTGAACGTAAAAATGGATGATACACCGATACAGGTTGATGATAAACTGATTCTTGCAAAAGAAGAGGTGGTTGTTCTAAATGAGGTAATTGAAAAATCTATGGAAAAGAACCTCGATCTTTATAAAAAGAGTCAGGATTTAAAGGCTAAGGAAAAGACGATGGAAATAACTGGAGAGTATTATCAAGAGGGCGATTTTACTTATGATGATAATAAGACCAGTCTGGAAATAGCAAGGGCGGAAGCAGACGATGCCAGAATTAAGCTCGAGGTTGATATAAGAAATCAGTACAACAATCTGTTAACAGGCAAAGACAACGTTGAACTTGCCCAAAAGTGGGAGGTAATATGTCAGAAGAAACTCGATAGTGCAAAACTCAAGTTTGAAAAAGGTCTGATAAGCCGTGAAGAGCTTTTGAGCTCAGAGGAAAAATGTCTGGATGCCCAGTACAAGACATTTGCAGCAATAAAAGAATATAACTTGTTGAAAGCTGATTTTGATTCATTATACAAATAGTATATATTTGTTTGGAATATAACATATATAGTGCTGAAAACATCCCAGAAGGGATGTTTTCAATTAGGAGGATGTTTCTTAAGAGACATTGGATATGGAACATTTTATTTTAACAGTTAAGTGGGGTGTTATGTATGATTATTAAAATCAATGACCTGGAGAAAATTTATAAAAATGGGAAGATAGAGGTCAAGGCATTAAGAAATGTCAGTTTTTCAGTGGACCGAGGTGAGTTCATATCTGTTATGGGACCTTCCGGTTCGGGAAAATCCACATTAATGAATATTATCGGCTGTCTCGACAGGGCATCTTCAGGTTACTACGAACTTGACGGGATGGATATCTCAAAACAGAATGATATTCAGCTTGCAAGTGTGCGAAATTTAAAAATAGGCTTTGTATTTCAATCTTTTAACCTGCTTCCAAGAATGACGGCACTTAATAATGTATCACTTCCTATGATCTATGCAGGGGTAAAAAAGAAAGAGAGAAAGAAGAAAGCTGAGGAGGCATTGGAAAGAGTAGGACTAAAAGAGAGGATGCATCACAAACCTAATGAAATGTCAGGTGGCCAGAAGCAGAGGGTTGCGATAGCTAGAGCACTGGTTAACAGCCCGGCAATTATCCTTGCAGATGAGCCGACAGGGAACCTTGACAGTTACTCAGGAGAGGAAATTATGGCGGTTTTCCAGGATTTAAACAGGGAAGGGGTTACTGTAATTCTTGTAACTCATGAACCTGATATCGCAAGGCATACCCAAAGGGTTATAAGCTTCAGAGACGGAAGACTGGTAAAAGATATAGCTATTCCCGAACCTTTGGATGCAAGAGAAGTTATCAAAGAATATAAACTCGAACAAATGGGTTAGGGTGTTCGTATCAGGAAGAACTTTCTAAAATTTTCCATGCAAGATAAAAATCCGAGAATCCCGATGGTTTAACGGGTTCGGTGTAATTTAACTTATGTATTGTAGGGGTGGTCTATTATGAAGAAGATAATTATTGCAGTTGTAATATTAGTAGTTGTGGTCGGAGGACTTATTGGTCTTAGCATGCTTATAAACAATAACTTTCAATCGGTCTTCAGTCAGGGACCTACATATAGCGTAGAGGCTGTTAAAGTTGAAAACGGGAGTATTTCATCTTCGGTTTCAGCTTCGGGCAGCATTGAAGAGATTGAGAAGTACGATGTCTACATGGATACTACTTTAAAGGTCACAAAGCTATTAGTTGAAAAAAACCAGAAAGTAAAAAAGGGTGATAAGTTATTTGAAGTTGATACCGACAATATTGTTTCGGAGCTTGAAAAGCTTAGAATAAACAAAAATGTTGAAGAACTTTCAATGGTTACACCTTCACTTGAGGCAGAGGTTAAGAGGGCTGAGGCTTCAATTAGAAGCGCTGAGAAGGCTTTAAAAGATGAGAAGGAAAAATATCAGAACAATAAAGTCTTGTTTGAAGCAAAAGCTATTTCTCAAAGTGAGTTTGATATGAATAAGAGGGCTGTAGAGAGTGCAGAGGATGCCCTTGAAAACGCAAAACATACTTATGAAACTGCTTTAGAGGCAAGGAATGCAGATAAAAAAGTAAAACAGGAGAGATTAAAGGCAACAAATCTTGGTATTTCCGATCTTGAAAAGCAGATTTCAAAGATAAACAATTCTTTAGTTTGTCCTATTGATGGTGTTATAGTTGAAGCAAATGTACAGGAGGGGGCTTTTACGAACAGTACTGTCCCTGCGTTCAGGATTATAAATACCGAAAAGCTTCGTGTAAGGGCCCGCCTGAGTGAATACAACATGAAAGGTGTAAAGTCAGGCCAGAACGTTATAATCACTGGAGATGCAATTGATAAGGGAGTTGAAGTTACAGGAAAAGTTGAGAGTATATCACCTGTTGCAAAAAACAATATGACCTCAGGAGGAGAGGAAATAGTTGTTGAGGTTATTATTTCAATTGAGAACAAAGACTCCGTACTAAAGCCGGGATTAAGTGTTGATTGCGAGATATCAACAACTGAAAAAAACAATATAGTGGTAATTCCCCAAACTCCGATAAGGGACGACAAGGACGGAAACAAATATGTGTATGTAATTGATAAGGAAACAAATACAATTACGCAAAAGACCTTGAAACTTGGCATTATCTCGGATATGAAGGTGGAAGTCGTTGAGGGGCTCAGTGAGGGAGATGTAATTGTTCTTGATCCGCAGCCATACTACAAGGATGGAGCTAAAGTCAGCATAAAAGATAAAGAAGAGGTGGATTGAGATGAGCTTTCTTGAAAGTTTTAAGCAGGCAATAGACAGCCTGAAAGCAAATAAACTCAGGTCAATCCTTACGATGATAGGAATTATTATGGGCGTGTTTTCCATTGTCACAATCATGGCTATAGGGAATGCTGCAGAGCAGTATATAAATTCAATGTTTGAGAAGATTGGTGCAAATGTTGTTTACATATCCTACAAAAACATGAACGTAGATAAGAATGAATGGCTTAAATTAGAAGATATGGAAATAATTAAGAAGGCTGTTCCCGAGATTAAGAATATGGCAACAATGATCAGGAGAACCGGTACATTAAGGATTGATAAAGAAACAAGAAATGCAAGTGCTTACGGAGTATCCTCCCAGTATAAAAGCTTTGCACCTATTGAAATGGCTGCTGGAAGGTTTATTAATGACTTCGATGTCTCATCGGGAAGCAAGGTTATAATAGTCGACGAGTTTTTTGCAAATAAATACTATAAAAAGATAGATGTCGTTGGTGAAGTGTTAACATTTAAAACAAGCTGGGGAAAGAGTATTAACCTTAAGATAATCGGAGTGACCAAGGCGGGAGATGATCTTTTTAGTGGTATGGCAGCTAATGATACTTTCCCGGCTGAAGTATTTGTGCCTATAACCACCCTACAGAATATTTTCTTTAATAATGAGATGCTTGACAATATTTATGTAACCATAGAAGAGAAAGAAGGACTTAAGGAAATTGGACAGAAAATTGTACGCTCACTGGAAATGAACAAAGGTAAAAATGATATTTACATTGCATACAGTTCCCAGGATGAGCAGCAGATATTCAATACAATCATAGGTGTCATATCGGGCGTACTCCTCATTATAGCTGTTATAACCCTGGTTGTTGGAGGGATAGGTATAGTAAACATACTTCTCGTTTCTGTTACCGAGAGGATAAGGGAAATAGGTGTAAGAAAAGCTTTAGGTGCTCAGAAGCGGGATATCTTGCTTCAATTTATTACCGAGTCTATTATTATGACAGGTATAAGTGGTCTTCTGGGCATTATGTTAGGAGTAGCTGCAGGAAATATTATATCTCAGGCCATAAAAATACCGCCTGTTGTGGATATTCCGGTTATTATTTCGGCTTTCATGGGTTCCGTTATACTTGGACTGATTTTTGGGGTATATCCTGCCAAGAAGGCTGCAGACCTTGATCCGATTGAGGCATTAAGATATGAATAGGTTGAAGGAATTTAAGCAGGATTTCATTTCCACTGTTGATTGTGTAGTGTTTCAAAGGCTTCGCCTTTTAGGATAATCACTATCAGCATATTATACTTGTTGTGGTTCACTGCTATATAAATAAAAAGCCTGGAGATAGTGTTCCGGGCTTTTTAATTAACCTCTTTCGAACGAAGAGAAAGAGGGAAAAAGTGAGGGACTCGATGTCCCGAAGCTTTTTAATTAACCTCTTTCGAACGAAGAGAAAGAGGGAAAAAGTGAGGGACTCGATGTCCCGAAGCTTTTTAATACGTTCAGTTGCATATTATGGAGCTTTATGTTGAAAGTAAATAGCTTTGATGATAAAATAATATACATCTATAGTTCTTTTTGTCGATTTTTGAAATGAGGAATGTAATGAGAAAATTATTAATTATAGTGTTTTGTATAAGTGTAATTGGAATGGTTTCAACTCTGTCGTATGCTATTTCCAGAACTTTCCCAAATACAATCAGGTTTGAAGATGAAACATTGGAATATGTTGCAAGAGAAAAAATAGGTTCTGTAAGTAGTGCCATTACAAAGGAACAAGCAAAGGGTATAACTGAGTTGGATGTCAGTAACAGAGGGATTAAAAGCCTTAAAGGTATTGAGGAACTGACCGGTTTAACTAAATTGAACCTGGAAGGAAATAGAATTAAGGATGTTTCACCTTTATGCAAGCTTTTAGAGTTGGAGGAATTAAACTTAAGCAATAATGGAATTATTAGTTTGGAAGGAATAAAATTTGATAGGCTTAGAGAACTCACAAAGCTGAAAACACTTAGCTTAGAGGATAATGTTAAAGCTGCAGCTCAGGATAGCGAGACCAGGTTGTCGGATATTAGTTTTCTTAGCGGGTTTGCTGGTCTTGAAAAATTATCTTTGAAGGGCAATGATATTAAGGACATATCACCATTGGGTAATTTAGCCAGGCTCGAGGAATTGGATTTAAGCATAAATAGAAATCTGAGTGGAAGCATTGAAGCTGTCGGCAGGCTGGAAAACCTTAAGGTTCTGAACATAAGAGAGTGTGATGTATATGACATTTCTCCGGTTGAAAACTTAAAGAATCTTGTTTATCTGAATATTCATTCAAACTCTAATATCAAGTCGGTAATTCCTATCAGCAAGCTAACGGGACTAAAGTCACTCATAATGAGGAATGTACCTGTTGGCAATCAGATGAGTTTTATAGAAAATTTAACAAGTTTACAAGTCATAAATTTAAGAAACACCTCAATATCAGATACTACAGCGCTAAAAAACCTATTTGAAAAGGGAGCACTTCAAAACATTATTGAAGTGGATATAAGTGATAACCCTATTCTGATATCGGAAAATGAAATGGCCGGTTTTGAACCTGTTAGACCTTACTGGAACAATATTACCAAAAGGAATCCTGTTAAAATACCGAGTGTGGCAACCTTAAAGATTTATATCAATGAAGTAATGACCTCAAACAATAAAACCATTAATGACACAGAAGGCAAATATTTAGACTGGATAGAGCTTTATAATCCAAATGAAAAAAATATTGATTTGACAGGATACTATTTATCTGATGACGAGAGTAATCAAAAAAAGTGGCAGTTTCCCAATACTGTGGTTATACCATCAAAAGGATATCTGATAGTATGGGCAACCGGCGAAGCTGCGGTTGATGAAGGAAAAAATCTGAGGACAAGTTTTAAAGTCAGCTCAGCTGGAGAGTCGATTATTCTGACTGAACCTGATGGAGAAACAGTGGCAGACCACTTAATTATTCCAGCACTTAAGCCGGATGTATCGTATGGGAGAAAACCGGATGGGAACAATAAGTATGAATATTTTGATTCTGGAAATGCAACACCCGGCAATACCAATAATAATGCACAGGAATATCTGATTTCCAGCGGGATGGTTCAGGCTCCGCAATTTTCACACAACGGAGGCTTTTATCAAAAGGGTTTCAAATTAGAGCTATATACTGCTGATAAAGATGCCAGAATATATTATACGCTTGATGGTTCAGAGCCAGTGCCTGAAAATGTTGATGGAAAAGGCGACAGTTACAGTGTGAAAAATTCCTATGGTATTGATGCTGTTGATACTGGCATATCTGGCAATAAGGATATGGAAACCAGGCAAAAAGTAACTTATATATATGAAGGTAAGCCAATAGAAATCAAAAGTAGAATAGGGAATGCAAATATATTATCGAACTTTTCCACTTCTGTTGGTTATGAGAAGCCGGCAAAAGAGGTTGCCAAAGCTTCGGTGGTACGTGCACAGGCATATAAGGAAGGGATACCTTCGGATATTGTAACACATACATATTTTACCGGCAGTGAATTCAAACTTAAACATAGTCTGCCGGTAGTAAGTATTACAACAGACAGTGAAAACTTTTTTGACTATGAAAAGGGTATATACGTTCCAGGTAAAGTATATGATGAAAGCTTTGATCCCAATATCGGTGTTTGGAAAAGACAGGGCAACTATTCAGATCTCGGAGATGGATGGGAGAGGCCTGTTCATATAGAATTATTTGAAAAGACGGGATATTTGGGTTTTTCTCAAAATGTAGGAGTAAGAATACACGGAGCAACCACCAGAAGCAGTCCCCGTAAAACTCTCCGGGTGCATGCCTCTGATGATTATGATTCGCATGACGACATTAATTACAGGTTATTTCCCGGATTAACCAAAGCCTTTAGTATTAATCCTCTTGAACAATTCAAGTTTTTCTTGATTAGAAATAGCGGGAATGATTTCTCGGGAACACTTATAAGAGATGCATTAGCTCAGGGGCTGGTCAATCATACTGCCATTGATACTCAAGCCTATCGTCCTGTTATTATGTATTTGAACGGTGAATACTGGGGTATTCACGATTTAAGAGAAAGGATTGACCGGCACTATTTTGCAAACAAGTATGATTTGGACAAGGACAGCATAGTTATATTGGATAATATTGGAAATGTGAGTGAAGGCACAGAAGAAGACAAGAAGAGCTATGAGGAAATTCTTGAATATGTAAAATCAAACGATATGTCTTTAGATACAAGCTATGAATATATAAAATCCAGAATAGATGTAAGCAATTATATTGACTACTATGTATCAAACATATACTTCGGCAATACCGACTGGCCTCATAATAATGTTAAATTGTGGAGATCGAAGACCGGAAGTCCTTCAGCTTCCACTTCATACGGACATGATGGAAAGTGGAGATGGATTTTGTTTGACACTGATTATGGATTCGGGCATAGTAAAGGTGTAGATTTCAACACACTTTCATGTGCTGTCGGCAAATTTAATCCCGAAATCAACAAGGAATGGCCGAATCTAATAATTAATTCATTACTTGGAAACGAGAGCTTTAAGAAGGAATTTATAACCCGCTTTGCAGACCACCTTAACAGTTCTTTCAAAGAGGAACGTGTTGAAAAAAGAATACAAGAAATGTACAGGGTCCTAAAACCTGAGATAAAAGAGCATAAAGACCGATGGGGCAATTTTAATTGGGACAAGAACATACAGGAACTGGTGGATTATGCTAAGAGGCGTCCTGATTTTCAACGGCAGCATTTGACAGAATATTTTAAATTGAACGGAACAGTAAAAATACTTTTAAATACTGATTCAAAACGTGGCTACATTAAAATCAACAGCCTTGATATAAAGGACAGCACTCCAGGGGTAAATAATGCCAATAGCTGGTCAGGAGAATACTTTAAAGGTATGCCGATAGAAATAACTGCCGTTCCAAATCCGGGATACATCTTTGAAGGCTGGAAAAGCAGTAATGAAGATGAAATAAATCAAAAAGCAGAGAATATAACTATTGTACCTGACAAAGATGTTAGTCTTTCGGCTGTTTTCAAAGTAAAAACAGCCGGGCCGGCTGAAGAACTGATAAAGGGACTTCCTTCAATCGAAAAATTAACCTTGGATGATAAAGACAGTATAAGCTCAGCAAAGGAATTGGTTGAGAGTACACTTAGAGAATCTGAAATCATAAAAGCTGAAATAAAAGATATTGATAAATTGACGAGGTTGGAAACAAAAATACTTGAACTTGAGAGAATTCGCAACGACAGAGAGAAGGACGAATTCAGAATCGTGGATAAAATCATGGCTTCAGGATTGTTCTTATTATTATTAATAATAGCAATATTTACCTTGGGAAGATTGAGGTATTGGAAGTAAGAAAAAAAGCCCCGTGAATAATTGCTTCGCGAGGCTTTTTCTTATATTATGAACTCCGTGTACTTTGCTATCATTCGGAATCCTCAGAATCCTCAGAATCCTCAGAATCCTCTGAAATATTCCCGGAATCGCTCGAGTCTGGGTCTTTGGAATCTATGTCTCTGTTAAAAGGCGGCCAGTTGCTAAATAGAGTATCGTCCCTGAGTTCATTGGTTTCAGGCCCATGAATGTTGCAATATTCACCTTCAGGCAGTTCGTATATTATGTCCGCAGGGCTTTTTTCATCAGGCTTCAAAGGAACATATGGTACAGGGCGCTTAATAAATACTTTCTCAATCAAAGACTCATAAGGACAGTAATCACCTGCAAAAAGATTTCGCCCCTTAGTATCCTTGCTATCCTTACATACAGTGGCCTTTACATGCACTTTACACAGGTCGTCCTCAAAGGGTTCGGTACCTTTTATGAATATTTCACTACGTACAGCTGAGCCTCGAGGGTCCTTTGCACATAAATCCGTTGCAATTTTGCCTGAATATTTACATATTGTCCTTCTGACAATGCCTTCAGGTTCAACAAAATCCTTTATAGGAAGTTCCTTATGAACTTTATCCATAACATCGTGCCAGATTCTTTGTGCTCGGTCATATTCTGTCGAGAGTAGAGTTATGTTTTTACCATAACCATACCACACTGAACCGACATAGTACGGAGTAAAACCTACGAACCACTTATCATAGTTGTTGCTTGTAGTACCAGTTTTACCGGCTGAAGGCATTTTACCTCCGAGAACTTTTCCGTAAGTTGCTGCCGTTCCGTCCCGGACAACGTCCCTTAGCATGTCTACCATTACATATGCTGCAGCTTCGCCGTACACAACATTGGTTTTTGATTCCTTTTCCAAAAGGACATTTCCTTTCATGTCAAGTACCTTTGTATAGGTTATTGGCTCCAAATACAAGCCTTTGTTAACAAAAGGAACATAGGCGGCGGCCATCTGAAGCGGGTTTACTCCATCATAAGGAGCACCTAAAGCAACCGACACGTATTTTTCATTATCTCTGTTGATATTTACTTTTTTCAGGTACTGAAGGTTCAGATAGTTGTGAGTAGGTCCTACATAGTCCCTCCATACCTTTGCGGCAACAACGTTAACCGAATCGGTAATGGCATCGCGTATTGACATGAGCCCGCTGTACTTGCGGTCATAATTCATAGGATAAGCGGGTTTATTTTCTCCCTGCATATAGGCAGGTGAATCGTCAACTATAGTTGCAGCAGTAATCAAGCCCTCGTTTACTGCAGGACCGTAAACTGTTATTGGTTTAAAGGTAGAACCGGGTGTTCTCTTCATTAAGGATGAAGAGGCCAGGTTTAAAGGGGCTCCTGTTTTTTTACCTGCCCCGCCATACAAAGCTTTCACATGACCTGTCCAAGGGTCAATAATTACCATAGCTGCCTGCGGAGAAAGGGTGGTCTTCTTATTTATTCTTGAAAAATACTTATTTTCATCAAGGAAAACTTCATCCATGGCCTTTTGTATTTTGGTATCCTGGGTTGTGTATATTTTAATACCGTCATTGTAAATTGTTTTTATAGCAAGCTCTTCAGAATACCCTTTTGCCATAAGATCTTTTTTAACATCATAAACTACCTGGTCAATGAAGTAAGACTGGTTGCTTGTAAAGTTTTCATCCCTCTTGTTGGAGTCTGCAAATTTGAGTTCTTCCTCTATAGCTTCGTCGTATTCTTTTTGGGATATATATTCCTGTTCCAGCATTTCCTTTAGAATTATTTTCTGACGCTCTATGTTGTTTTCTCTTCCCTTGGTTGTAAAAGGGTCATATTTTCCAGGAAGGTTGGTTATGCCTGCAAGGGAAGCGCACTCGGCCAATGAAAGATCACTCACATTTTTGTTGAAGTAGGTTTTTGAAGCTGCCTGAACGCCGTAACAGTTTTCGCCCATGTATATCAGATTCATATAGGTATTAAGAATCTGATCTTTACCCAAGTTGCGTTCGAGATGCATTGCTGTCCACCACTCCTGTACCTTACGCTCAACAGATCTTCGATCTTTTCCCGTCAGGTTTTTTACAACCTGCTGGGTAATTGTACTACCTCCTGCTCCGCCAGTTGAACCGCCAGATTTGACGAAATTCAGTACAGCAGCGGAGGTTCTCTTTAAATCGACACCAAAATGGTCATAAAATCGTTTGTCTTCAATTGCTACAAGTGCATCCTTCAAATCCTGCGGAATATCCTTATAATCAATCTGCTCCCTGTTTTTGCTGCCTTGCAGCGGAATGATAATATTTCCCTCAGAGTCATATACATATGATGTATAACCACTAAGAATCAATTGATCAGGAGTGATGGGCTCTGCCCTGTTGATCCACGCAAGAAGAGCACCTCCTGCAATGCCGGCGGCTGCAGAAGATAAAGCAACAAGAACAATAATAATGAATTTAACAACCAATAATATAAACTTTGCAACTGTATGGGCAGTCCTGTTTTTGCGGCTTTTAACAGGCTTGCTTGAGACAGTTTTTGTTTTAGGGCTCATAAAAGTTCCTCTCCTTTAACTAAAACAAGCTTGATCAATAGTTAAAACGTTTCTTGTATTCTGTTTATACTTCTTATATTTTTTATGTCCAATACTGATGATTATAATCAAACCTATTACATTATAACACAAAAAAAAATTAATTTTAATAAAAATATCAACTTTGATTCACAGTAAGACCCTAAGCTATAGTAGATTCTTACATGGGATCTTTTAAAAAATTTGCCGTTGGTTAATTCTATATGCGAGTATTCTGTTGAAAAAGTATGAAAAATTTTGTAAACTTGTAGTAACACAAGAAAAATGGGGGGGATGAAAATGGAAATAAAGTTCGGGGAAATAATTAAGGCAAAACGGGAGGAAAAAAAATTTCCCTTGTTGAATTTGCAAAGACAGTTGAAATATCTCCA
>Ga0123335_1004554_pt1 | contig 17805 bp, 15 predicted proteins | sample BiotimSIPDNA_2_FD_89707 | JGI IMG/M metagenome (GOLD analysis project Ga0123335, IMG submission 89707) | Anaerobic biogas reactor microbial communites from Washington, USA - Biogas_R2 time_0 SIP DNA | ecosystem: Engineered > Bioreactor > Anaerobic > Unclassified | place: Washington, USA...
CGGGAGCGTTTGAACCGCTTGATGCGATCTGCAGTAAATATAACTTAGACCCAAAGCAGCCATCAATATTATTGGTATTTCATCCAAACACCGAAGAATACGATGATATCGACAGACAGATAACCGAGCTGACGATGGCGATTGAAAGTCTTAATTTCAGGACCATCGCGGTTTACTCCAATGCTGACGCAGGGGGGCAGTTGATCAATCAGAGAATTACCGAGGTCAGTGAGTTATTACCCTGTATCAGCACGTATCCAAACCTTTCCCGAAGAGACTTTTTAGGCTTGATGAATGCGTGCAGCGTGATGGTCGGTAATTCGAGCGCAGGAATCGTTGAGTTACCCAGCTTTAAAAAGCCATTTGTTTGCGTAGGCACAAGGCAGAAAGGAAGGTTAAAGGCAAAAAATGTATTAGAAGTCGAAGCAAGAAAAAGTGATATTATCAATGCAATCCAGACATCAATACACGATGAAGGCTTTAAAAGAGAACTGCAACGGCTAGAAAATCCTTACGGAGATGGTAGATGCAGTTTAAGGGTCTGCAGGATAATTCAAAAGATATTGGAGAAACCGAATGATCGCGATAAGTGAAAATCCGAAGTGGGATCAAATACTAAATACAGAATTTAATCCATATGACGATGTATATTTCAGGTATGGTTATTTTAAATTATATCAAAAGCACTTTCAAGCGCAACCAGAAGCGGTATTTTGGGAGGACTCGCACGTAAGTGTCATTTATATGCACCTGATCCGAAAAATAAATTTAACTGATGAATACAGGGATTGTAATTACTTTGATTTAACAACACCATACGGCTATGGCGGCCCAATCGTTATATATAAATCCGAAGATACACAGGAGAATATTGCATCAATCAGAAAATTCTATGATACATATAGAGCACATTGTGTAAATAATCGATATATCTGTGAATTTACTCGATATCACCCAATTTTTGAGAACTATAAATATTCATTAGAAGTGCCTCTCAGTCCGATCTATGTCGGAGATGTCGTAGTCGTCGATCTGAGACCTGATTTAGGCGAAATTATCTCCAAAATTAAGAAAGGCCACAAATACAATATTAGAAAATCCTTACAAGAGGGATGCTCTGTCATTATTACTAGCAGTCCCTCAAAGACAGACATTCAAGATTTCATGCAATGCTATAACAGCATGTTATCCATGAGGAGTGCGGCCCAGAAGTATTACTTCTCGTTCGGATTCATTGAAGATCATTTCAAATTATTTGATTCGGTATTGATTAAAATTCTCTTCAACGACACATGTATAGGGGCAGGGATCTTCATTAAGGGAAACAAAATCTTGCATTACCATCTTTCCGGCTCATCTCGAATAAAAGGAGTGTACCCCACAGATATGATAATATTTGAAGCAATAAAATGGGCAAAAAATAAGCATCTAGATTATCTACATTTAGGAGGCGGGTTGAGTAAAGACGACTCACTGTTTAATTTTAAATCAGGATTTTCAGAGATGTCTATGAAATTCTATATAGGTAAAAACGTCTACCTGCAAAATGTCTACAATCAATTGGTAAACGGGTCAAGTACAGGTGGATCGAGTGAAGCATTCTTTCCGGCATACAGGTTAAATTACAATGATACCATTGTTTGAGCACCTACTTCATGAGAAAAAATAATACGAAACCTAAATGAAGAAAGAAGAGTAAGAAATCTATCAGATGTCTTGGAAGTTACCGTTATTCAAGATCTATACCGACGAAGCGGACCTGCAGGCAGTAACAGAGGTTCTCCGTCGGGGGACTTACTGGGCAGAGGGACCGGAAGTAGTTGAATTTGAGAGGGGACTTAGAGACTACCAAGAAAAAAAGTATGCCGTAGCATTCAACTCGGGAACATCAGCCCTGCATGCCGCCCTCCTGGCATACGGGATTAAAGGAGGGGATGAGGTAATTGTACCCTCTTTCACATTCATCGCCACGGCCAACGCTCCCCTCTTCGTGAAAGCAAAACCAATTTTTGCCGATATCGAGGAACAGACCCTCGGACTGGACCCTGAAGACGTCGAGGAAAAAATAACCCCAAAAACGAAGGCAATTATCCCGGTCCATTATGCTGGTTGTCCCTGCAAAATACGCGAATTGAGAGAGATCGCAGACGATCATCACCTCCTTCTCATAGAAGATGCTGCAGAGTCATTCGGTGCAAGCATCGGAGACAAAAAAGCAGGTTCCTATGGGGAAGGGGGAGTACTCAGCTTCTGCCAGAATAAGGTTGTCCCTACTGGAGAGGGGGGAGCACTGGTTACTGATTCCAGGGATATTTACGAAAAGGCGAAATTGATCCGGTCGCATGGGCGACAGGAAAATTCCGCGTACTTTTCCTCCATCGAAAATCTGGATTATATCACTCTCGGATATAACTTCAGGATGCCTAGCATGATTGCTGCCCTGGGGATCACTCAACTAAAAAAGATAGATATGCTCATTTCAATGCGGAGGCAGAATGCAGAGTACCTTACAGCGAGGTTAGAAAAGGAAGTAAGAGATGTTATTCCCCCAGCTCCACCAAAAAAATACTACCATGTCTATCAAATGTACACGGTGATGGCGGAAAAGAGGGATGACCTTATGAGACATTTGGCGGATAGCGGGATAATGACAAAGATATATTTTAATCCTGTTCATCTCACCCACTTTTACAGAGATATACTAAAATACACTCCATATCTGCCCATTACTGAGAAAGTGGCGGATCTGGCCCTTACCTTGCCAGTCTATCCCGGCCTCACAAAAGAGGAGATGGACCTGCTGGTTAACGCGATCAAGACGTTTTATGAGTTGAGTTGACATGAACGTCGACACATTTTTCGAAGGCAAAGTGATCCTTGTAACCGGCGGAGCGGGGTCTATTGGGAGCACATTGGTGAAAAATCTCCTAAAACAGGACCCCAAAGCAATCCGGATTTTGGATAATAATGAGACTGGCCTCTTTGACCTTGAGCAGGATCTGCAGGCAGACAAAATCAGAACATTTGTTGGAGATGTACGGGATAAAGAGCGACTTCTCAGAGCATTTGAGGGAGTGGATATTGTTTTTCATGCCGCAGCCCTAAAACATGTACCCCTCTGCGAATACAATCCATTTGATGCAGTAAAAACAAATGTGATTGGAACCCAAAACGTAATTGACGCCGCACTCGATAGAGAGGTAAGGAAAGTAATCCTGATCAGCACAGATAAGGCGGTCGATCCCGTAAACGTTATGGGTGCGACAAAGTTGCTTGCCGAGCGATTGATGATCTCGGCCAACAATTATAGAGGGAAGAGAGATACAGCATTCTCCTGTGTTAGGTTCGGGAATGTAATCAACACACGCGGATCGGTGATTCCCCTTTTCAAGAAACAGATCTCCTCTGGAGGCCCACTCACGCTCACCGACCCAGAGATGACCAGATTTATGATGAGTATACCGAAGGCCATAGATCTGGTCTTGAAGGCAGCAGAAATGGCGACGGGAGGAGAGATATTTATCCTCAAAATGCCTGTTCTACGAATGGATGACCTGGCAGAAGCAACTATCAAAACGTGGGCGTCAACATACGGCTACGATACAAATCAGATCCTGATCAGGACAATTGGAAAAAGGCCCGGTGAAAAGTTATATGAAGCACTAATGACCGAAGAAGAAGCGGAGAATGCGTATGAGAACGAAGAGATGTTCATTGTTTTGCCACAGAAAGATAAGATGAACGGAAGAAATATCTATATGTTGCCAGACACTTTTGAAAAAGCACGCGTTATGGCATATACCTCAAGCCATGCGGCACTGCTTGACAAAGAAGAAATATGGGTACTACTTCAAAGATCAAGTTCCGATTAAATCCCTAAAGTAGTTATCTTAAGGATGCGCAAAGTGAGGCTAGGTGCTCCGGAATAGACTTTCTGCCACATTTTGAGGTGCTACCAACTTCAGCAAAGAGCATTGGTGAAAAACATATTCAAAATGTTCAAAAACTGCCGATTTTCATAGAAACACATCATGCTGCCGTTAAGCCGAATGTCGAAATTATCCCTTCATACCTTTCGGCACTCAACGATCCACTCACGAATCTCATACTGGCGATTTTTTTCACTTCGTATGATATAGTCGACATTTACGATATTGAGTGCTCCATAAAGATTAAAAAGATCATCTTCCGTCATGAATCGCGTGATACCATACCCACTTTTTAACGCGCCATCGGGAAGATTGGTGTAAGTATTCGGTTCATCGTCCAAGGTGGGGCCGAGCCCCTCACCGTAGGTCCCCGTCATAAATGTTTTGCTGAAAAGTATGCCCCCCGGTTTCAGAACCCGCCCAATTTCCGCAAGGATCGATCTGGAGTCTTTCAGACTGTTGGCATATATACACTCGATGTCGATGATCGCATCAAAAACCTCATCCGGATAGGGAAGATGCATTGCATCGCCAACGCACAGGTCGGCATGCAAACCTTCGCATTTTAGACGGTCCCGTGCACGCCCGATAGCCACTCCGCTTCCATCAATACCATATGTTAAGAAACCTTCCCGGGCAAGATACCACAGGTTCGCGCCTGGGCCGCAGCCAACCTCAAGGATAGCAACGTCCAATCTGCTCGTCACCTGGTAAAAATTTCTTGCGATAAACCTGATCAACTCTTCGGAGGGATACTTCCCCCATTCGTGTTGCCGGAAGATGTCATCCCAACCTGAGTTCCATGCCACCTGATGCGTCCCTCACATAGAGTGTTTCTTGCAGGGGAGATATAAATAACCCTAAACCAAAATGCGCCCACTAACTTTCAGAATAAAGAACGCACCTCTGGTGCACATCATTTGGGTTTCATCCTCGCAGAGACTCTTATTATTCCGCATACAGGAGCTTCAGCTCGATCTGATTTGATCTCCGGTCATTCTAGTTATACTGGCACAAAATATCGCCAGTATAGTGCGCAGGGCCTCGGTCTCTATTGCACCTTAGCCTCTTGTACCTTGTTATTGTACCCATATGTCCAACATCGATGTCTCCAAAACAACTTGGAACGGTGGGGAAAAATATCCGTGCACCCCATTTCATCACGCCCTCTGCCAGCGGGCTGCCCTCACACCCTTGGCTTCCATGCACTCCTCAATCAGAGCAACAACACGCTCTGCTGCCCCTCCATCAATTCTATAGAGATATTTCCGAATGAACGCTTCTCTATTCCGTGCTAGACGGGTATCGTCGCGTAGGAGTTGTTCTATGGTTGGTTTGAGGTCTTCTGGCCTGTAAACGCCGCAGGCGACGCCCTCCTGAACATAATCCCCAATGTCAGGCTGACCACCAAAGTTCATTACAATCAAAGGCCTCTGGAGCGCAACTGCTTCAAGACCTGTTGTTGAGTTCAGTACTAGAACAAGGTCGCTCACGGCGAGCAGCCCTAAAGTATCTGCATCTTTGGCGACGATATGAGCATCGAGCGAATAGCCCTCCAGATGTTCCCGGATCATCGTATCATACCGCTCCGGCTCCCCTGGGTGCTGTTTAATGATGAGCTGTACATCCCCGATCACTGATATACTGTCAAAAACAGCATGAAAATTCAATTTATTCTCGGCGTCAGATATGCCATGGCACTGTGTCGTCCACAGCACAATCTTTTTCGATGGATCCAGGTGCCATTCTTCAATCAACTTTGAGCGAACCGACTCTCGATCAAGATCGATCATTCGATCGTATCGCGGCTGGCCTGTTACGACAACGGCATCCTCGGGGTACCCGCCCACCCGGGTCAGCAGATCTTTATGATACTGGCCGTACACCGCAGTAACGTCGGCAATGGGCACGAACGGTGATTTGGCGGAGATATCCGGCGAGATCTCGCCTGATTGATACAGATACCCTTTATGTAGCTCGTGGATGACACCGTGCTGGATTGCAACACAGGGTATATTTCTCTTCTTCGCTGCCACGATAAGAGCCCGCTCAAATACGCTATATTCGTCCTCGATGACGATGACCACAGGCCTGATGCTCTCGAGCATGGCCCCGGCCATGGATATGAATTTGGCAAACTCGGCAAAGACATGTTCAGGTCTATCGTACGCAAAGTAGTTCTTGAGCTTTTTTCGGGTCCCCCGGTCCGGGTCCTCGGGGAGCTCCAGGAGCTCGGCAAGTGTCCCATCGTCCTTTAGCAGTTCCCACACTTTTCTGAAGTGATGTTTTGCCTCGTTCCTCTCTCCCCCGATTCTGCGCCGGAAGAAGAGATTAAACGGGATGTGGAGCACATCCCAGTGTTTGCACTTGCTGATGGTGACCCGAATCGATGGAATGTAGGGGCACTTGAGAGGGAATGTCGAGACGATCCTGTACTTTCCGGATTCATTGAATTTATGGATGATTGTGTGGAAGAACTGATCCGAAAGGACTGGTTCGACCCGGTCGCCGGTGTAAAATGTTCTCCATTCGATGTCTTCCCCTGTAATGAGAATTACCTTATCCTCCGGCCCCAGCGATCTAACCTGTTTGATTCTGTTAAACCGGAGGAGTATCAGGTATGCGATCACCGCGAGAAGATAATCACCGATGTAGTATATCCGGCGGACGAGCGCCATGAAGAATCTGTTCGTCTCGATCTTGTGGCGAAGTCCTGCCTCTCTGCCCGAACCTGCATACTTCCGATCAAACAAATAGTAGTAGAATGCCACGTCGGCGAACCACCAGAGCGCAATCCCATTATAGGCGGTTAATTCCAGCAGTGTCTTACCACAGGTAAGTTTGGTATCTTTTAGCCGGTTGACGTAGGCCATAACTGTTTCCGGTTGCATAACACCTCATGGTACAAGTATTATACGTCCACCCTTTTGTATACCTAAGGCCCGTTATCTGGGTCCTATCTTCTAGACAACAAGACCGCATCAGGGAAGATCTAAGTTTATTACAGTCCGTCTTCTATTGAAACGACCGGATCTGCTCTCCACAATATAACATCAAGAAGAGGCCCGATGGAATCGACGGCTTCAGGGATTTATCGAGAGCGGCAAGGACCTTGTTCAATTCCTTGATCGCCTCCCGGCTGCTCCGGGAACTGCCGGCAACCCTGCAGATGGCGAGCTGAGATACCTGAGCCGAAAGCCCGAAGGTCTCCTGGATGTGAGAGTACAACGCCCGCCGTGCGTTGGGAGAGGCGTGCAGCCGCAACCTTGTTGCCGATTGCACACACTCTCCACGGGGTTCCCCAACATCAACTTCGGCCGCACACCGTGAAAGTGTATGGGAACCCCAGGGGCCCGATTCCTCCCCGGACTCAAATCAGAGGGCGCTTCGGTCCAAGATCCTGAAAGTGCGAAGGTAGCGTCTCAGATTTTCTGTAATTTGTCTGAGCCCTGTCTCCTTGTCTGATCATTCCTCGTCCATGTTCAAATACTTTCTTCCGGTGACCCATTCCTCGTTGATGTCCATCAGGATGGATCCGACCACTCGGAGAAGTGATTCATCATTCGGGAATATCTCTGCGACCTTGGTTCTTCGCTTCAATTCCTTGTTGACTCGCTCTACCATATTGGTGGTTCTGAGCCGTTTCCAGTGCCTTTTCGGGAATGCTGTATAACTTATGAGCCCAGGAAGGAACCGCTCGATGGTATTGGCTGCTTTCCGGTATCCCCGGGCGTTCAGATTATCAGCAACCTTCTGGAGGTTCTGCTCGCTGCCATATGCCTCTCTCAACCATTCGGCGACTTCGCTCTGGTTTTTCTTGGGTATATTCTTCAGAACCGCTCGCGTGCAATGGACCTGGCACATTTGCCAGGATGCGCCGAGGAAGGCGGCTGAGGCCGCCTTCTGGATGCCCGTGTGGCCATCGGAGACGACCAGTTGGACCCCGGTAAGGCCGCGTTCTTTGAGGTCCTCGAACAGTCCCGACCAGAACGCCTCATTCTCACAGTCCGTGATGCGCGCACCCAGGATCTCCCGGTAACCATCCTCTCGCACCCCGGCGACCACAAGGACCGCTTTGGTGACGTATCGTACACCTTCGCGCACCTTGTAGTATGATGCATCCACGAAGAGATACGGGATTGCTTGCTCAATCGGCCGCAAGAGGAATGCCTGAACCTGTTCATCAAGATCCTTGGCCATCCGGGAGACCGAGGCAGGGGAGAGTTGCTCGATGCCCAGATGAGCAACGATCTCCTGAACGCGCCGTGTCGAGACCCCCTGAAGGTAGGATTCCACCACGGCATTCACAATAGCCTTTTCCGCTCGAGCATACCGTCCAAAGACCTGCGTCTCAAAGGGGAACTCCCGGAATTGTGGTTTCCGGAGGGTCATTTCCCCGTATCGGGTCTTGAGGGATCGGGCCTTGTAACCGTTCCGATGCGCCTTCCGGGAATCAGTGCGCTCATACGGGATGGCTCCCGCCTGCTGGAGTGCCTCTACAATCATTACCTTATTGAGGAAAGCAGCGATGAGGTTCTTCATGCCTTCCTCCTGATCGGAAAGATAATCTGCGATAAGGTCTAAGGTATCCATGGCCCTGTTTCTCCTTTGTGCAAATCGAGGTTGGATCCAGGGCCATTTCAATTTTACATAAACTTCGTTACGCTACCGTGCGAACCGTTGTGAATGCACTGGATTGGTAAGGACTGCATACAGTCAGACTCGCGTATCCGGAAGGTGTGAGGATCAATCGAGGATTTTAATACTGCCTATTTTAAACCGCTATGATAGACGAGGTCGACGTTCAATGGCGGTTCTAGATTTCATCCAATATCATATCATCGATTCCGCAAAAAACGCATACTGGTGCATCCGCAAGCGTTTTCCGCTTCGCCTTCTCCTTTGTGATGTGAATTGTCGGGAGATCCCGGAATCCACCTGGTTCGGGCATCCATACGGGATCACCATCCGGGACGGCACCAGATTCAGGGAGAACTGTGCTGTCCGATCGAATGTCACCATCGGGCAGAAGTCAACTGAAGAAGAACGGGCCGTCATTGACAACAACGTCCAGATCGGCGCCGGTGCGATCATCCTCGGACCGGTTCACATCGGTGATAACGCCGTCATCGCTGCAGGTTCAATTGTTCTCACCGATGTGCCGCCCAATACGACTTATATCTCCAAACATCAGGTTATTCTAAAATAGAAGAGATCCAATGTCCGCTACAGGCACTCAGCCTAATACCTCCACGGAGAGATCAGATACTGGAGCGTACGGTGGAACCTTGAGTGGTGATCGTAATCGAAGTTCCGCTTCGGGGCCGCATGGAGAACTGAATCCATCTCCTCTTCAGTCAGTTCGAGCGTATCGGCAATGAATTTCCTGTCTTCTGCTTCCTGTTCGGCCGAATATATTGACTCCCTCATTTTACTGAATGCTTCCTCCCTTGTCATCTGCTTCGACAGAACAAGCGTTGCGTAATCGGTAATTCTCTTGTCAATCCCGAACTTCTTGGGTAATAGGAAGGCAAAGGCCCAGCGGGTGAAAATTGATTCGAAGTGGTGTCCACCGTAGTACTTCCAACCGAGCTCCCTCTCCAGGAGCGAGTCCACATCGCTGTGACGGTAGTCCATCCAATAAAGCGGCCGGATCTCACGGATCCCTTTTCGGTACCATCTGAAGACGTCAGCGATAGTCCGCAGGGGATAGTTGTTCAGGTTCATTGTGCCGTGTCGGCCCTGTATGTCGAGTATGAAGCGCTCATCGTCATGAAGTGACCACTCGATCGACCCCTGACCCTCTGTTCGGAACGATGCGCCACTAAAGACATACTCGATATTCTTTTTCTCCGCTATATCGTATAAGACCGTAACAAACGCGTGATCAGATGGGATATCGATAGAGGGCACCGATGCGAAAAGAAAAGCTCTCTGCAGATCTTTGAACTCTTCCCATTCGACAGTGTGGTTGTGCAGGTCGACATCAAGTTTCCGGCAGGTATTTTTCATGTTCTCCACAGCGATAGAAGAGTCCATCCTGTTGTCGACGTGAACGGCAAGCGGGTTGAGGCCCCATTGCTTGAGAAGGTATAAGGTATACGTGCTGTCCCGGCCCCCGCTTACACCCTGGATACAGTCGTACTCCAGACCTCTACCCCTCGACTTCACCTTTTCAACGAGAAATCGGAGTTTTTTCTGGTTTTCCGGATTGACGGAGTATTTGCTGCATCTTTGATCGTACCGGTGGCAGTGATTACATACACCGTCTTTGTCAAAGTAAATATTTGGAAATGTATCGCCCAGAATGCAGCGGGAGCAGGTCTTTTCCATACGATAAAATCTGCTTTGCTATGATAAAATAGCTCTGAAAGATGCTGTGAAGCGCGAACGGTTCATATATTCTGCAATGAGGATGAGGGATAAAATCGCACATACCAGGAAGAACGAGGGAATTGTATCAGTTCACATCCTGTTCCGATATGAGTCGGCGCCCGCATAAGTCTACGATGAATTTTTCTGTCCTTAGCAATACTCAGATAGAATCTGTGCAACCTTAGCACTGGCATCGCCGTCTCCAAAACAGGGTTTCTGCTCTCCTTCAGGGGTGAAATTCCGGATCACCCGGAGGATCTCCTCCCTCCCCGCCCCCACAAGCACGTTCCACCCGGCCTCGACCGTCTCGACCCACTCGGTGTTCTCCCGGAGCGTGATGCAGGGAACCTCGAGCATGTAGGCCTCCTTCTGGACCCCGCCGGAGTCAGTGAGGATCTTTTTCGCATGCGCCATCAGGCGGATCATGTCAAGGTAGCCGAGCGGTTCGGTGACCCGGACGTTCTCCGGCATACCCGCAAGAAGGCCGTACTCACCGAGGTAGCGCCGCGTCCGGGGGTGGACCGGGAAGACGGCCGGCATTCCGGCCTCTCCAAGGGCGCCGAGGATGGCGGTCATGTTCTCCGGGCTGTCGGTGTTCGAAGGCCGGTGGACGGTGACGACGAGATACTCCCCCGGCCGGACCCCGACGTCCTCAAGGATCCGGGAGCGCTCCTCTGCGACCGCGCGGTTGTGGTTCATCGCATCAAGCATCACGTCCCCGACAAGGAAGACGCCCTCCGTGATCCCCTCGGCCGCGAGGTTCGCGACGGCCGTCTCCGTCGGGCAGAAGAGGAGGTCGGAGCAGTGGTCGGTGAGCACCCGGTTGACCTCCTCGGGCATCCGGCGGTCAAAACTCCGGAGCCCCGCCTCGACGTGGGCGACCGGCACGTGGAGCTTTGCCGCCGCAAGCGCGCCCGCGAGGGTCGAGTTCGTGTCGCCGTAGACCAGGACGACGTCGGGCCCCTCCTTTTCGAGGACATCCTCGATCACCCCGAGCATCGCCCCGGTCTGGCGGCCGTGGGTCCCGGAGCCGATGCCAAGGTTGTAGTCGGGCTTCGGGATACCGAGTTCCTCGAAGAAGACCTCAGACATGCCGTGGTCGTAGTGCTGCCCGGTGTGGACGAGGATCTCATCATGCGCCTTCCTGAGTTCCCGGGAGACGGGAGCGCACTTGATGAACTGCGGCCGGGCGCCGACGATCGACACGATCTTCATGGTTGCCGCCGGACCGGGTGGCTGTTTTTGTCGCCACGCCCGATGCCCTTGTAGATGAAGCCCGCGCGGATGAACGCGTCCGGGTCGACGACGTTCCTGCCGTCGACGATGACCGGGTGCTCCCGGCCCGAGAGATCCTGTACCCGCGCCGGATCGAGAGCGAGATAGTGGTGGTGGCCGGTGAAGATGACGACGGCGTCCGCTCCTGCAAGGGTCCCCTCGAGGTCGTGGGAGACCTCTATCCCCGGATAGTTGTCCACGAACGGGTCGTGGACCCTGACCGTTGCCCCCGCCTCCTCCATCGCCGCGAGGTAGGGCTCTGCAGGAGTATTCCGGATGTCGTCGGAGTTCTGGATGAACGCCCACCCGAGGAGCGCGACCGTCGCGCCCTCCGGGGACTTCCCCGCCCGCCCGAGCCCCTCGACGGTCAGGTGGACCATGTGCCGGGGCATGAACTCGTTGATCTTGCGCGCGACCCCGAAGATCGACTCCTCCCCGTGCGGGTACCAGAGGTCCCCCCCAAGGACCTGCGCGCCCCGCTCAAGGTGCCACGAGTCCTTCGTGAGGCAGTGGCCGCCGACCCCGGCACCCGGCCAGAGGACCGCCCGGGTGATCCCCTCACCTTTGAGGGAGTCGATCCCCGCCCGGACGTCGTAGACGTTGACGCCCATCGCCTCACAGTGGAGGGCGAGCTGGTTTGCGGCGGCGATCTGGAGGTCGCGGAAGGCGTTCTCGGCGGTCTTCGTCACCTCGGCGGCGGTCGCGGTCATCGGGATGATCGTTCCGGTCGTGAGGACCGGCCGGTAGAGCTCGACCGCCCGCGCCGTCGAGACGTCGTCGATCCCACCGACGATCCGGTCGTGCTCGCGGATGTTTCGGAGCAGCCGTCCGACCATCACCCGCTCGGGGGCATGGGCGAGCGCGAAGTCCTCGCCGGCGACGAGGCCGGACTCGCCTTCGAGGATCTCCCGGGCCATCCCGGTGGTCGTGCCGGGGGTGACCGTCGACTCGAGCACCACGAGCGTGCCCTCGGAGAGGTGTCTCCCCACCGCGCGGAGCCCCTCCGTCAGGGCCGAGAAGTCGGGGATGAGGTCCTTTGGGTCGAGAAACGGGGTCTGGATAGCAAGAGTCACCGCGTCGCACGCCGCGACCTCCGAGAAATCCGATGTGCACCAGAACTTCCCCGCGCCGACGACCTTACCGAGGAGGTCCTCAAGCCCCGGCTCCTCACCCTTGAGGGGCGACTCGCCCCGGTTTAACATACCGATCTTGTAGCCGGATGACGGAGAATCCCGCTGGAACCCGATGACCGACTCGAACTCCGGCGCGTCCGCAAAGAGGACCGCGGCGGGAATGCCGACGTAGCCCATGCCGACGACACCGATGTTCCGGATCGGGCCTCTGGCATCGATGATGGATTGTAGCCTCTCACTCATGCAAAAACCACCCTTACGCCGCAAAACACCGCGCAACGTCCTCGCAGATCTCCATGTTCAGCAGCGCCTGCGCGGGGCTGACCGGGAACTCCCGCCCCCGGGCCACGCAGGAAAGAAACGTCGAGAGTTCGAGCTTCAGCGGCTCCTGTTTGTTCACGAGCACCTTCTCGATGATGTTCTCCTGCACGTAGCGCTCGTTCTCTACCGAGTACTGCCCGGGCTTTCTGTGGATGTAGATCTCCTGGGCCATAAAGTCCCCCTCGATGGTGAACTCCTCCTCCTCGATGTAGATCATACGGATCTTCTTCGAGGACTTCCTGCTTGCGGAGAGGTAGACCGTGGTGCCGCCGAAAGAGAAGAGGGCGCTGCAGACATCAGAATTGCCGCTGCCGGCGAGGCGGTAGGCTCCGTCAGGGAGGAGGACGTTTCTCATGATATCCACGTCATGGATCATCAGGTCTTCGACGACCGAGGAGCCGCTCACCCGGGAAGAGGCCGGATTATGCCGCTTCATCTCGATGTAGAGGGGGTCACGGACGATCTTTTTGATCTCGGGGACGATCGGGTTGAACCGCTCGATGTGGCCGACGCCGGCGACGAGGCCTTCCGGGATCTTTTCGATAAGCCTTCTTGCCTCTTCCGCCGTCGCACAGATGGGTTTCTCGATGAGGAGCGACACCCCGGCATCGAGTACCTGGGTCGCAACAGAGAAGTGGTAGGGCGTCGGGACGCAGACGCTCACCGCATCCACGCATTTGAGCAGGTCCTCGACAGTCGGGGAGGCTGTTGCCCCGAAGGTTCCGGCAAGGTCGCGGGCCGCCTTCTGGTTGAGGTCGTACAGGTAGAGCGAGTCCACCGCTTTCAATTCCGAATACACGCGGGCATGGTTCCTGCCCATCATTCCGACACCGATTACCCCTGCGTCCAAGATATCACCGCCGATAGGATGTGTTGCGTGCTCTCCTGTGAGCGCTGAATTATAATAGTATACATGTGCGCCGCTTTGCTATGACGGTATCGGGGCGCCCGTTCCGGGGGGTGGAGGAGACCGTGGCCACCCCCCTTCAGCTCGACTGAACGGGCAGGGCGTTCCCGGCAGAAAGCCCGGGGCGGTTGACAATCAATAAAGGCTTTCACGGCCAAACCAATGCTCGTGTTCCGCCCCTCCGGGTATCTCGCCCGTGTCATGCGCATCGACCCTGTCCAGCGCCAGAGCCTCATCAGCCTCGGCTCGACGATCGGGCTTACCGCGATCGGGTTCCTCTCCACGATGTACTTCGCCCACGTCGTCGGCCCGTCGATACTGGGTGCCTACTTTCTCTTCGTCGCTTACTTCAGCGTCTTCAACCTGATCGGGGACGGCGGATTCGGGGGTGCCGCGGTGAAGCGGATCAGCGAAGGGGAAGACCAGAGCGCCTACTTCACCGCGTTCATCCTCCTCCGGGTGGCGCTGACGGTCATCTCGGTGGGCTTCCTCCTCATCGTGCAGCCGTACCTCGTCAAACTTACCTCGTCAGGGGTGCTCCCCTGGCTGATCCTCGCACTGATCGTCAGCACCTTCACAAATATCGCCTCAAACAGCGTTTACGGCAGAGGAATGGTCGGCATCAACCAGATCGGCAGCCTGATCGACACGCTGGTCCGGATACTCGTTCAGGTTGCCGCGGTCGTCCTCGGCTACGGGGTCGCCGGCCTCGCCGGCGGGTTCGTTGCCGGGGTTCTGGTCTCGGGGCTCTTTAACTTCCGGTTCCTCGACCTCTCGCCGGCCCCGTTTCGCCGTTCGCATATTGCGAGCCTCTTTGCATTCTCGGTCTGGACGTTCCTCAGCTCGAGCGGCTACCTTGTCTTCTCGTATGCCGATACCATCATGATCGGCCATTTCATGACCGAGGCCGACATCGGCATCTACCGCGTGGCGCTCCAGCTCACATCGATTGCAACGTTCGCCACCATAGCGCTCCATACCACCCTCTACCCGAAGGTCAGTTACTGGGGGAAACAGGACGACCTCCCTTCGGTGGAGCGCGCGCTCGCCCGCGCCTTCACCTACTCGCTCCTGCTCGCGGTTCCGGTCGTTGCCGGAGGCTGGCTCCTCGGCGAACGTCTCCTCTACTTCTTCTACGGGGCATCGTTTGCCGCCGGGGCGGGGGCGCTCGCGATACTCCTGCTTGTCCAGGTAGCCCACGTCTTCATGTTCCTCCAGACGATGTGCTTAAACGCCCTTGACCGGCCGCAGGACTCGTTCCGGGTGACGGCAGTCGCGGTTGCCGCAAACATCGGGTTAAACTTCCTCCTCATCCCGGCATACGGCATCGCCGGGGCGTCGACGGCAACACTCGTCACCATGGTGCTGAACGCAACACTCGCTCATCGCGCCCTCTCCCGGAGCATCCGTGTCCGGATAGAGCCCCGGGCCGTGGCCCATATCATCCTTGCCGCGCTCATCATGGCGGCCGTCGTCGCAGCCTGCCGTTTTGCCGTCCCGCTCTCGAACGTCGTTATCGTCCTCGGGATGGTCGGACTCGGCGGGCTGGTCTATCTCCTGGTCCTCCTCAGGCTTGATCGGGGAATCCACGACGAACTCAAGGATCTGGCCGGACAACTCGGCATCCCCTGGCCCCGTGCGCTCTGACGGCCGGCGGGGCGCTTCACCCGGTGCGCCGGGCACGGCCGTCTTCTCCCGCACCTGCCGGACGGGAATCCCTGCCCGTTCAGGATCGCCGGGTCGGGGAGCCCCGCGGCGAGAGGAGAGGTAGTCGGCTTGAAATAATAGGCGCGGCAACGTCTGGTCATACGCGAGGAAGACGATGAAGAAAGAAGTCCGAGAATTGAAGCACGAAGAGTTCCCGCTTGCAGAGAAGGTCTGGACACACTACCGCAACCAGAAAGCGGACCCGGGCCGGGAGAGGATCTTCGGCGTCTTTGTCGACGGCGCCCTGGCGGCGACGGCTCGCTGTACCCGGCACCCGGGCGGCCTCGAGATGGACTGCGTCTTCACCCTGGACGAGTACCGTGGAGGCGGGTATGCAAGGGAGGCCGTGCAGCGGCTCCTCGATGAATGCGGCTCCGAGACGATCTACATCCACTCGACCCTCCCCCTGGTCGGGTTCTACGGGAAACTCGGGTTTGTGCCCATCCCGGAGGCGAGACTGCCGGCGAGCATCAAGGAGCGGTTCGTCTTCTGCTTCGGGGAGATGGCGGGGTGCAATGTCGCCCCCATGATGCGCAACCCCGGGAGTGGATAACCCCGGCCGCCGCCCTCCCGGCCCCCTGCCTGCTGCAGACCCTTACGCGGCGGCTTTCCGGCCGGGCCGCGCGGGAGAGGGCAGGTGTTCGCCGGCGGATCTCCAGGCCAGAGCGACGGCAAACCTGATGTGCGATGAGGCTCGATAGACCGGATCGCCCGGGGTCCTCTACCGCTATGGTGAGCATCGATTATGTCGTTTTGACCTGGAACAGCGCTTCAACGCTGGAGCTCGCGCTCTCCTCGATCCGGAACTACGGGCGCCCGAACAGGATCATCGTCGTCGATAAGCACTCGACGGACCGGACCACGGCGATCGCCGGGAAGTACGGTTGCGAAGTCATATCGTCGGGCACGGGCCTCGGGGCCGCACGAAGGCTCGGGGCGCGCGAGGCCCGGACGGACCTCATCGCCTTTGTAGACTCCGACGTGGAACTCCTCCCGGAGTGGGAAGAAGTCCTGCAGGCCTGCGCAGATAGGCGCTACCCTGATGCAGGGGTGATCGGTGCGCTCTACAATGACGACTATCTCCGGCCGGCAACCGTGCCGGCCTCATTTCTCGGGGGTAACGGGGCATTCGGCTGCTCGGTGACACGCCGGAGGTGCGTGCTGGCATGCACGGCCCTCGATAGCCTCTCAAGCGGCGAGGATGCACTCTATGCTGAATTTCTGGCCAAAAAGAGCCTGCGGTGGTATATCCTGCCCGTCTACGTCAACCATCACCGGGAGCTCGGGAACGTCCCCGACACCCTGAGGTGGCGGTGGCTGGGTGCCGGCCTTCGCCTGCGGAAAGGGTTCCGGGCCTCGATCTGCAAGTCCATCCTCGGCGGCGCAGTCGCCGGGCTCCGGATGAACGGTCTCGACATCTCCTACCGGGAGAACCTTACCCTGCGGCTGAACTACTTCATCGGCTACATGCTCCCCGGCAGGTACTTCGAGATCGACAGGGAAAAGAGACGGTCGTGACCGGCGCCCGCGGGTGCACCAATTCCGGGTTATCGGACTTTGCTGGCGATCGCCGGCGCCGGATCTTCCCCGGGCTCACCCCATGCAGTGGACCGGAGAGGGGGGTCTCCCCGCTGGCAGCACTCTGCTCCGTCCCCCACCCCGCCCGGCCTCCGGCCTCCTCCCCCGCCCCCTGCGGCGGGGGCAGTGCTCGCGATACCCGGTGGAAAAAAGCCGTGCCCGGGCGTGCCCCCCGATGCGACCTTCCGAAGAGTGCGAAAAACGATCGGCACTCTCCTCCGGTTATGATATGGGTTACTGAGAATCGATGCAATAAATAGCTCACACTCCTTTGCGGCAACGCGAGAACCGGCAGTAAAAGGAAATGAGAGGGCCTCACGCGAAGGAGATCTGCCATACCCATCCACCATTCCCCCGTTCACCCGGACCGGCGGCAGATGACGGAGGGGCGGTAACTGCCGGGGAGGTGGGGCGGGCCTTAATGCTCGATCTTCCTGATATGCCCGATGGCGTTCTCCGCGAGCTTCTCCCGCCCTTGCAGCTCGGCGACGTCCCGTATCGCCTCGAGCATGTGGACGGAGTCTTCGAGGAAACTCAGGATATCGGCGGGGTAGAGGTCGATCCCGTATTCGTCGAGGAG
>Ga0123335_1004555_pt1 | contig 17803 bp, 19 predicted proteins | sample BiotimSIPDNA_2_FD_89707 | JGI IMG/M metagenome (GOLD analysis project Ga0123335, IMG submission 89707) | Anaerobic biogas reactor microbial communites from Washington, USA - Biogas_R2 time_0 SIP DNA | ecosystem: Engineered > Bioreactor > Anaerobic > Unclassified | place: Washington, USA...
ACACTATCCGGGTTTATCACTGGAAGAACCGGAGTCGTTAAAAGGTCCGGATTTTTTGGATCAGGTTTAAAACACTTGTTTCTCTCAGAAATAAATATCAGCAACTCTGTTTTCTTTACCATCCTCATGTTTTTCTGCTATAATGGAAAGGGTGCATCTGCAAGGAGGAATGAAGAATGACTTTGACAGCGGGCATGAAAATGAAACTGCAGAGTTACAAACACGACCAATCCTTGCATCGAATCTGGGATGAAGTGACCATTTTAGAAGAGACTGATTCCGCAATCATTGTTGCGAATCGACGAACCAAGGTGATCGAGTCCAATGGACGTTTTTGGCACACACGAGAACCAAGTGTTGCCTTTTTCTATAAACACCACTGGTTCAACGTGATTGGTATCATCAAAAGTATTGGTGTCTCTTTTTACTGTAATCTGTCTTCCCCCATTCTCGTTGATGATGAAGCACTAAAATATATCGACTATGACCTTGATATCAAAGTGATGCCAGATTTCAACTATTCGATTCTTGATCAAAATGAATATCGACGTCATCAAAAGCAAATGCAATATCCCAAAGAGATCTGTGATATCCTTGAAGCGGAATTGGCTTATCTCCGCCAACAAATCGAGGCAAGGGAATCCCCGTTTCAACATGATGTAATTTATGAAAGATACAAAATATATGAAAAGATGGGTGAAAAATGAGTATGTTAAAAGATCCACGTTTGGACACGTTGGCCAAAACATTGGTCCATTATTCTGTCGCAATGCAACAAGGAGAAACAGTGCTAATCAGCGCTTCAATCAAAGCAAAACCACTGATATTGGCGCTTTTAAAGACCATTCGTCAGCTGAAGGGCAACCCGATTGTTGAACTCTCCGATGATGAAATCAACCGAGAAATATTACTGTCGTCAACCGATAAATCAATGGATCGGAATTTCCGCTGGTTAGATCGGAAACTTGATGACATCGACTGTATTATCCATATTCGTGCCTCCGAATCGGATTACACTTCTCAAGATGTGTCCTCCGACATAAAAATGGCCATCGCCCGAAAGATGAATCCCTTAACCAAAAAACGACTAGCAAAAAAATGGGTTTTACTCAATTATCCTACCGAAGGTGGCGCGCACAAGGCCAGACTGAGTTACGAGAAATACTTTGATTTCATCGTTGACGTCTCTTCAGTCGATTATTCGAAGATGAACATTGCCTTTCAGCCACTCAAAGAACTAATGGAAAAAACCGATCAAGTCCATATCATTGCGAAGAATACCGATCTGTCTTTTTCTATCAAAGGAATGAATGCAATTCCTTGTGCAGGTAATTTCAACATCCCTGATGGAGAGATATTTACCGCTCCCGTCAAGAACTCGGTCAATGGAACGATCACATACAACACCCCCTCTCCGGAACGTGGAACCGTCTTCACCAATGTGAGCCTGACTTTCAAAGATGGAAAAATCATTGAGGCAACAGCCGATCAAGAGAACGAACTCTTGCAGAAAATCTTTGATACCGATGAGGGGTCCCGGTATGTTGGCGAGTTTGCGATCGGAGTCAATCCGTTGATCGACAAACCGATGGGCGACATCCTCTTTGACGAAAAAATCGCTGGAAGCATCCATTTCACCCCAGGAAGATGCTATGAAGATGCGCCTAATGGAAACGATTCTGCCATCCATTGGGATCTGGTTCAAATTCAAACGCCGGAATACGGTGGTGGCGAAATTTACTTCGACGGCCGATTGATTCGAAAAGATGGTCGTTTCGTACTTCCCGAGCTTTTTGGCTTGAATCCGGAGAACCTCCGATAAGATAACCGAAAAGAGCGATAATTTTTGCGATTATTTCGCTTTTGTGGTATACTAAAGGGCAAGGATGTGATGACAATGGAACTGGTTTATCGCCCGAAAAAACCTGAAACAATCAAACGCTTCATGCATGAGAACAACATCCCTTTGAAATTGGTCGTCGTCCAAGAGGGGAAACAACTGATATATGTCAATAACGACTTGAAATCAAAGGATGACACCATCAAAAAAGGCGATACTTTAAAGATTGTCATTCCTGACGAAAAATGGGATTCATCGATTGCCCCTGAAGATATTCCACTGGATATCCAATATGAAGATGACTATTTCCTAATCGTCAACAAACCCGCCGATATGCAAGTAATGATTTCCAAAGCACATCCGTCGGGAACGCTCGCCAACGCCTTGAATTTCTATTTTCAAAAAAATCAAATTCAAAGCCAAATCCATTTCATCAATCGCCTGGATAAAGAGACTTCAGGATTGATGCTCATCGCCAAAAATCGATTTATTCGTTTCCTTTTCAGCGATAAGACCAGTAATGTCGTCAATCGTGAATATATCGCGATCCTCGAAGGAATCCTTGACAACAAGCGGCTATGTATCGATCTTCCTGTCAGCCGAATCGACGGTTCGATCAAACGGGAAGTCACGCTCACAGGAGAGGATTGTTCCACCTCTTATGAAGTAATGAAAGAATTCAAAAAATTCTCTCTGGTCAAGATTCTGTCAGAAACGGGAAAGATTCATCAGATTCGTGTCCATTTTTCCCATTTTCATTATCCTATCGTGGGCGATGAACTATATAACAAAAATCATTATCCCGTATCCCAATTGCTCCTTCTTAGCAATCGCATCTCTTTCAATCATCCTTTGAAGGATCAACCAGTCGAAGTAACCTTGCCGATGCCTAAAGCATTTCAGGATTTCATCGATAAGATTAAGTAATCAATATCCGCCAAGTCATTGGCGGTTTTTTTTATAAAAAAAGGAAGCGCTAGGCTTCCAAATTTATTTATAAAAGATGTTAGACGATCATCGTAGTGATAATGTTGACAATCTGATCGCGGACATCAGGAAAGAAACTGAATACGATCACAAAAGCCAAAATCACGAAGTAGATGAACCCAATTAGTTTTTTCCCGGCAACAAATTCAAACCCAGCCAATCCGCACACTACAAACACCGCATAGGTCTTGATGAGTTCCAACACCCCGATGATACCAGAATCAATCCCAAAATCGAAGACGGTGTTCGCAAAAAGGAAAGCAAACAAGAGAATCGTCAAGAACCCAAAAACCTGTCCCAAAATATTAAATAACTTTTTCATTATAAACCCCCCGATTTAATTTTACATAAATTCATTATAGGAGAAAAAATTAATGATTTCAAGGGGTATTAACACATTTTTTTATTGTTCCATGACAACGGCTTTCACCAATTTCAACGTGTTTTCGATCGCTTTCGTGTGTGTTCGCTCCATTCCATGCGATGCATGTACTCCCGGACCAATCAATCCCCCTCGAAGATCATTGCCAGCGCGAAGCGCAGCTGAGACATCCGATCCATAGAAAGGATAAATATCGGTGGCATAGTCTACGGATTGTGTCTTGGCCAAACGAACGAGTCGATTGACGATCTCATAATCATACGGACCCGAAGAATCTTTGCAACAGATGGAGACCTTCTCTTCGGTACAGGATAAATCATCTCCAATACAGCCCATGTCAACAGCAATCAACTCATCAAGTGGTGGCAGTGAACTTGCCCCATGCCCGACTTCTTCATAAGTTGATATGATCAACGTCAGCGTTTTGGCAGGAACCAACTTTTCCTCTTTTAATTCTTTCAACAACCCAAACAGGATGGCAACAGATATCTTGTCATCCAGAAATCGGCTTTTAATAAACCCGGATTTTGTGATCTCTGTTTTTGGATCAATGAAAATAAAGTCCCCCGGTGCAATACCGAGTTTGACAACATCGTCCTTAGAGTGGACGATTTCATCGATGCGAACCAACATTTGTTCGGGTGTCCGTTCTTTGGTGGAGGCATCTTTAAACACATGAGCTGAAGGCGATGTCGAAAGAAAGGTTCCGGTATAAGTTTTGCCTTGACGAGTTTGGATCGCGACATATTCACCATCCAATGTCGGCCAAATCGGGCCACCTACGGTTGTGAATTTTAAATTTCCGTCCGCGGTGATGCTTTTTACCATCGCCCCCAATGTGTCAACATGGGCCGATAGTCCCAATTGACGATTGGTACTTCCTTTAACTCGGATCAAGGCATTTCCTTTCTTAGAAAGAGAGGCTTCATATCCCAACTTTCTGGCCTCAGCCAAGACGAATTCAATTATCGTCTGACAATAGCCGCTCGGAGACGGGATTGCGAGAATCTGTTTCGCAAAATCGAAGACATACTTGATTGATTTATTCATATTATCACCCTAGCCCATTATATCATAGGATGAAAATGATAATGTCTTTTATTTCCAACATTTATATGGTAAAATAAAAGCAATCTGAACCGGAAGGAGATGAGCTTATGATCGTTATTTTTGGCGGGGCATTCAACCCACCAACGAAAGCCCATTTGGCGATTTATCATCATGTGAAGCATCATCTTGACTGCCGGCTTTTTATTTATCTACCAGTCAGCTCGCATTATACCAAACGCTCGCTTGCGAGCAATCACCATCGTTATCAGATGTTATCGTTGCTGACTCAAGGACTGCCGGATGTTATGGTTTCAACGATGGAATTTGAGGATTCAGACTATCGCGGCACGTATCAAAGCTTGTTGCGATTTCAAGAAAAATACCCGAATGAAGAATTGGCTTTTTTGATTGGAGCCGATAATTTGCCAAAATTACAAAAGTGGATCAATGCGAAAAGTTTACTGGCTGAGTTCAAATTCGTAGTGGTGAATCGGCATCAAACCAGTTTAAGAGACTGGATTGCGTCCGATCCCTTCTTAAAGGACTATCTTGACCAATTTATCATTCTCCCCGATTTTGATATGCCAATATCATCGACTGAGTTTCGGGAAAAACCGACGCCAGAACTCACGACGCCGGAAGTTTATGAATATATCGAATTGTACGCAATCTATCGAGGTCTATCATGATAAAAAACGGGTTTGTGAAAGTCAGTCTGATATCTCCCAAGCTGGAAGTCGGCAACCCACAATTCAACGTTCAAGAAATGCTTTTAGCCTTGAAGGACAATCCGAGTGCCATCGCGGTGTTTCCCGAACTGGGAATCCCGGGTTATACATGCAGTGATTTGTTTTTCCACAAATCGCTTTTTGACGATATTGATGCTGCTCTTCACACATTTCTCAACAAAAATCAATACCCCGGAATTGTGATATGCGGGATACCAGTCAGCGTCGAAGAAATGGTTTTAAATTGTGCCATTGTAATTCAAAAGGATCGCATTCTGGGAGCTATTCCCAAAATGTACCTTCCAAGTACCAAGGAATACTATGATCGTCGCTGGTTTAAATCCGGCTTCGATGTGATCGATCAATTAAAAGAAGTCAAACTGATGGGGCAAATTGTGCCTTTTGGTAATCTGATTTTTTCTTGTGGCGACATTCGTTTTGGTATCGAAATTTGTGAAGACATGTGGGCAACGATCACACCTGGCAACTTGATGAGTGTGAACGGCGCAAATGTCATTATCAACTTGAGTGCCTCCAACGAGACATTGCGAAAAGACTCCATTCGGAGAAATGCCGTGTTGGAACATTCACGAAAAAACTGTGGCATATATCTTTACTGTTCCGCAGGCGCATCAGAATCAACTAGCGAAACCGTCTTTTCGGGGCATAACATCGTAGCGGAAAATGGAATTCTGTGTGCGGAGTCGAATGAGTTTTCGTTGGAAACCGAAATCTTGTATGCTGATCTTGATATCCTCAAAAACCAACATGATCGACGCAATAATTCCTCTTTTCGGGATTCGCTCTATAAATACCGCTATGTCTATCGCGAAGTTCCAATCTTGCTTCCGGAAAGTCCGGATTTCGAGTTCACCCGCAAACTGGATCCCGAACCGTTTGTCCCGAAAACCGACTGTTTGAACCACTTTCGAAAAATAGCCGCAATCCAAGAATTTGCGTTGGCGAAAAGGCTAAGACATCTGGGTCTTAAACAGTTGGTGATTGGTGTCTCTGGCGGTTTGGATTCCGCTCTGGCTCTGTTGGTAGCCGTCCAAACATTTGATTTTCTATCGCTTGATCGCAAAGGGATCCTCGCCGTAACGATGCCAGGGTTGGCAACCAGCGCAAGGACTCATAAAAATGCCAATACGTTGATCAATTCTCTGAATGTCACTCATCAGGAAATCGATCTAAAAAACCATATATTAGATCATCTGGAATTGATTGGACATGATCAAACAACCGAAGACACCACCTATGAGAATACACAAGCCAGGGCAAGAACGATGGTGTTGATGAATTTGGCAAACAAACATCATGGACTAGTGCTCGGTACCGGCGATCTGTCGGAAATCGCCCTCGGTTGGTCTACCTATAACGGCGATCAGATGAGTATGTACAATGTCAACGCCGGAATTCCAAAAACGGTGGTTCGCTTTATGATCCAGACTCACGCGGAAGTGGATCAGGAATTGTCACTTCGTGATTGTCTGACGGATATTCTCAACACCCCGATCACGCCCGAACTGAAAAAAGCGCAATCGACGGAAGCCGTTTTAGGAAAATACGAAATCAATGATTTCATCTTGTATCGTTTTTTGGTTTGTGGTGATACTGAAACCCGAATTCGTTTTCTCCTTCAAAAAGCGTTTCCCTTAAAAGAATCGGAAATTATCGATTATACAAAGAATTTTTTTCAACGGTTCTATTCGCAACAATTCAAGCGACAAGCCAGTCCGGATTCTCCGAAAATCTTAGACATCTCCTTGTCGCCCAGAAGCGATTTCCGAATGCCTGCCGACGTCAAGCGGTGATTGAAGATGAAAGTAATCATTGGGTTGAGCGGTGGTGTGGATTCCAGTGTAGCCGCCTTGTTACTCAAGCAACAAGGATATGAAGTAGAAGGCTGTTTTATGCGTAATTGGGATTCTGCCCTCAATAATGATCAATTGGGCAATCCCAATTCGCCAGAAGCCATCTGCCCACAAGAACAAGATTATCTTGATGCGAAGCGTGTTGCCGACCAACTCGACATTCGCTTGATCCGGCATGACTTTATCCAAGAATACTGGGATGACGTCTTCCGGTTTTTTTTGGATGAACTCGCCAAAGGAAGAACCCCCAATCCAGATATTCTCTGTAATAAATACATAAAATTTCAAGCTTTTATCGACATTGCTCGATCGCTCGGTGCAGACAAGATCGCGATGGGTCATTTTGCCCGAACTCGGACGAATGAAAAAGTGGAATTACTTCGCGGGGTGGATGCGAATAAAGATCAAACCTATTTTCTGTGTCAGCTCACACAAGAGCAGCTGAAAGATACGTTGTTTCCGGTTGGACACCTGACAAAAGCAGAAGTTCGGAAATTGGCCGTATCTTACGGATTGGCGACAGCAAAGAAAAAAGATTCCACTGGAATTTGTTTCATTGGCGAACGGCGTTTTTCTCAGTTTTTAAGCAATTATCTGCCGGCCAAACCTGGAAACATCGTCACCCTGAATCGGGTGATCATCGGTCGTCATGACGGCTTGATGAATTATACCTTAGGGCAACGAAAAGGCTTGCGTATCGGCGGAGATACTCGGTATAGTCAAGAACCTTGGTATGTGTCGGGAAAGGACTTGACGTCCAACGAACTTTTCGTTGTCCAAGGCTTTCACCATGATCTTCTTTATTCCGATCGATCTCTCGTCAAAGAAATCAATTGGATTTCAGGGAATCCACAGGATAGCGATATTCCAATGACCGCCAAGTTCCGTTATCGACAAAAAGACGTGGAAGTATCTTTGGAGTCTAGCTCTTCAGGTGAAACTTGGGTAAGATACCCTTCCCGCGCTCGTGCAGTGACCCCTGGACAAGCATGTGTCTTTTATCAGGGGGATCGTTGTCTCGGAGGAGGCACCATCGATATGGTCTTTTGTGGAGATGAAACCCGAGGAGGTCGGTTACCGAATGAGTAAAATTGGTCTATGCCTATCTGGCGGCGGGGCCCGCGGCGCCTTCCAAGTGGGGGTTATGAAAGCACTGACAGAATTGGGAATCGCTCCCAAGATTACCGCCTATTCCGGGACATCGATTGGATCGGTCAATGCCAGTTTTTTTGCGACGAAATCAATTGATGAGATTATCTCGATCTGGGAAAGCATCTCTCCTGAAAGCATGAAAAGAACCGAATCTTATTTTCGTAATCTCATTCGAGATCATCCAAAAGTCACGGAAACCGGGCTCTTCGACATCAGTGATCTCGAACAGATCATTCAAAATCACTTGGTCCCCCCTTTGATCAAAGAAAAAGAAATCTACGTCACCTTGTCAGAAGGCGGAGCTGTAGGAGAGGGCTTCTTTGGCTTGTTGAAGGCTTCGTATAATCACTACATCAAGAAAGACGCGAAGGCGGTCTATATTCCGCTTCATAAGCAATCGGAGGAGGATATGATCCGCTTTATTCTCGCCTCTTGTTCCATTCCGATCGTCTTTCCTGGTGTCTCGATCGGTTCGGTCAATTACTTTGATGGTGGGTTATATGACAATGTCCCTGTCAAACCATTGGTTGATGCGGGATGCAATCTCATTATTGTTGTGCACTTGCATCGGATTCATTTCTTTGACCACAAAAAATTCCCTCACATCATTTTTCATGAAATTCGCCACCAAGGTGGCCTCGGTGGAATTCTTAATTTTGATCCGGGACGGGCTAAGCACACGATTCAACTAGGTTATCAGGATACCCTGGATTATTGTGCAAAAACCCCGATCGTTGAATGAAATAGCAGGAAAAAACCTCCTCTGACGTATTATGTTAGCGACAAAGGAGGTTTTTTTATGAAAAAAATAATCATTATCGCGATACTCAGTTGTTGGATGATCCCCACTGTTTTGATTCATGTCCAGGCAGAAGAATACACGAATTATCAAGAAATCATTTTTGAAAATGACGAGGCAAAACTGCTCAAAGAGTATTCTTCCGTGGATTACTCTGCCTATTATGATCAAATGAACAAAAGCCGTTTCATGGGCTGGAAATTGTTGATCGTCACTCAGAATGAACCAGTCGAATTTGTTTCCGAAACAAAATTACGGATTTTCAACAATGGATTCAGCACAATCAAGCACGATGTTGAACTCACGACCAAAGCCGAAACAAAATATCAGATCAGTGCGTCCGGATCTATCAGCACCAGTTTAAAGGGAGACATCAAAAAATTCAAGGGGACATTGGATGCGGACATCAAAGCTTCGGTATCTTATGCGGAAACCTTGACCACCTCCGAATCCTACCGTTTTACCATCATTGTCGATCCCAAAACCTACGTGACGATCATCACCCGAGGTTTGGGGGAAATCAACAACGGCGTCGCAAAAAACTATTTCTTTTGGATCGAAACAAAGCGAGGTGGCTGGGAAACCTTTTCTGTCACAACGGAGTATTATGAGATCGTCAAGGAAAAAATCCGATGAAAAAAGTGGCTTTTTGTTTACTTGCACTTTATTTGATCATTGTTGTGCTTGTCTTGTTTTTCGATCAAAAACCGGCACAGGAAATTGCGATTTTGCATGTCAAATCAAATCGAGCGGTCTTATTGGGGTCGGCAGAGGAGTGTCTGGATGTTGTTCTTTATCTCAGCGACACCGATTCATTTTTTACCGATGAACAAAATATCGTCTCAGTGATGATCCAAGACGATAACCAATTGGTTGCGGCGAGTGTCAGGAGTATTCTTCTCGATTCCCCCCCCGTGATAATCGATACGACACGTTATTATCCTTTTACATTTCAATTGGTGTTTGATCAGGTGATCAGCTCCGGTGGTCAACTCATCTTTTTCCATCCTCATTGCCTTTTCACCTATCAAAACGAGGAATTGCTCGATATCGAAATGGGAGATCTGACACTTTCATTTATGGAGATCAGTCCCATCGAACATTTGGATTTCACACGGCTATATGGCATGATGAATACATCCTCTGACCGCCAATTTTTAAATGGTATTGTCATTGGTTTGAAAAAGTATCCGTTAGGAGACATTTCTCTGGAATCCTTTGAGTCCACGTTGCCGAACCTACTGCTGGACCTATCCCAAGCTCAGATAATTGCCGAGCCTATTTCCCCGTTCACAGACATCTCCGAACTGCTTCAAAAACCATATTTTCCAATTTTATCCGAAGAGTCTGTCTTGTCCACTTCTTTAATCTTGAAGGCTGAAGAAACTCTCTTGTTCATACCGATCTTCTATCGGGATCTAACGCTGAAAACCGAGCAATTCCCCTTGGTGATACATTATTCATATGCCGGAAACGCCTATACTTTTATCCTGGATGATTTTATTTATTATCAAGATCATGATTATAAATTAGCAAGTGAGAGCGATGTCTGGGAATATTTATATCGATATTGATCACGTTTCCAAACGCTATCAGCGCGGATATGCCATCCAGGATATCACTCTTCGCTTTGAGAGCGGGCGATTGAATTTATTGGTGGGTGCGAATGGCTCGGGAAAGACCACCTTGCTGAAATGTATCATGGGCTTGCTTCATTATGAAGGCGCAATAAAAAGGCATCCAGGGAAAATCGGATACGCCCCCGAAGAATATGTCATGCCGCAATTCATGACAGCCATGGGCTTCTTAAGAAGTATCGGCCGAGTGAAAAAGGCGGATATCGCTACTATCAATACCTTATTGATGCGGAAATTTGAATTGCTTGATTTGCTCAGCGTTGCCGGTAAGCCGATTGGTCAACTATCCAATGGCATGCGCCAAAAAGTCAACCTGATTCAAGCAATGATCCATCAACCTGAGATTTTGTTGTTTGACGAGCCCTTGAGCGCACTCGATCAAACCTGTCAAGAAATCGTGATTCAATGGCTGAAAGAAGAAGCAAAGCGAAAACTGGTCGTGGTGTCTACTCATTATCCCGAACGTTACAAGATTCGCAATCGCGTCACCTATGAGATAGTATCTGGACGACTTAAACAAAATGGCTTGGATTAATTTGCAACTGTCGCTTCTTTTCAGTAAGAAGACCGTGGGACTGATGTGTCTTTTTGTCTTGATATCGGTCGTCATATATGTCACCCAGGCCAATTTGCAGTTGTCAATCTCGGAAATGGATTGTTATCGCGAATTCTATGCCCAGGAATTTTTAAACGCATCGATAATGGCAACAAAGTTCATCACCGTGACCATCCATATCCTCATCATCTCGCAATCTTGTTCGAACCAAGCCAATCGATTTGCCCTTTTACTCATTACCGGTCAGCCATCGAAAATTCCGTTTCTGCTCTCGAAATGCCTTGCTTTTCTGTTGGCAACCGCCTTGTTTTCCTTGACACAAGGTTTCTTATTGACTGGTTTGATCCTGATTTTCACTCCCTACCGTTATCCAGCAATGACTCTCATAAATCTGTTGGCTTCGATCTATTTGGAAGCCGTTGTTTTCGCCTTCGTACAAATGATTCTGATGAAACTGACAGGCCTTGCTTTGTCTTCGGCGATTCCGCTTTGTCTATATTGGGCAATGGAGTATTTTGAAGCATCCTTCCATGCAGTGATGCGTCCTTCCTGGTTACGACTGCTTCACAATCTATTTCCACATTTGATTCAAGACCAATCCGGTTGGAAGTTTATCGCATCACCAATGATGATTATTTGTGTTGGTTTTTTTTGGTTTTTCTTATCAATCTTTCTCTATCTGAAAAGCGATTGGCGCTGACATTTTTTCAAGGTGCTGATTTGAACGGCCCTTCAAGTATATGTTGAAATACCCCGAATCCAGTGATATAATTTGTGTGAAATATCGTCAGGGGGGCTATGGCTATGTGTGGAATCGTCGGCTACTTAGGATCGGAAAAAGCATCCGATATTATTTTGTCCGGATTGACAAAATTGGAGTATCGTGGATATGATTCCTGTGGTATTTTCTTCCATGATACGGATAATGACCGTTTTATTACTTATAAAGACAAGGGTCGAGTCCATCATTTAGTCGATGACTTTGATTACCAATATAACAATCACTTGGCAATTGGGCATACTCGTTGGGCAACCCATGGAAAGCCAAATCAAGCCAACTCACACCCCCATTTCTCTTTGTCACAACGATTCGGCATCGTGCATAATGGTGTCATCGATAATTATCTAGAACTCACAACGAAATATTTAGCGGATGTTCCGTTTTCGAGTGAAACCGATACCGAAGTTATCGTCAACTTGATTGATTATTTTTCAAAAACGTTAGCGGTTGAAGAAGCGATTCGCAAAACGTTGTCGCTTCTCGAGGGATCCTATGCATTATTGATCATTGATATTGTCAACCCGGATATCCTCTATGCCGCTAAAAACAAGTCACCTCTGTTGGTTGGAGTCGGAAGCAAAGGAATCATTATTGCCTCTGATGTCATGGCTCTTGTCGGATATGCAGATCACTATCTTCCTTTAGAAGATAAGAGCGTCGTCACCGTGTCAAAAACAGAGAACCAGTACCACTTTGAACTGAAAGACATTATCGGGAAGCCCCTTCCTACCACGATGTTGGAAATGAACATAGTTATGGAAGATATCGGCAAAGCCGGGTATTCTCATTATATGTTGAAGGAAATTTGCGAACAGCCATCGGTCATTCGCAAAATCATGGCAATGTATTTAGAAAACGGGAGTTCTTTACCAGACAAGATCATCCAACATTTCCAAGAAGCAAATCGGATCTATATCGTTGCCGCTGGAACCAGTATGCATGCCGGATTTGTCGGCAAATATTTACTCGAAAACATTGCCCAAATACCGGTGGAAGTCTTCATCGCCAGCGAATTCGCCTATAATCCCCCCTTGGTGGAGAAAAACCCATACTTTGTTTTCATATCCCAGTCAGGCGAGACCGCAGATTTGAGAAGCAGCCTTGTCTGGGTCAAATCTCATCATTACCAAAGCCTTACCATTACCAATGTGCCCACGTCCACCTTAGCTCGTGAAGCTGATGATTTCTTGGAAATTTATGCAGGACCCGAAATTGCGGTCGCATCCACCAAAGCTTACGTCGCTCAAGTGGCGATCTTGTTACTGATAGCATATCAATTGGCAAGTCGAAAACCTTTTGATATCCATGTTGAACTGAGCCGTGTGGCGGTAGCGATGGATGCCATCATCGATCGACGCGACTATATTCAACATCTTGTCAGAGATAAACTCGTGAAGCATAATTGTTTCTATATTGGACGAGGTCTGGATTATTTCACTTGTTTGGAAGCTGCATTAAAATTAAAAGAAATCTCCTATATTCAGACCGAGGGCTTTGCTGCTGGAGAGTTAAAACACGGAACGATCACTTTGATTGAAGAAGGCACCCCGGTGATCGCCGTCATCTCTCAGAAAACGATGAATCACGCAACCCGTGGTAATATTCGTGAAGTTCAAACAAGGGGCGCTGAAGTAATCGTCATCTCCATGAGCGACATTCATGATGTAACCGATCAAATCGTGTTGATGGATGTCCATGAATATCTCGCCCCGTTGATTACCGTCATACCTACGCAATTGATTGCTTTTTATACGGCTCTAATCTTGGAAAGAGATATTGACAAACCGCGAAATCTCGCTAAATCCGTTACGGTTGAATAGGAGGAGATTATGGGAAAGTACTTTGGTACCGATGGCATTAGAGGAATAGCCTATGATTTTTTGACTTCTGAATTGGCCACTGCCATTGGCAGAAGTTTGGTGGTGCTTCAGAATCGAAAAATGGTGATCGCCCGAGACACACGAGAATCCGGACCCATGTTGGTTGAGGCTTTAAAAAAAGGAGCGATAGCGGTTGGGATCAACTGTGTTGATTATGGCGTATTGCCAACGCCGCTGTTATCTTATCTCAGCAAAATCAAAAATTCGATTGGTGTGATGGTGACCGCAAGTCACAATCCGTTCCAAGACAACGGTATCAAAGTGTTTAACGCAGGACACAAATTGCTTCCGAATGAGGAGTCGATGATTGAAAGCGAGATAGATGTTCCTGCCGATTTATCCAAAATTCACAAATCCGGTTCCCCCCTTCCAGCGGACGATCCGATTCAACAGTATCGAACGCTATTTCGTTCTTTTTCCATCACAAAACGACTTCGAATCGGGGCTGATCTTGCTCATGGTGCCACCACTGCGACCGCTCCAGCTATCTTGGCCGAGGCAGCCAGCGAGTTGTTTTTGATCGGTAATCATCCGGATGGTATCAATATCAATGAACACGTTGGATCGACGCATCCAGAAGCGCTGCAGGAACTGGTGAAAAAGCACCATTTGGATGTGGGATTCGCCTTTGACGGCGATGGTGATCGCGTGCTTGCCTGTGATGGACAAGGTGTTCTTTTTGATGGGGATATGCTCCTATATATCATTGCCTGTTTCTTGCAAAAAGAGGGGAAGTTGCATGCGAATCAGGTCGTGTTGACAAGAATGAGCAATCTTGGTATAATCAAAGCACTCAAAAAACAAGGAATTGATACGCTGTTTGCGGATGTTGGTGATAAATATGTATTGGAAGCTTTGGAAAACCATCAACTGACATTGGGCGGAGAAAATTCTGGGCATATCATCAATCGACTGTTGCTTGATACAGGAGACGGCGTGTTGAACGCCATGCAAATTATCGATGTCTTGGTTAAAACAGGGAAAACTCTCTCTCAATTGACAGAGGATGTCGTTTTCTTCCCGGATAAACTGTATAATCTTCGTGGTGTCGATCGCATGTTGGCAAAACATCCGGAGGTCATCCGAAAAGTCAAGGAAATCGAAACCAGACTCAATGGAGATGGCAAAGTATTGGTCCGTCCCAGTGGGACAGAGCCCTTGATCCGAATAGCGGTTTCGGCACCATCCGAAGCGATTGTCGATCAGATAATCGCCGAGATCATCGCGACTATCGACACATTTTCCAAGAATAAATAGACGAACCCATGGGAGGAACCAATGAAAAAGTATGCGATTATTCTCGCAGCCGGCAAAGGCACGAGAATGAAAACCGAACTGCCAAAGTGTGCCTATCCGCTCTTGAGAAAACCGATGATAGCCTATATTGTCGAGAATATCCATCACACCCATATCATTGATGATATCATCGTTGTTGTCGGACACAAAGCTCAAGTCATCAAGGACATTCTCGGTGATACGGTCAAGTATGCCTTTCAAGAAGAACAATTAGGTACTGGACACGCAGTCATGGTTGCAGAGCCCTTGGTCACAGACCTCGACGGTGCTTCCGTCATTCTCCCCGGAGACATGCCACTGGTTGACACAGCCACCATTGAAAAAGCGTTTCAAGAGCACAAAGATCGGCGCCACGATTTGACACTCGTCACGACCAAAGTAGATGATCCAACCGGTTATGGTCGGATTGTCCGCAATGAATCAGGATATCTTGAAGAAATCGTGGAACATCACGAAGCCAGTTATTCGCAACAAACCATTAATGAAATCAACACGGGCATATATATTGTCGACAACCACTTATTGTTCGCTGCTTTGAAACAGATCAATAACAACAATTTGAAAAAGGAATATTACCTTACCGATATCATAAAGATTTGCAAAGAGAGCAATCACGTGATTGGTACCTACTTCCTCAAAGAAGCTTACCGTGCCATGGGTGTCAACGATCTCTATGCGTTGAGTATTGCGGAAGCAAGGCTTCGTCTCAACATCAATCGTGAATTGATGTTAAGGGGAGTCGCAATGATCAATCCAGAAACGATTACGATCGGTGATAACGTCCAGATTGAAGAAAATGTCACTATCCATCCCAATACCTATATCACTGGAAACTCAGTGATAAAAAAAGGTGCACAGATTGGCCCGAATACCGAAATTCATGAAAGCAAGATCGGCGAAAGAGTCATCTGTCGTCACTCGCTTGTTTACAATTCAATCATTCATGAGGATACGACCGTTGGCCCCTTCGCTCATCTTCGTGATGGCGCTGAAATCGGACCTAAAAATCGAATCGGTAATTTCGTTGAAGTCAAGAAATCATCGACAGGCTTTAACACCAAAGCCTCCCATCTCGCTTACATTGGAGATGCCACCATTGGGAAAAACGTCAACTTTGGTTGTGGCGCCATCACCGTCAATTATGATGGGAAGCACAAGTATCAGACCATCGTTGGCGATGATGTCTTCATCGGATGCAACGTCAATATGATTGCTCCAATTGAAATTGAAGAAGGCGGTTTGATTGCCGCCGGAAGTACATTGACACAGAACGTTCCCAAGAATTCATTGGCAATCGCTCGTGCTTACCAAGTGAACAAGGAAAACTATATCAAATTACATCGTTCAAAAGAGAAAAAGGAAAACGAATAACATTTTCCTTGACTAATTCTTACAAAACCGCTATAATATAACAGGATTTGAAGTAGAAAGCAGAAGGCCCCTTCTCACCTGATTGATTTCTCAATAGGTTGATGCTACCGTCGTAATTTTTTCGGACAGTATATGTGGGTGCCTTATACGGCATCCACTTTTTATCTTTTGGAGGTGTTATTTATTATCTACACGAACATGCAACGCCCAGTCAAAAAAGACGATACTCCGATCAACGAGGATATTCACACGAAAGAAGTGCTCCTGATTGGCAACGACGGGACCCCATTTGGTGTGAAACCCACACGTGAAGCTCTGGCCATCGCGAATCAAGATGGCTATGATCTGGTGATGGTCGCTCCCAATGCCAAACCCCCGGTGTGCAAGATGATGGATTACCGAAAATACCGGTACGAACAACAGCGCAAAGCCCGGGAAGCTCGCAAAAACCAAAATATCGTCGATATCAAAGAAGTGCGTCTAACGGCTGTGATCGATACCCATGATTTTGAAACCAAACTGCGCAACGGTGTAAAATTCTTACAAAAAGGCGATAAGCTAAAAGTAGCCGTTTGGCTGCCATATCGTGCTGGCAACTTGTTGATCCAACAAGGAAAAGAAGTCTTAGTCCGTTTTCGCTTGGGTTGTGAAGAAGTGGGCACACTGGAAAAAGATATCGCTCGTGAAGGTCGATATTTAACGATGTTTATGACACCGAAGAAAAAATAATGAAGGAGAGAACAACATGCCAAAAATGCGATCCCATTCGGGAACCAAAAAAAGATTAAAACGCACAGGATCAGGGAAACTTCTGAGATGCAGCACATTTAAAAATCACTTGATGAGCCATAAAAGCTCTAAACAAAATCGTCAGGCAAGAAGTAAAGAAGTAGTGGGCACCTCCGATCTCAAACGGATCAGACACCAGGTCCCTTACTTGTAAGATGAGGAGGAGAAAAGAACCATGCCAAGAGTAAAAAACACGCCTGCAACGAGAAGCAGACGCAAAAAGATAATCAAACTTGCCAAAGGTTATTATGGCGCAAAGCATTTATTGTTCCGGACAGCCAAAGAACAAGTGATGAATTCACTGGCTTACAGCTACCGCGATCGTCGTAGACGGAAACGGGACTTCCGCAAACTATGGATCACCCGGATCAATGCCGCTGCTCGGTTAAATGATTTGTCTTATTCCAAATTGATCAACGGTCTCAATTTAGCACAAATTTCTGTCAACCGGAAAATTCTCGCCGACATTGCTGTCAATGATTCCGGCGGCTTTAAATCAATTTGTGACCAAGCCAAGAAAGCCTTGGAAAAAGCCACGAAATAAAAAAAGTCCGATAGTGAAATGATAAGATGTTAGTAGACACATAAAAAGTCTCTAACATCTTTTTTCATGTTTTAATATCATTGAAGGGAGGTCATATGATGGGAAGACCAAAGGGCGTAAAGAACGAACGCCCCAAT
>Ga0123335_1004556_pt1 | contig 17802 bp, 9 predicted proteins | sample BiotimSIPDNA_2_FD_89707 | JGI IMG/M metagenome (GOLD analysis project Ga0123335, IMG submission 89707) | Anaerobic biogas reactor microbial communites from Washington, USA - Biogas_R2 time_0 SIP DNA | ecosystem: Engineered > Bioreactor > Anaerobic > Unclassified | place: Washington, USA...
ACGGAGTATAAAGTACGGTATAAAGTAAATCCATAATTTGAGTATTCATTAGGAAATATTCAATATTTCACCGGTCTTTTAATCCGGTGGCCGCGGGTTCGAGCCCCGCCCCGTTCACCAATATAATTTCCAGGAAAAGCCTGTAAGCATCGGCTGAAACGCCAGTTTATAGGCTTTTCTTTTTCCAAGAAGATCCGTTGTCGGTCTCAAGTGGGGTGTGTACTTAGAATTTACAAAACCTTTGTAAATGTCTTCTTCTTATGAACAATAGCCCGGGGCCAGACTATGTGAATTCACGGGCGTCTGGTCAAAGAACTCGCGCGCCTCATCCTTTCACCCTTACGCCCGCCGTAATTGATTGCTCCGCCTTCCCCGCTAACACTATGTTTAATCCCGGACTCAGGATCCCTTTGACTTCGGTGCCTTGTCCTTTTTTATCTTCGCGATGTTTGTGTCTTTGACCGCCTTCTGCTTCTGTGCTTTGTTCTTTTCCTTTTTCCCTTTAGTGTCACCCATGAGTGTTCTCCTTACGGTTGTAATCTGAGTATTCCATCCGTGTTTAATGGGCTTTTTCCCATCCTTCGCCAGTTGCCGCTGTAAAACATGAGGGTATTCAGGGGGGTAGGGCCCCGCGTTTCTAATCACAGTGTAGCATGATGTTGAACCCAAGGCAAACCGTCTGGCGTGGAGGCGCTTGTTGGGGCCGTTCTTAAGCATGATTGCGCAAAGCCATCCCTGTAGACACGCACCTCACGCTGTGCCACGGGTTCGGATCCTGCTTGTTCATTTTTTAGTTATTGTTCCGAAAAATTCCCGGTGGTGTTTCGTAGCCTGGGATGGCAAACGTTAACTGCGCGCCATTCTAACCTGTATTCTTGTTACGCTTGTGGTGTGAAGGAGTACTCGTGCCGGTGTGACGTGAGCACGCCGAGGGCGATGCTGTAGAGTTTGCTCCTGGCGGAGTCGGAGCGGCTGGATACGACCGCGGGCGCCGCGGCGCCGACGACAATGCTGGCGATTTCGCGTTGCGCAAGATACCGAATGGTCTTGTAGACGGCGTTCGCGGTTTCGATGTCGGGGGCGACAATAATGTCCGCATGGCCCGCCACGGGACTGACGCGCCCCTTGATTTCAGCGGTGTGGCTGTCGAGGGCATTGTCCATGGACAGGGGGCCGTCCACGATGCACGGGCCGAGTTTTCCGGATTCGCCCAGGCGCCGCAACAGGGCGGCATCCAGCGTGGCGGGCATGGCCGGCAGTTCCACCGTTTCTACCGCCGCAATGACGGCCACCTTGGGCACCGCGATGCCCAGGGCGTTGGCCACGGACAGGGCGTTTCGGACAATGGCGACTTTACGGTTGAACCGGGGCCGGATATTGATACCTGAATCGGTTAGCAGCATCAGGCGGGACTGGTCGGCCGATTCGATGGCGGCGACATGGCTCAAAGGCTGCCCGCGCCGCATGCCGAATTCCTGGTTGAGAATGGCCCGGATAAATTCTTTCGTGGTCACCAGCCCCTTCATGACGAGCTCCGCCCGGCCCTCGTGCACCAGACGCACCGCTACTGCGGCGGCTTCCACGGCATTGGGGTGGTGGAGCATCTCCACGCCCCGCAGGTCCAGGGACTGTTGCGCGGCAAGTTCCTGGATGCGCTCCACGTCTCCAGCAAGAATGGGTTCAATCAGACCTTCTTTCATGGCATCCGCCGCAGAAGCGAGCACGGCCGCTTCCGCCGCTGCCGCAACGGCCATGCGGGGGCGTATGGTACCACGTGCGCGTTCCAGCAGTTCCTCGAAACTCCGGACGGGCGCGGGGATCATGGCTGTTCCCCGTGCGTGTCTTCATCGTCTACGGATACGGCGATGAGTCCACTGCGCGCCAGGGCGACAATACCCAGCGGCCGCACCAGCCGCAGAAACCCGTCCAGGGCATGGTGTTCCCCGGAGAGTTCAATCGTGATGGTATGGTCGCTCATGCCGATTACGCGGGCCTGGGACAGTTCCGCCGCCTGCATGATGACGGGAATGGTATCCGGGCTGACGCGCAACTTTACCAGCATCAGCTCGCGCGCATAGAATTCTTCACTGGCCAAGTCTTCAAGACGCACCACGACTTCCAGTGCTTCGCATTGCCGTTCCGCTTCGGTCACGGTGGTGTCGTCCCCGGATACCACGATCGTGGCGCGGCTGATTTCCGGCGTTTCCGTTTCGGCCACAGCGAGGCTTTCGATGTTGATGCCTTTGGCGGCGAAAGCCTCGCTGACCTGCGCCAGCACGCCGCGCTGATTTTTCACCAGGCAGGAAAGGGTATGTTTCATATACAATCTTTCACGATGATGATGTTTCTGGTACTGTTTGTTTAGATCATGAATAGTATACCCTATCGAAAGCCCGGTTATCGGACCGTCTTGGGCGCCCAGGGCCATGGCGCTGATAATTTGTTATGGGGCTGCACAAATCATTATTGATATTTTGTAGGCTGGGTGGAGCGAACCCATGTATTACCGATTCTAGTATGAAATGGTGACTGAACCATCTCTTAAATCGTCGGTCAGACAAAACCAGAGCGAAATTCGCCTTTCCTCTGCGAGTCTTAATTTCTGATCAGCGGAAAAACAGGAGTAAACATGAAGATTTTTACCTTTTTTATTCTCTGCACTACGGCGACGGGGTTTCTGTTCCAGCCGGAGGTGGTTGTTGCCGAAGCGGTTCCTTCCGCCCCAGGGATTTCTGAAACCTCCCCAAACGCGTATCCCGGCGAAGCGCGGATACGGGATGTCGCCTTTATCTCACGCAGGGATCAAACCGAACAGCGCTACGTGGTGGTGTTTCCCGAGGCATTCAGGGAAGGTGACCGACATGATGTGTTGATCGCCCTGCATGGGCACGGTTCGGACCGGTGGCAGTTTGTAAAGGACCCAAGGGATGAATGCCGGGCGACTCGAGATGTCGCAGCAAAGTACAAGATGATTTTTATATCTCCCGATTATCGTGCGAAAACCTCCTGGATGGGTCCAGCGGCAGAGGACGATCTGGTGCAAATCATCGGTGAGGTCAAGGAAAAGTATCATGCGGGCAAGGTGTATCTTTGCGGCGGGTCTATGGGAGGGACCGCAAGCCTGACCTTTGCCGTTCTTCATCCAGAACTGATTGCCGGCGTGGCCTCCATGAATGGCACCGCAAACCTGGTGGAATATGAGAACTTTCAGGATGCGATACAGGAATCCTACGGCGGGACTAAGGCGGAAGTCCCGGAGGAATACAAAAAACGCAGTGCGGAATTCTTTCCGGCGCGGCTGACCATGCCTGTGGGTATTACCGCGGGGGGTAGGGATGATGTTGTGCCGGCCGCTAGTGTCCTTAGACTTGTGAAATCGCTGGATGAAATGGGCAGGCGCGTCTTGCTGGTCTATCGCGAAACAGGCGGTCACGAAACGAACTACGAAGACGCAAGCACCATACTGGAATTTGTTCTCAATAAACAGGAGTGAAATCTTTCACAGGGCGCGCCTTCAAAGTTTTATGACCAAGGCCGCTTGAAGCCAACCTCACAGTGCTACTTTTCGGCTTTCAAGCTCGTTTCGCGGATAGTACTGGAAAGAGGCTTTTTGTTTTTTATATAGCCATTCTTTGAGCGCATGCTTTGCCACACGAAGCACAGAAGCCACAAAAGGATCCCGAATTTTGCGGCTACAATGAAGCAATAAATTTATTGACAATAAACAGCACTCAATGTACTATATATGACTGGTGGGGTACACGGATTCCCTCCATAGAAGTGTCGTTTCTTGTCTAACAAAGGGATCAGCAGTATGGCAACAGTATCTGGAAAGCTCAAGTTCTATTCTGTCTTGTGTTCCATTGTGGTTCTTGTCGAATTTGTTTCCCTGTTTGCCTGGGCAGGTGGTGTGCCTTTCCCACTGGGCCCGGAATCCATTGGAAGTCCTCAGGCACCTGCCGCGAATCCGGAGTATTTAACGACCGCTGGTACCAAGGTGTTTTTTCTCGCTACCACGGCACTGACTGGCAGGGAATTATGGGTGAGCGACGGCACGGCGGAGGGAACCTATTTGGTGCGGGATATCATGCCGGGTCCGGCGGAAATATATTTTGAGGAGGTGGCGCCCATGGGGGATAAGGTCTTTTTCTGTGCGGAGGGGCCTTCCACGGGCCATGAATTATGGGTGAGCGACGGCACGGAAGAAGGCACACACCTTGTCAAGGACATCTACCCCGGGGCGGGAGGCTCCGATGTCGAACACTTGACCGTGCAGGGCAGCAAACTTTTTTTTCAAGCCACGGACCCCACGCATGGTCAGGAACTTTGGATAAGCGATGGCACCGAGCTCGGCACGAAACTGGTCAAAGACATCAATGTGGGGCTGGGTGATGCGGACATCTACTCCATAATTGCCGCGGGTGGCGGTGTGATGTTTAATGCCTACGCGGCTAAAACCGGAAACGAACTCTGGTTTTCGGATGGTACGGCAAAGAACACGGTAATGATCAAAGATATTAACCCGGAGGGGGATTCCCAGCCGGAAATGGGTGCTTTTGTTGACGGTGTGCTCTATTTTTCCGCTGACGATGGTACCCATGGTTGGGAATTGTGGAAAGTCGTTAGCAGGTTCCCTGATGGACTTGACGCCGTGTTGGTGAAAGATATCAACGAAGGTGCCAACGGTTCCGTTCCGGATGACTTCGCCCCGTTGGGCACAGATAGTATTGTGTTCGTCGCGAACGACGGCGTCAACGGCCGGGAGTTGTGGAAGAGCGACGGGATCGCGGGCGGTACGGTGCTTGTGGAAGACATTGCCATTGGTGCCGATTCTCCCGAAATTCGTAACATGACCCCGACAGGGGGGGATTTCGTCTATTTCTCGGCTGATGAGTCGGCATCCGGGCGGGAATTATGGATAAGCGATGGTACGGCAGGTGGCACCAGGCTCGTAAAGGATCTGTGCGCCGGTACCTACGGTAGTTTTCCGGATCCCATGATATGGACCGGCGGAAATCTTTATTTTGAGGCGGATGACGGGGTACTCGGCGCCGAATTGTGGAAACATGATGGAAGCAAGTTTGACCCGGTCCTGGTGAAGGATATTGTTCCCGGTGAAGACGGCACAAGCATCAGTTATATGGCGGCGCTGGACGGCGTCTTTTTGTTTGATGCCTATCCGGGTGAGGGTGGGACGGAATTATGGATAAGCGACGGCACAAAGGCGGGAACGGGCCGTTTGCTGGAGATCGGACAACCGTACTGGGAACAGAATAGTCAATACCCGACAAAAGCGGGTTCCGTTGTATTCTTTTCCGCTTCCGGCGATGAGAACGGACTGGAACTCTGGAGAAGCAACGGAACCGCCGCAGGCACGTATCGGCTGAGTGACATCGCCGCTGGAGAGGAAAACGCCTATCCGGGATTTCTGACGGCCATGGGTTCCACCCTCTTTTTCAGCGCCAATGATCAAGGCGACTATGGGAGTGAGCTGTGGAAAAGCGATGGAACGCCGGCCGGGACGGTCATGGTCAAAGATATTCAGGCAGGTTCCTGGGGGTCGAGTCCAAGCGATATGATCGCCTTTAATTCCCTGCTCTTTTTTTCGGCGGATGACGACATCAACGGAAACGAACTGTGGGTTTCCGACGGAACAGAAGCCGGGACCACTATGGTAAAAGACATCAGGCCCGGCAATACGGGCAGTTATCCTGGCGCCCTTACCGCTGTGGGATCGGTGTTTTATTTTTCGGCCAATGACGGTGTTAATGGCTCGGAGTTGTGGAAGAGCGACGGAACCGAGGCCGGCACGGTGATGGTCAAAGACATTTATTCCGGCGCCAATGGCTCATTTGTCCGAAACTTCACGGTTGCCGGCACGCAGATGTTTTTTACCGCCCAAGACGGCACACACGGTGAAGAGTTGTGGGTGACAGACGGCACCCCTGCCGGCACGGTCTTGATCAAGGATATTCGTTTCGGGGCGGATGGCAGCGCGCCGTCACAGTTAACAGTGGTGGGCACCACCCTGTATTTTACGGCGTATGATGAAGTGCTTGGCAGGGAACTGTGGAAAAGTAACGGCACCGAAACGGGCACCGTCGCGGTGCTGGAATTGGTGCCCGGTGTGGATTACACACTGGAACTCGAAGATCCGGTTAGTTTATTCGGCCTTCTTTACTTTGTGTACAACGATTCCGTGCACGGCGCTGAACTTTGGAAGACAGACGGTACCGAGGCTGGCACGGTGATGGTTAAGGATATCCGGCAGGGCGTGCTGGGTTCCAGCATCAAAGACTTGTATGTGGTCAACGACACGCTCTACTTCGCTGCCGAGGGCGATGAGGCCGGCCTGGAGCTCTGGATGTCCCGGGGAACGGAAGAATCGACCCTGCGTGTGTCGGATATCGTGCCAGGCATGGAAGGATCTGCGCCGCAACGCATGCTGGCGCTGGGGGGCAAATTGTTGTTCACGGCGTCTGATGCGGACGTATCGAACCGGTTGTGGGGGCTGTCCATGGTACCTGATCCCCCCTTGGATCCGGGGTCAAGGGACCGTACCCCGACTTCCATCACCTGGGTGTGGCAGGATGATTCCTTTGATGAATCCGGGTTCATGGTGTTTGCTGATCCCGGCAACGGCGCTCCAGCCACGATACGCACCTTGACCTTGCCCAACGAACTCTCCTGGGTCCATACCGGACTGACTCCGAATACGGAATATTCCTTTCAGGTGGCGGCAGTCAACGGGGGGTTGACAAGCGCGAAAACCGATGTGTATACCACGTGGACCTTCGCCAACATTCCCGTGGCGCCCGTGGTGGATGGGCCGACAACAACTACGGTGAACGTGGCTATCGGTGCCGGAGACGGCAATCCCGACTACACCACCTACGCGATTTACTGCGAGACAACGGAACAATGGGTGCAGGATGACGGCTTTTTGGGTGACGAATGGATGTTTTTAACCGCGGAGACCTGGGGAACAAAGACCGTTACCGGGCTTTCGCCAGCAAGTTGGTACTATTTCTCTGTGCAGGCCATGAACGGAAAGGGCAGCCGCACAGACTTTGGCATGCACGGCTGGACAAAAACCTTATCACTGGAAGGCGAGGGTGAATCCCCGGTAGAAGGTGAAGGAGAATTGCCTGCCGAGGGTGAAACACCCGTTGAAGGCGAGGGTGAAGTGCCCGCCGAGGGTGAGGTGCCTGTTGAAGGTGAAGGCGAACCACCTGTCGAAGGCGAGGGCGAAGTCCCTGAAGAAGGTGAGATGCCAGCCGAAGGCGAGGGCGAAGTCCCTGCCGAAGGTGAGGTGCCAGCCGAAGGCGAGGGTGAAGTCACTGCAGAAGGTGAAGTACCTGCTGAGGGCGAGGGTGAAGTACCCGCTGAGGGCGAAGTTCCGGCCGAAGGCGAAGCGCCTGCCGAGGGCGAGGGCGAAGTCACTGCCGAAGGCGAAACGCCTGCGGAAGGCGAGGCAACTGTGGAAGGTGAAGTCCCTGCCGAAGGTGAAGTGTCCTCCGAAGGCGAGGGTGAAGTCCCGGCCGAAGGTGAAGGTGAAGTGCCTGCCGAAGGTGAAGACGAAGAAGGCGGTTGCTGTAAGTCATCGGACAAAACCCAGACAATCAGGGATCTGTTAGAACGAAAATTCGGTGACTTCTTGTTGATTGGCGTGAGTCTGCTCTGTCTCGGCGCGTTGAGGATCCGGCACCGCTAAGCCGGAAATCGTACCGCTGAATTACCGGCTTCCGGGAGTCAAAGCACGAAGGTGTTTTGGCCATCGGAAGCCTTTTTTATTCACCAATACAGGGCTTCCAATCTTGGGAAATAAGGAGCAAATAGTGGACTGACTATGAACCTAAATAACTGAATGCAAATAAACCTGTTGTCATTGGTAAAAGTAGAAGCGGCGTCCTCGCCGCTTTCAAGGTGAGGGCACACCGCGTCTACGTTTTCATTGGTTACGGTGGATCCACAATGTTCATGGGAATTGTCCCGTATTTACTAGATAAGGATGGTTACGTTTCCGAAGTATCGAAGGTTATTGACGCTATCTTTAGGAAACCCATAGAATAACTGTCGCATAGATGTCCGTACCGGATTCACCTGTTGAAACAAGGAGATGTACCCATGTACAAATGGTTTTGCGTGTTCAGTATGATTGTCAGCCTGGCTGCGGCCCTGCCCGGTTCTGCGGAACAGGCGGAACCTTGGGAGTCGGCCTATGTCGGCGAAGACACCACCGGCGAACATGTCATTGGGTATTGGAACGGCGACGGTGAGGGGGAAACGGTGGCCGACCTGTCGGGCAACGGCCATGATGGTGTCCTGGAAGGCGCGGTGCGTCGCCCGGACGGACGTTTTGGCGGGTGCCTGGAATCGTTTGCCGGTTGGCCGGTTGAGGATGTCTGCCACCGGATACGCATTAAAGATGCCGAACGGCTGTCACCACGCGGTGCCTTTACCGTTGAAATGTGGGTTTGTCCGGGAGAAATCTTCGAGACCTATGACGAGGTATTCATAGCGGATAAAAAATACGTTGCCCATACGGATTACCAGTGGGTCTTGGAGAAACCCGACAAACTGGGGCACCGCTATATGCGGGTCTGTCTCGGCTTCGGGCAGGATTCCGACACCTGGTGGTCTCAGGACCCCGTTCCCTTCAAGCGAGACGTCTGGTCGCATATTGCCTTTTCCTATGACGGCGCGGGCGGGGTCTGTTTTTTTTATAACGGCCGGTCCCTGGGAGCGTCTGTAAAGCCGGGACGCGGCGGGGTCTGCCCGGGGGATCATTTCCTGTCTTTAGGTGACCGGGTGGGCAGTTATCATCATGGTTTCCCGGGACGTATGGATGAAATACGTATCACTGAAGGGGTACGCGAGTTCCGTCCTTTGGCGGTTGCCGCTGAATATGCACGGACCGCTTACGAACGCATGGAGCCCGCCCCGGCACTGCGCTTCAAGATCACCAACCTTCGGAGAAATGCGGTTTCAGGCATTACGGTGACCATAGGAATTGCCGGAACACCGGAGAAGGACTATGTAGTGCCGGAACTGGCCCCGGCCGCCACCCATGTGCTGGAATACCCGTTAGACACGCGTCTGCGTCCGGACGCCTATCAGGCGGTCGTGGAGTGCCGCATGGGTGAAGGAGAGGATGCCTGGTCAAGCCGGGAATCCTTTGCGGTGAGTATTGTGGCGCGAAAGCCCCCCCATAAAATGCCGGTAGTCATGTGGGGCTTGGGCGGGGTGGATTCTGTTCTGGAAAACATGGACACCCTGAAGGAAATCGGCTTTACCCATTGCCTGGGTCTGCGTTGTGATTACCAGCGCGTCTGGGAGGCGGGAACGCCCGTGAACGCTGTCAGCGAGGAAGAACTGGCCGCCAGCACGCGCATGCTTGATCAGGCGTTTATCAATGACCTGGGTATTATCATCAGCCTGGGCGTAGGGCACTGGCTGGAAGAAAAGCAGGAACTGCTTCGCATTGACCGGAACGGTAACGAGTATGAGCGGGGTAATATCTGCTGTAATTTCCCCGAGATGCTTCCTTTCGCGCGTAATGTGGGCGCTTCCGTGGCACAGACATTCGGGGAATTCCCCGCTTTTGAAGCGGCGCTGATCAACACGGAGGTCCGCGACGGTTCTCAGCTCTGTTTCCACGAACATGACCGGGCGCTGTATCGGGCCGCGACCGGCCTTGAGATTCCGGAGGCAGCCGTCATCAAAAACGGCGTGAAATTTGATTCATTACCTGAATTTCCACAGGATCGCGTTCTTGCGGATGACCACGAGCTACTGCGGTTCTACCAGTGGTTCTGGCGCGAAGGGGATGGCTGGAACGGCTTTCATTCCGCGATTAACGACGGGTTGAAATCCGCCGGGCGAAAGGGGTTCTGGACATTTTTTGACCCGGCCGTGCGCGTTCCGCCCCTGTGGGGAAGCGGCGGGAATGTGGATTTCCTGTCGCACTGGACCTACAGTTATCCCGACCCGATACGCATCGGGCTATGCGCTGATGAACTCTTCGCTATGGCCAAAGGCGGGCCGGAAGGGCAAGAGGTAATGAAGATGACTCAGATCATCTGGTACCGCTCGCAGACGGCGCCCATTGCCGAAGCTGCGGCCACTGACGGCGCGACGTCGCCCTGGGAAGATTATGATCCCGATGCCGCGTACATTACCATCGCGCCCGCCCATCTCAGGGAGGCCTTCTGGACCAAGATAAGCCGTCCGGTCAAGGGGATCATGTATCACGGGTGGCAGTCCCTGGTGCCGACCGAAAGCAAATCCACCTACCGCTTTACCCACCCGGAGACGCGGCATGCCTTGAAGGAATTGACCGAAACAATCGTCCAACCCCTGGGTCCGACGCTGCTGCAGGTGCCCGCGGTAAAATCGGACGTGGCCATGCTGGAAAGTTTTACCGCTTCTATGTTCGCGGGCAGGGGCACCTACGGCTGGGGCGGCTCCTGGGGAGGCGATGCCTATCACATTCTGCTGTATGCGGGTTTTCAGCCTGACATTATTTATGAGGAAACCGTCCTCAAGGAGGGGCTTGAAGGATTTAAAGTCCTTGTGCTGGCGGATTGCGATGTGCTGTCGACGTCCGTGGTGGAACGGATACATCGGTTCCAGCAGGCAGGCGGCGTTGTGGTGGGTGATGAACGGCTCTGCCCGGCGGTTACTCCGGACGTGAGCCTGGCAATATATACGCGCACCAAACAGGCCGATGCCGACAAGGAAGCGCTGTTGGCCCGGGCGCGAACGCTCCGCGAGCAACTCCGCGACCGTTATCGGCCCTATGTGGCTTCCTCGAGCGAAGAGGCGTTGCCCTACCGGCGTGGGTACGGCTCCTCTGATTACCTGTTTGCCATCAACGATCACCGCGAGTTTGGCGCTTATGTAGGGCATCATGGCCTGGTAATGGAAAACGGTTTGCCGCTGTCCGCCGAATTTACGATACACAGGTCCGAGGGGCATGTTTATGATTTGGTCGAACACCGGGAAGTGACGGCTGGATCAGAAGGCGGCGTCCTCCGCATTCCTGTGGCCTTGGAACCCGGCGGGGGGCGTTTATGGCTTATAACGGAAAAGCAGGTCAGCGGAATACGTATCGAAGGGCCCGAAGAACTAAAACGTCTGGAAGAAAATGTCATACCCGTCACGGTCACTGATGACGCAGGATCCGCTTTGGCGGCGATCATTCCACTGGAAGTCATTCTAAAAGACCCGGACAGGCGTGTCGCCGAGTTCAGCGGGTATTATGGGGCGCGGGACGGGCGCCAGGAATTGAGGGTGACGCCCGCTCCCAATGATACCGCCGGCGTATGGACCCTGACGGCGCGGGAACTGGCCTCGGGAAAACTGGCACGCCATTACTTCCGGTTGCGCGAATGATTGTTGCGATGGTGTTACGGGCACAGTACCGTGACGGGTCCCATAAGACCGGAGGGCTGCAGCGTGTCCTCCGCGGTCCAATGTCGCCAGGTGGCGAAACTGATGCGGCCGGTGGGGCTTGGCTTCCCGTTAAGGAGCCATTGCGGCCATTTCTTAAGCGTGCCGTCCGACTTGCGTTCACTGTCAGGAGGCACCGTTTCATCTCCGATCAGTCGGTTCACCCAAAGATTGGCAACGTGCACTTCAAGATGGTTCTTACCGACGCGGGCGGCCTCGCCGATCGGCACCCGGTAAGGCGCTTTCCAGGCGATGCCGGCCTCTTTTCCGTTCAGCCGCACCGAGGCGACTACCTCGACGCGGCCCAGGTCGATCATGAGCGAATTATTTTTCGCGAGATCGTCTTCGAAAAGGTCAAAATCACAACGGTACACTGCGGTTCCGGAATAATGCCGGATGCGCGGATCTTCGAAGGCGGACCAGTCCATGAGTTCAACCATTTCCACCGGCGTCTCCGGCCCTCCCGACTCCGCTTCAAATACTACATTCCAGGGACCGTCAATTTCCCGAAGTGCACGATGGGCGGTAAAGTTTTCCGGTGTTGAAGACGGATCCGGTGGTTCTTGCGGGAAGAGGATGAAATAACTTTCGCCAGCCTCAAAGCGAAGCGGCACTGCGGTACGGCCGTCTTCCGTGTGCGTATATTCCGGCAGGGTCCTGGAACTGCCGTCTTCCGGATGGAGCAGCACGGGAACGCCCCCGGCTACCCGGAAAATACACTCGGATTCTACCAAGCGATCTTCCCCGTTGCTGACGAAATACAGGTCACCTTTCGGTGTTTGCCGGTGATTGAAGCGCAGGGACGTTTCAGACATAAAATCAGGCGGCACACCCCGTTCCTTGAGAAGGTCTTTAATCGCCTGGGAGGGAGGATAGATATTCAAATAAACCCGCTTCTCGCCGATTGTTCCCCACGGAGCCATACCCATGGGGCCTGCAATGACGGCCTTCGGCCAGTCAGCGCCTGCTTCAGGATCGGTAGTCCAGTTTTCTACGGGTGTGTTCGAGTACTGCCATTCCGAGTCTGTGACTATAGCGGTCTTTGTCCCGTTCCCGTTGTCAATCGAGATCACTCCGGCCAATCCGGCAGGATTGGGACTTTCGCCTCCGTTTACAACATCCACCGCGATAATGTTTTCCCCGGGGCGGAGGAAATCGGTTAAGGAGATGGTTTGGGCAAGAGTAAAATTATCACTGCTTCCGGCTTTTTCCCCGTTTATGAATAGAACGAAGCCGTTGTCGGCGGTAAGGGTGATTTGCGCGTTAGGGATGGTGTCCGTAGCCTCAAGGCGTACAACTCGTCGAAAATACAGGCGGCCGGGAGGCGCGGCAAGCGCCGGAGTCTCATGCCCCCAGATCCAATGGGTCGCTGCTAGGGCGTTTTCGGTCTCCGCGGCCATTGTTGCGGTATTCAGTGCCCCTCCCCAATACACCATGCCTGTCCCTACCGTATTTGCCTGCCGTTCGGCGGGACGACGCTCGCCGGTCCAGAATCGAGCCGCCATGTCGCGTACCTCCTGGTCGCAGTGCGGATAATTGGACAGGCTGGGGGACTTTAGGGGTGGGGGGCCTGTAATGACCGCGCCCGCCTTGGCCAGGTCGCCAACCTTTCTGAGTAATGCCGGAGTCATGGTTTCCCGATCCGGCAAAACCAGCATCCGGTAACACGCCCCCTTCCCGTTCGTAAGCACACCGTTGTCACACGCTATGATATTCAAAAGGGCTTCGGGCGTGCAGGCATCGTACTTGTAACCTTCAGGTGCCGGTTCCGGTCCCTGGAATACGTTCGGGGCGCCCTCCGGACTTAGATACAGCAGGTCGGCCACAGGTGTATTGCGCAAGGCGTTCTGGCATCGCGCCAGGTATTCGTGCCAGGGGCGGGTGTATTCCCACCAGGTCTGGGTCCGTTCGTAATGCAAACCATGGGGCCCCAGGCTCAGGCCGGGTCGTGCCTGCGCAAAGGGTTGATGGATATAGCGGTGAATGACCAATTTATTGACGCCCTCGGAAAAAGCCCAGTCACCCAGGGGCTTGATGGCGCCCGGATGGATCAGCCACTTATCTACGGAGGTGAAGGCCTCGGCGCCTACGACCGGGCGGCCGTAGACATGAGCAACAGAAACCGCTTCGCGCATGCTGTAACGAGTGTCAAAGGTGTTGCTCCAGAATTCGCACATGGGAAGGTCGGCGGCGGCTCCAAGGGTCATGTCGTCACAGGGGGTCATATCATAAGGTTCAATGGACAGGGAAAGCCCCAAGGCGTGAGCCAGATCGCGCATGTGACGCCCATGATATTCCGCGATCATTTCAGAGACCGTCTGCCGCAAATCCCAGAGAAAGCGCTCGGATACTTCCCTGGATGTGACCACATAGCCCCGCATAGCGGGCAGGTAGGGAGTACAAGCATAACCACGGCGGCGGCGGAACTCCTCCTGGAAATTGTCGGTCCAGTTCTGTCCGCCGACTTCCCAACTGTCAAAGTGGGTGCCTGCAAGCGTTTTCCCCGCATAAGGGGCGGAGTCCTCCACCAATTTGCGGAGGTAGGCGTTGAAATGGGACTCCAGCGCCCTACGGTCCAGTTTGTCGCATTCCAAGCCCGGAAGCGGTGCGGGCCGGTTGGTTTGACCGGTGGTGGTATAACCGAAACGCATGAGGGTCCAGTCGCCTTCAGGAACGTCCCAGATGAGTGTACCAGAATCATCCATTTTATCACTGATTTCCAGCGTTCGTGAAAGGTCGATGGCGTTTCCGACTTCTATGGCAGGGTAGTCAGCCCGGTTTTCAAAGTGCGGGCGGATGCCGGGAGCGGATGAGAAGGGCCCGCGCACATAAAGCGCCTTTTCTTCTATGTCCTCGATGCGCGCGCTCCCTTTCACAGCGGGAAAAGCAAGCACCGTTATATCCCGATAGTAGTCGAGCAGTGTTTCTGGTTGGGCCAGTGAAATCTCAACGTGTTTTGGCCCGGTAACATGCGTTTCCGAGGATACCACCTTTTTCATCGAAAGCTCTGGTGTAATCCACGGGCCACCGCTGCCCGTCCAACCGGGCGCGCTGTTGATCACTACTTTCAATCCGAGGCGGTCCGCTTCTTTCACCGCGAAGGCGAACAGAGAACGCCATTCGTCACCGAAGAAGGTAATCGGTCCCCCTGGCACGCTTAAGGATACCTCCATGACGATCATACCGCCGATGCCCGCCTTGTGCATCGCTTCCAAATCGCTGGTGATGCCTTCACTGCTTATGTTTCCGTTCTTCCAGAACCAGTATACCCACGGCCGGGTCTCCTCAGAGATACACAGTAACTCCTCGGAGCCGGGAATGGCCGCAGCGTTTAACGCGAAGAATAAGGGCGCAAGCGTTACATAAAGAAAAAAAACGAAACGGCAGAAACGTATACCCGAAATGGAAATCATTTAAAAGTCTCCTTTAGACATGTAACAGATAGTTTATAGTATCATTCTGGTGACAGACTAAAAAATATAAAATAGTCGAAGCAACTTGGCAATACAAACACTGTCGAGCCAAATGACACTCTGACAGTGCTGCGTTACAGGATGACCAAGGGAAATAACATGTTAATTGACAGAAGAACCTTTCTGGCGGCGGCGGGTTCGTGCGCCGCAATGGTGTCCCATGGAAATACCTCGGCGGCACAGGAGGCCCGCCCCCCTATGAAAGTGCTCTTGTGGTGCTGGGATTCGCGGATGACCTGGGATGACGAGCCGGACCGAATTCAACTGAACATGGCCGCGTCTGACACGAACTTTTCCTATCCCAAGCGGCCGGAATCTTTCGAAATAGGTTTCCGCAGGCTTATCGATTACTGTGAGAAAAACGGCATTTGGGGTATCGTTATATGGGGCTTTTTGCGGGAAGCCCACGGAGGAGTTCAGGTGGCCCGCGATTTATGCAAGTACGCAAAGGACAAAGGGGTGGCCATTATTCCCGGTGTCGGTTTATGTTCTTACGGCGGCTATTATTACGAGGGGGAACACATGTTTAACCTGGATATGTATTTGAAAACATATCCGGAACGCGCAAGCCGGGCCAATGAGGAAAGAGGCGGGCGGGAAGTCAGGCAGGTTCTGGATCCTTCCCTGCCCCTGAATCAGCAGTGGTGGCGGGATGGACTGGAGTGGATGCTTGAAAATTTCGAAATAGCTGGAATTAATTATGAGATGGGCGATTTTATCGTAAATCCATCCGAGGGTGCCCGTGCGGCGCGGTCCACATTGGGCGTGGACACGGACGAGAATATTTTGGATATCATCGTCGCTACGCAGGCGCTCATGGATCGTGCCTATCAACTTATGCCGGAGGGCGCTTTCATTAACGCCTTATACAGGGGATACCATCAGATTAAAAATATCCAGGATCTTGCCTATGTAAAATGTATGCATCCAAAGACCGTATGGGAATATACCTTAACCGGAATGGTGCGCGAAAAGGATTTTGATGCCGCCAGCCAGGCTTTGCCTGAACATCGTCAGTATGGTTATCTGCATTGGTTTAATGCGTCAACAAAAACGATGGATAAAGATTACACTGCAGACATTGCGCGCGTATTTCCAGTGGCGTATGCATTGGGTTTTGAGTTCATAGGTACCTACGGAGAACTATCGGGCAGTACTGCTGTCGCTGACCGCAATTACTGTGCTCAGGTCACATGGTCACGTCCCCTCTAAATTCCGAATTGAACAGAACGTCGTCACTTCCTTCCTTGCAGTAGTATCATTTTATTGTTGCATCTGCAACTACTTATAAGGGTTGTGATTTTATTTCTTCTTTCTTATTGATATTTGGTATCACTACCCTTTCTTTACAGAAAGACAAAAAGTTACTATTCTGACTCGCCTATATGGTACAATGAACGCAATGGTGAGTGTAAAGGGCGGGGGAAATAAGATTTTTTGATTTTTAATTCGAGGTTACCTAAGGTTGTGTGATCGGTAAATCACCACATTTTGTTACAAAATGCCCAGATGACAGAGTGGCGTCACTCTGTTTCTTTCTGTACAGCATGCTTTTAGAAGAATATGAATACAAACTAAAAATAGGTTTTTGATTTGCATAAGATAGTCGGAATATGCGCAGATTAGAGATGGAAAGTTAAAATATTCTTGCATTTTTGTGCCGTTATTAGTATGATATAAGCGATTTTGATAATTTATCAAGGTCGTTTTATATAAGTAGACGCAAAATAGTACGCTGACACACACTAACACCAACAGAAGGAAAAAGGACATGCCAAGAGGAAAATTTATTTCAAGAAGTGAAATTTTGGATTTATTATCAGCAATAAATCCAGACAGCAACATTTCCGTGTATATTCAGCTGGAAAACCTGATCCGCTTCGGGATAGCATCAGGCACCCTGATCCCCAACGATCAGTTGCCGCCCGCGCGTGATCTGGCCGAACGCCTCGGCATTAATATGAACACCGTTTCGAAGGCGTATCGTGATCTGGTCGTTATGGGCCTTCTCACCACCAAGCGCGGCCTGGGCGTCTTCATCAAGGATGACGTGATCGAACAATGCAAGGAAGTTTCCCGTAAAACCGTCATGCGTCATTTCTTCGAAGCGACAGCCGAAGCAAAAATCGCCGGTTTCAAGGCGGAAGACTTGAAGGGCATTGTGGACAGGATCTACGCGAATAACGTCTATCCTTATGGTCCCATCCCCGAATCCATCATCCCGAATGTCTGAGTCGCTTTAATCGGCTTATTGCGATGATTGCGGACCAAGCGGACGGTAACGGATGCTTTGATCCGGGCAAGCCGAAACGATTTCAGACGCTACTTTTAATGTATGCTGGAAATATGTTCCCAAGCGCGCTATGATGCGCTTGGGAACGTTTTTTAATGGTTGATATTTTTTCGGGAAAACCCGGAATAGAACTACAAGCAAAGAATAATGGAATTATCTGAAATAACATGGCATGCCCCGCAGGTTTCATGGGCGCGAGACTATGAGGAGTATGGCCCAGACTGTGGGAAAACCTCTGTATTTGCGCTCAAGATTCCGGATTGCCAACTCCCTGAGATGACATGGTTGAAAAAACTGAATAGCGAAGATCGACTTTCCGGTCTCCTGAATAGCGGAGAAAAATTCCATCGTCAACGACTGGTTTCATTGGCATTGCGGTACTACGTAACCAGCGTAATTTTCAGGGTGCCGGTTCAAGATATCTCTTTTCATTATTCGCATAGGGGTAAACCACGACTTGTACAACCGGTAACGCTTTGCCCGGTGTATTTCAGCCAGAGTCATTCGGACACCTGTGCGTTGCTTGCCCTGTCGACATTTCCCTGTGGTGTGGATGTCGAAAAAATAAGGTATCCCGAAAAC
>Ga0123335_1004558_pt1 | contig 17795 bp, 15 predicted proteins | sample BiotimSIPDNA_2_FD_89707 | JGI IMG/M metagenome (GOLD analysis project Ga0123335, IMG submission 89707) | Anaerobic biogas reactor microbial communites from Washington, USA - Biogas_R2 time_0 SIP DNA | ecosystem: Engineered > Bioreactor > Anaerobic > Unclassified | place: Washington, USA...
CGACAAACTTAGAACTGGAAAAACAACTATTAAGCAATGGATGATCACTATAATTTTATCTGATCAGGCATACCACTTATTTGAATTATTTAAGAATAATGCTGTTATTATTAGAACTTAGCCATAAGCCTTAAACAAGCCAGTACCAAGCCTTTCAGTCTAGATCCCTCAGCCCTCAAAATATTTTCAAGTAACTTTCCCTTATTTGCTTTTTATCGTTCCTTATTATGCTTGCACACTGCTACAATGATTTCGGGTATCCGTTTATTTATAATTCATCAGTTTCTTTAACAAATAATCGAGGTATATTATGGCAGTAGTAGTAGGTAATGTATTAGGCAACTTAAAAGGTAAACTGGGCAACCTTGCTGCAAGAACAGTAGAAGGTAAAACAATTTTATCTGCCCGTCCATCCAGCTTCAACGTAAATTACGACCCCTCAATGGTTGAAGTTCGTCAAAGATTTGCTGTCACTGCAAATTTTTCCAAATATGTTTATGATCTTCCTGCTCTTGCCGCAATCTGGCAAAACTATAAAGCAAAGGGCATTTCAGTTTGCAACACAATTTTCAAGGCAAATTTTCCTTTCTCAAATACAATTATGCCTACGGAAAATAATAAAATCTGTCCCGATGGATTTTCATTGAATGTGTTGAATCCGGTTATCATAAGTGATAGTCTTAGGGCTGAAATATCTCCTCTTAACACAGTTTCAGTTTTTTCGCCTGAAGAAGTTAATGTAACAATATCCGCTCTAATCTGTTTCTTCAATCCTGGCAATCTCGAAGATCCTGCTTTTCAGCTAATAAAACTTTTCAAAGATGTCCCTGCTTTTAATTTCACTACTGCATACAACTTGAATATCGCTTTTAATGTTATAGAAGCTGGCATTGCAGACAAGTATTTGAACAGGACAGTGTATCTTTGTGTAGCAACCAAAAATGCTGCTGGTAAAGTTATTCAGCATTCATCTTCGTTTTCATCAGCTATTCAAGCAGTTGCTCTTACTTAATCCTTCCATAAGGCTTCCTCTCCGTGGGGAAGCCTGCTATAAATCTCTTTATCTGTATTTCTTCCTATCCTCAACCCTAATGTCTTCGTTTCGCTTTCTTGACAGCTACGCCGTCAACCGCTCCACTCAGTCATAAAGGCTCTCAGTAAGTCCTAACATAAACATCCTAAGGGTAGCTATGTCACTTCTTTCCATAACTACCAAAAACAATCCGGTATTGTCTGTTACTCCTAAAGGCGTAACTGTTAAAATATATTTTGCCCGCGAATCCAAAGCTTAGTCTTAACCTTTCATTATCATAAAACTGGCAAGGGTATATAAACGAAGCAGCGATTTTTCTGTCTTATAGTTTCATTGTTCTTATCGCTGCTTCGCCCTTGCTTTGCATCATAGTATTATCAAAACCCTTTTTATCAAGTCCTGCCATAATTTCGCAAAAACATTCTTAAGCGGGCAAAATATGTTTTTTAGGGGTAGTCCGCCCATTGCTGAATTATAACCAAATTAAAAGGAGCTACAATGATTTCAAATCAAAAACCGGGAGAATTAAAATCACTAATTGAACATTTAAAAAGTTCAAATTGGATTCCCGAACACATTTGCAGTAAAAATCTAAAAATTATTGCTCAAGTTCATTCGGTAAATACTATGCATAACATAGTAATTGCACAAACAAAACAATGTAAAATTTGCGGTAAAAAGTTTGAAGAATCTAATCCGGAGGGTATCAAATGAAAGTTTATGAAAGCAGCCATCAAACTATGCGGGATTATAAAAAAGTCCCGCAGATTAAAATAAAAAACAACAAACTTTCAAATAGTGGATTTTTTATCGGAAAGGAATTTCAGATAGTATATCTAAAAAATAAAATAATTCTTAAATTAGTCAGTACACAATAAAAAATTATTAAATTAGTGGATTATGTTCTTTGGAGTCCATACAAACTCCATACATTTTGGCTTATATATCATCGGGATTTTCGGAATTGTTTAAAAGTAAAAAGCCCGATTTCATTACAAAATCAGGCTTTTCGTGAGCTGGTGATGGGACTCGAACCCGCAACCTGCTGATTACAAGTCAGCTGCTCTGCCAATTGAGCTACACCAGCATTTTAAGAACCAAAATTTAATATTTTTCCAGAATCTAATCAACATTTTTCTGAAAAAGTTGAAATTATTATTTTTATTTGAATATAACAAAAATAGTGCACTTTGGAAAAGATTTCGAAAAACCAGCTTAAATACTATTCTTCGCTTCTTCTAAAGAAAATTAGAAAGGAAGAAGGCAAGTTTTTAGTAGAAGGATTCAAACTTATTTCGGAAGCATTTAGTTCTTCGTACGCTTGCGAAGCAATTATAGTAACTGAAAAAAATATTACCAACGCAAAAAAACTTTTTGTAGATTATAATTTTACATATTTCATCGCTACAGAAAAAGAATTTGAACGTTTAAGCGATACTGTAAATCCACAGGGAATTGCGGGCGTTTTTTCTGTTTCAAAGAAAAAAAGTTTTCCCCGTAACATAAAAATTGTTGCCGCTTTAGAAAATATTTCCGATCCAGGCAATCTTGGAACAATTTTACGCAATTGCGACTGGTTTGGTATTTCGGATATTATTTATAGTCCGGATTGTGCCGAAATATTTAATCCCAAAACCCTTAGGGCAAGCATGGGGTCAGTTTTTCATTTGAACTTTATTTTACCTGATAATTTTTATAATGAAATTATCAGATTTAAACAAAATGGATATACGGTGTTAAATTCGGATATGAATGGTGAAAGTATTTATCAATTTAAAATTCCGGAAAAAATGGTTGTTATTTTTTCGAATGAAGCTAACGGACCCACTAAACAGATAGGCGAAATTGCGGATTATAATATTACAATCCCGAAATTTGGAAATGCCGAGTCGTTAAATGTTGCCTGTGCTTCAGCAATTATTCTATCGGAAATTTTTGCCTCTAGTCAGATTGTCTTGCATAAATAATAAAATCGATTGCCGCTGGTTTTAATCCGGCGCTGGATAACAGCATATTAATTTGCCCGCGATGATATGAACTGTGATTTAGAAGGTGGGTTAAAACATCGGAAAATTTATCTTCGTGATAATTTCCTTTCAGGTCAAAATAACTAATTGTTTCTTCCAAACTTTTTTCGCTCGCTCTTTTAATATAATTTGTCCATTTAGTTGTTGATTGTCCGGAAAGAATTTTACATTCAGGAAGCGAGTATTCATCCCACGGCGAAATTGTGTGTTCTTTATTTTTACGAACACGTTCGAACCATAAATCCTGCGCTCCGATAATATGACTCATTAGTTTTACACATTTATCGGGAATGTTATCACTTTTAGAAAGATGCGAAATAAGCGAAGTATTTGCCCAATTATTAAATTCAAACAGTTTTAGATAATGTTCTTTCATAATTTAATTATACATATCCCACAAAATATTGAACCTGATTCCTCTGCTTTGTTTTGGATAAAAAGGTATTATATAATAATTGTTGTTTGTAATATTTTCCCAAACTATCGAAATTTGCGCGCGATCCTGAATTCTTCCGGATATAAATAAATCCAGCTGATAGTTTGAAGGCGTTACGCTATTAACGTATTTATTGGAAAAAGAATTTAGATTATTATACTTTAAGACCGGAATTATGTTTTCGTGATCGTAAATGCCGTTATCTGTCTTGCTGAAAGCATAAAAATTAATTCCGGCTTTTAGATTTAAGTTATTACTGAATAAGTTATTTTTATAATAAAGTCCTGCAAATAAAGTATATTCAGGAAAATCGATTTTCTGCTTTGCTTTGTAAAAATAGGATGTACCGTTAAAATCAAACTGCAATTTCCAAACATCCAAGCAAAAATTAAGATTTGTTCCAAAACGGGTATTGTTGCGGAAAGAATAAAATTCGTCGGAAAAAACTGCTGCAGAATCGTAAACAGTGTAAACTGAAGGGAAAATGAGGTTTTCGGTTTTTAAAGTAAAAAAGGAAAGATTTCCGCTGAGGAAATTGTTTTTATACTTTATTCCGATTTCGGATGATGCGGCTTTTTTAATTTTGTGTTGGCTATATTTATCAGTAATGGTTTTTTCGAGCAGAGAAAAAGGCAATTCCGTAAACGATAATCCGGCATAAAATATAAATGTTGAATCGATATTTGCAGTAATATCGCTGCCAAAAGAGAAATAATTTCTATTGTCATCTTTATAATTTTTGAAAAATATTGATGGAGTTAATGCAGAATCCATTAAAAAATACTTTAAACCTGCTGCAAGCGAAATTGAATTATCGAATTTCTCATCACCGAACAATTCTCCGGAATATTTAACTTTTTCAAAGTTTAGTCTCGCATCAATATTCAATCTGCCGGTATTTATAATCTGCCGTATTGTGCTTCCATAAGCAGTATATTTTTTATTGCGGAAAATTATTTCCTTTTTATCAATTTTGTCGCTGCTTATTTCGTTTTGCCTGAATTGATCGAGATTGAAGTAATGATAAAATGAAATTGAAGATGGCGAATTCTTAATCATTTCGGCATCGATAGAAAAGTTGAAATTGTGCTGAAGATTTTTTGAATACCTGTTTTCGAAATAAACATTATCGTTGTTATATTCAAACACCGATAATTCGTTTTCGATTGTGTTATTATCCGGATCGATGCCTCCGGATAGTCCCAATTTCGAAAATAAATTGCTGTAGTTTCCGGTAATTGAAAAATTTTCGGAAAAATAATAACCCGTTCCGGCTTCAATCTGCCAGGAAGAAAATGAGTTGTTTTTGCTTATTGCCGAATTGCCGTTATACGAAATATGGTTTACATCAAAATAAAACGGCATTTTGTTCAGCAGAAAACTGTTGAATAAAAAATTTACTCTGCCTTCTTCTTCCGTTCCGAGAAAGATGCGGAGTTTTGAAACAGGTTTTGCAGGGTAATAGCTGTCTTTCACAAAATTAATAGCTGCCGGATTAACAGAGTTACCATATAAAAATCCGCGCGGGAGAGGTATTATTTCAATCTTCTTTAAAGTTTCTAAAGCAATATAATTCAAATCGAAAGAGTTATTTAACCGGTTATTAATTAAATTACCATTTGACAAATAACTTACATTATTAAACCCCAAACCGTAAATCTTTGCTTCCGATATTAATCCCGGAAGTCCGGTGCTCTTCAAAAAGCCGAAAGGCACGATGTTAAAAAGATCACCGGCAAATCTGTAATCGATAAAAAATAAACCAGTATCATAAATACTAAATCCGTAACTGCTTTCACTTTGTGTTATATTTTCTAATATAAACGGTTTAAAAGCTGTTTTTTTATTTTTTGTACTGTCCTGAATTAGAGAAGAAGAATCCGAATGAATAACCGTATCTTGAATTACGGAAACAGAATCCTGAATAAAAGGTACGTTAATATTTAAACTGGCAGCATTTGCAGCTGCTATCGAAAAAAATAAAACAAGCAGAAATATTCGCATAAAAATTAAGTTGAAAATGATAATAAAATTTGGATTTAAAGATAATGAAAATTAAATTTTCAGACAGTTATTTGTTTAATTGATTGCTTTTTCTAGAAAAAAGGTAAATATTTTAAAAATAATGCCATTTTTATTAGGTTTTTTTAATATTTCATTTTGATTATGTAAAAAAATATATTTATTTTTAATCAGACTTTTAACTTTTAACCACAACAACTAAAATAAAGGTAAACATTATGGCAAAAAAACCAATGACCAAAGGCGAAATAGTTGATCATTTTGCTGAAAAATTTGGAGTAACCAAAAAATTAGCAGGTCAAATTATTGACGAATATGCAGCACTTGTCTACAAAGAAGCAAAAAATGACTTTACATTACCAGGTATTGGTAAAATGGTAGTTGTTAAAAGAGAAGCCAGAGAGGGCAGAAATCCTTCAACAGGACAAAAGATTAAAATTCCGGCTAAGCAAGTTCTAAAATTCCGTGTAGCTAAAGCTTGTTCGGATGCAGTATTAAAGTAATATTATAAAAAAAGCCCTTATTTTAAAGGGCTTTTTTGTTTTTACTTTTTGAAAATCCCGCAGACTTTTCCATTTTTTTTAGCAAATCATTATATAATTCTTTCGAAACAGAACTAAGAATTATTTTAAGCAGTTCGTTGTAATTTTTTAAATGTCTGTAAATACCAATCTTAATTTTACCATCTGCTGCTGTTATGTATATAGGACGGCTGTAATTACCGTTGAAAATCCCACCCGAAATATCTTCAATTTCTGTGAACTTAATTTCAACATTATCTTTTTTTCCTAAAAAATTTTCACAGACAATTTTTTCGGAATTGATTTCTATTTTAAAAGGAAAATATTCCTTTATTTTAACATAAAACCTAATGATGATGTAAAACAAAAGTAAATGAATAATAAGTGGAAAAATAAAAAACCAGGAATTCAATAATCCGCCAAGAGAATAAAAAATATAAATAATCATAATAACGGAAAGGGGAATAAAACTGTATTTAAGTATCAATTTTGCAGGAAAAGAGTATTCAAATATTTTCATAGTATATTATTTCAGGTTGTTTATAGTTTTTGTGTCAGTTCTTCCGCCAAGGTATCTGTATAGAAAATCTTCAATTGTCTGGTATAATTCAATTCTGTTTTCTTCATTAATAAAATGATGTCCTTCGTTTTCCTTAAATACAGTTGTAACCTTAACATTATTTTCTCTAAGGGTATCGATATATTTATCAATTTCCTTATAATCAATTTGCGCATCGTTTTTGCCATAAGAAATTAGCACAGGACATTTAACCTTATGTGCAAAAAATTGCGGCGAAGTATTATGAATCTGCACAGAATCTTTAACTGGATGGCCAATCATGTCGTACATCATCTCTCGTAAAGGTTCGTAGCTGGGAGAAATCTCCTTTAATAATGAAAACAGATTTGTCGGTCCGTTCATAGAAATTCCGCATTGATATTTTCGGGGATAAGATGTTATGCCCATCAGTGCAGCATAACCGCCAAAAGAGTAGCCCATTATTGCAACTTTGCTCGGGTTTGTTAATTTTTGTTTTATCATCCAGCTGAGACCGTCATCAATATCATCCTGCATTTTCTTTCCCCATTGCTTAAACCCAGCGGTGTAGAATTTTTTGCCATATCCTTCGGAGCCCCGGTAATTTACCTGTAATACTGCATAACCTCTGTTTGCAAGAAACTGAACCAGGTGAAAATATTGCCATGTATCGCGCAGCCAGGGACCTCCGTGAGGCATAACCACAGTTGGCAGATTATTTTGTTCAGAGCCTTTGGGTAATGTAATATAGCCATTAATTAAAATACCATCGCGAGACGTAAAGCTAATTGGTTTCATCTCGGAAAGATAATATTTATTTAAAGCAGGATTATCGGTAGAAAGTTTGCTAAATTCATTGTTCAGTAGATTGTAATAATAATATTCTCCCGGATTGCGGTCGGATGTAATTTTAACAATAAACTTAGTTTCATCTTCATTTGCATCGGCAATAGTTACTACTTCGTCAATGAAATTACTTTTTATTTTGTTTAAAAATATTTCGAAATCATTATCTAAAAAATGAAATTCTTTTTTTTCGGAATAATATTGTGCAGCAAGCGGTTTAAAGTGTTTTTCAGACCAAAAAATATTATCGACATCCACAAATGGATTTTCGTAAATTACTTCAGTTTCTCTTTTCTTTTTAAGATCGTATTTTACTAATGCTTTTTTATCCCGATTAAGATTGGACAATGCATAGATATAATTATTGTCGCTCGAAAAAAATAAAGGCATAAAATAATCATAATAATCAATGAGCATAAGCGGTTTAAATTTAGGACTGCCTGAATCGCGATAGAGAATACCGTTTTTCCTTCCGTCTGTTGCAATTGCAATACGTATTTCGCCGGAATTATCGGGAATCCACATTATTACATTTCCCGGATTACGCATGATTTCTTCATATTTCCCGGTATTAATATCAAGTTTATATACATCATTGAACGATTTCCCGCGAATATTCATTTCAACAAGGATTTTATCTTTCTCATTTTTTAGGATTTGAATAACATTTACAGAGCCGTTTATCTCATTTGTGAGGGCTTTTTCATCTTTCCCGTCTTTTTTTACCGAAAAAATCTGATATTTCTCATCTCCTTCGTAATCCATCATATAAACTAAAACATCATTGTTTACCCAAAAATAATGTAAAATATCCCGCGAAGTGCCGGTTATGCGTTTTACTTCGTTTGTTTCAATATTTTTTACAAAAATATTTAATCTTTTTTCCCAGGATTCGAGATAAGATATATTTTTTCCATCCGGCGATAATTTAAAAGCTGACTTAACAGGATTTTCAAAAAAATCGCTGATAGGAATTATAGGCGGTTGTTTTTCGTTGCTGCAAAAGTTAAGCAATAGCGGTAAAAATAATATTATATAAAGAGGTATTAATTTCATATTTAATAATTTTATGGTTTAATTAGACGGACTAATGCTTTTTTGTTGGTCAAGTCTTTTTTATTCAAAAAGATACTATAAATTATTGATTGTAAATATATACTTTTTTATATCAAACTTCTTTTTGCAACCGTTGTAATTCATATAACGGATTTTCCCAAATACAGGTCTATCGCTCCATGCTCGGTCGTGAATGCCTCCAACAGACCAGGCAATTCCAGCATATCCATTCGGATCTCGCCCGTCAAATTCATATTTGTCGTTAAGATAAATTGCATATTCAATTGCTTCTTCCGGAGTTTCAGTCCACTCCAATAATTTTTTTGCCCAATACATCCTGAGATAACTATGCATTTTTCCGGTAATTATCATTTCTTGTTGAGCAGCATTCCAAAGTTCATCGTGAGTATCGGCATATTCAAATTTATCTAGGGAATAAATAAACTCCCTTTTATCTATGCGATGTTCATTTAATGTTTTTTGCGCCCATAATGGCAGTCCGCTAAAATTATCGTAATTATTGTTGTAAAAGCAAAAATTATCAGATAATTCTTTGCGGATAACCAATTCATCTAAAAAAGAATCAACCGATTCGGCATTTATTCCGCAAGCTGTTATTTTATTTAAAATTTCCTGCGAGCAGATAGTTCCGAAATGAAGATACGGGGATAGTCCGGATAAAGCATCAAGGTTAGGATTATTTCTGTGGGTTTTATAGTTTTGCAAACGGGTTGAAATAAATTCATCCAATCTGTTTAATGCAGCTTTTCTACCTGGTTTTATGGGTAATTGGGTATAAGGAATATTTAAAATAGTTCTTATTTTTTTCCAGTCTGTTTTTTCAATTTCTTTTGAATTATTAAAAACAGGAATAGCAGGAAAGTCAGTCATAAATTCCGGTATTCTTTTTTGTATTTTCGGACGAATGGTATATGCTGCAAATTCAGCTTTATCCGATGCAGTTTTGCAAGGTACAATATTATGTGCGTCGGTTTCGAAAAAAGGAATTTTAATAGCCGCAGCGATTTTAGTTTTCCATTCTATAATTTCTTTTAACGGATTGAAATCAGTAACGAGAACAGAGATGTTGTTTTTGATAGTATATTCAGGAATATTTTTTACCGGATTGCCTAATAATAAATCAAATTTAATATTTCTTTTGAAAAGTTCAAATTCAACTTCCTCAAGTCCGCAAAGCAAAAAATCGAAATGTCTTTTAGAAGCATAGGAAAAACTTTCAAGAAGATTGAATACTACAAAAATCCGTTTATTGTATTTTTCTGCAAGAAAAGATGCTGAATAAAATGCCCAATTGCTTTCTATACGCTGTTCGCGCTGCATCCAATAAGCAATTTCGCCGTTTCCTATTTCACCAACATTTAATTTTGAAATTCTATCCGATAATTTTCCGTCAAAAATTATCATTTACCCATTTCACAAATAGTATCGAACTCTGTTTTTTGTATAGGCATTACAGATAAACGGTTCCCTCTTTGAAGAAGTTTCATCTGCTGAAGTTCAGCTTTTGAGCGTAATTTTTCGAGCGGAATAAAAGTATTAAACTTAGAAGCGAATTTAACATCAACTAAAAACCAGACTGGTTTATCCGAATGACTCTTCGGGTCGAAATATCTGCTTTCCGGATCAAAAGCCGTTAAATCCGGATGCGATTCTATTTCAATAGTACAAATTCCTGCAACACCAGGAGGATTGCAATTACTATGATAGAATAATACAAGATCGCCTTTTTTCATTTCATCCCGCATAAAGTTCCGGGCTTGGTAGTTTCTTACACCTTCCCAGCTTGTTATACCCGAAGGACTGTCTTTTAAATCGTCTATCGAAAAAACGTCAGGTTCTGATTTTATTAACCAATATTTCATAGTAATTACTAAATAGTTTAATAATGATATTAACGTCCAATTTACAAAAAAAGTTTGAAAGATAAGCTAAAAAAAAAGCTGCAAAAAGCAGCTTTTTTTTAATTTCCTAAAAGAATCCCTCCATCCTTAAAAACAGCCAGACCCCTTTTGGCGGTTCCAATCCATTTATTGCCTTTTTCATCAATAGTTATTGATAATATCCTGTCTGATGGCAATCCGGACTCAGCACGCTTAAAAATAGTCCATTTATCTTTATTGATTTTTGCCATTCCGCCATTTGTGCCTATGTATTTAATATTGTCATCATCAATTGCAATTGCTGTAATGTAATCGTCAGGCAATTTAGAGTTTTGGGAATTGTAAACCTTCCAATTCTCATCATCAAAAACATTCAAGCCGCCGCCGAAAGTGCCAATATATTTTTCTCCTATAGGGCTGATTTTTATGTCGAAAATTTTATTATGCGACAAATCGGAATTAGATGTATTGAAAACAGTCCACTGCGAATTATCGTATTTTGCAACTCCGCCATCAAGGGTTCCTACCCAAACATTTCCGCCTTCGTCAATTGCAATTGAACTTACACCGATTGAAGGAAATGTCGAATTCTCAGGATTGAAAATTGTCCATTCAGCCCCGTCATATTTTGCAATTCCGCCGTCGTAAGTTCCTATCCATTTATTTCCATTAGCATCAACAGCTAATGCGGTTACATAATCGGCAGGAAGACTTGAGTTGGTTTTATCAAAAATAGTCCAGCTGAATTCGTTGTATTTAACTAAACCTTTATCTGTTCCAATCCAAACATCTCCATTCTTTTCATTCGCAAAGCATCTTACATAATTTGACGGAATTTTTGAATTTTGAGTATTAAAAATCTGCCAGGTGTTGTTTGCAAAAACAATTAGTCCATTATCATCAGAAGCGATATATAATTTATTTTGAAGACCAACAGACAAAGACAGTATATTGCTTGACGAAATGCCGGTATTTTCACTATTAAATGTTTCCCATTTTTTTTCATCCATTTTTGCAACGCCTTTAAAAGAAGAAATCCACTTATTGCCGCTTTCATCAACAAGGAATGATGTAATTGAGTTAGAGGGAATATTTGAATTTTCTTGGTTGTAAATAACCATGTCTGGAGTGTCAAACTTTACTAGTCCGCCTCTGTCAGTTCCAATCCACATATTTCCATCGCTGTCGGGCTTAATAAACCAAATTTTATTATCAGGTAATTGCGAATTCTGATTATTGAATGCTTCCCAGCTTCTACCATCATATTTTACAACACCTGCCTTAAATGTACCTGCCCAAATTATTCCTGAAGGATCAATATATACCGAAGTTATTCTGTCATCGCCGATACCGGAATTTTTGGAATTAAAAACTTTCCATTCCTTCCCGTCAAATTTTAGCAACCCGTTTCCAATTGTGCCAATCCATTTATTTCCATTAATATCAATTGCAATTGAACGAATCATATCGCTGGGGATATCAGAATTATTTGTTGTGTAAGATGTGAAATTAGTACCATTATATGAATATAGTCCGTCTCCTAAAGTTGCAATCCAGATTACTCCGTCATAATCTGTTACAAGGTCAATAACTCTTTGGTAAGGTAAAGGAGAATTAGAAGCATCGAAGACTGTCCAGATATCGTTGCTGTATTTTACAAGGCAAACATCGGTACCAATCCATAAATTAAAATTTGGATCCACCATAACGCATTGAATAATATCGGAAGGAAGTTTTGAGTTAGTTTTGTTGTAAGTGGTTGATTCGCCTGTGTTAATATCGATTTTAACTAAACCAGCATCAGTGGCAACCCATAATAAATCACCTTGTAAAGCTAAGGAGTTGGAAATTCTACCGGAAGTTTTGTAAGATTTCCACTCAATACTTGTTTGTGCATACTGTTGAGAACAAGCAATAAAAAGAGAAATGACTATCATAACATATTTAATATTTTTCATCGCTAAACCTGCAATTAGTTTCGATTTTATATTTAGCAACAATTATACCATAAAAATTAACCTGATATAATTCATTAAATATGTCAGTGTGTAAAGAAAATTAAAAAAATGAGAATGAATAATTGCAAATTCTAAAAATGATACACTTATAACAATGGTTGAAAAAAGCGTATAATTATAGTCCGCCTTCCTTATAAACAGCAACGCCAGATTTAGAAAAACTTGTCCACAACTTACCTTCAGTGTCAAAAATCATTGCCTGAACTTTTCCATGTGGCATTTTTGTGTTTTGCTCATTTAATACCAGCCATTCCATATCAGAATTTAATACGGAAATTCCGCCTCCGAATGTACCGATATACAAATTATTATTTCCATCGGCAGTTAAACAGGATATGGCATTGTTAGGGATACGGGAATTATTTTGATTGAATACAGTAAAAACATCCTTATCTACTTGAACAAGACCGCCGCCAAATGTTCCAATCCAAAGTTTATCATTCAGTGCTTTTACGGAATAAATTTTATTATGCGGCAAAGCTGAATTAGTTCTGTTAAATGTAACCCAATTATTATCAACTAGTTTTGCTACTCCCGCATCAAAGGTACCAATCCACAGAGTTCCGGAGTTATCAATTTCAATACAGGAAATTGTATTGGATGGAATAGAAGAATTTGTTTGATTATATACAAGCCAATTTGCGCCATCGAATCTTGCAAGTCCGCCGGAGAAAGTTCCAATCCACAAAAAATTATTTTTTTCATCGAATTTGAGGCAATTAATAATGTCGTTAGGAATAGGAGAATTTTGACTATTATAATTTGTAAAGTTATCGTTATCAATTCTAACAAGCCCTTTTTCTGTTCCAATCCAATAAATGCCTTTATTATCGATAATCGCAGTTTTTATACAATTATCGGGCAATGCGGAATTTATATTATTAATAGTCTGCCAATCAGTTCCGTCAAACACCGAAAATCCTTTAGTCAGCGTTCCAAGAATTACTTTATTTTTATCAATTGCAATTGATTGAACATCGTTATCAGCCAATCCCGAATTAGTTTGATCGTAAAAAATCCAGGAATTTGCTTCCATTTTAAATATGCCTTTGCTAAAAGTTGTAATATATTTAATATTTCTTTTATCAATGTTGATTGAAACAATATTATTATCAGGTAAATCCGTATTTAAACTATTAAATAAAGTAAATTCATATTCATCGAATTTAACAATACCTGCACGTGTGCCAAGCCATTTGTTGTTGTTACGGTCTATTTCAATTGTTTGTATTAAATTATTAGGTATTTTTGAATTCTGCTGATTGTAAGCTGTCCAGGTATTGCCGTCATATTTTATCAAACCGCCTTTATTTGTTCCAACCCATAACTTGTTGTTATTGTCAATAGCTAAACATTCAATTTTATTATCAGGCAAATCATAGTTTGTCCACTCTTTACCGTTATAAGAATTCACTCCATTTTCAGCTGTGCCTGCCCAGACAATTCCAACATCTTCAACGTCGATAGAAGTAATATTGTCACTGCTTATTTTTGAATTATCGGTATTGTGGATTGTACTGTTAACGCCATCAAACTTAATAACCCCGCCTCCTTCTGTACCAATCCATATATTATTAAATCTATCTGTTGCAAGAACAGAAATCTTAAAATCGGGTAGTGAGGCATTTTGCGAATTATAAACTGCCCAATTGCTGCCGTTAAACCACAACAGATCTTTGTTTATTCCCACCCAAACATCGCCGGAATTGTCAACTGTTAAAGCTGTTACTATATTTCCAGTAAGTCCGTTGCTTTTATCAAATAATTCACTTTGCAAAGTAAATTTATTAATTCTATTCAGACCCAACTCTGTTGCTACATATAAGTATTTATCATCAGATACTATTTTTTTGGGAAATTTACCCTTTATTTCATATTTAATAAAAGTATAATTGTCTTGTGCAAAAAGATGCACAACCATAAACAAACAAAAACAAATAACTAAGCGCATTTTCATCTTTTCCATAATTATGTATAGGTAGTAGTTACTATATCAATTATTATGCCTTTAGCAAAATTTAACACAAATCTGTTATATAAATGAAAATAATAACGGATTTGCTGAAAATAGGATAAGTTTACTAAAGATATATATTCTGAATAAAAAAAGGCGGTAAAAACCGCCTTTTTTCTATTATTTTTTTTGAGCTATGAGATTAAGAGCTCCGCCTGCTTTAAACCATTCAAATTGATTTTTATTTATTGAGTGGTTCAGCAAACATTCATCAATCGATCCGTCGGAATGTTTTAAAATCATTTTAAGAGGTTTATTTGGTGCAAACTCTTTTAAACCTGATATTGAAATTCTGTCGTCTTCTTTAATTTTATCATAATCAGCAGGATTTGAAAAAGTTAACGGCAGCATTCCTTGCTTCTTAAGATTTGTTTCGTGAATGCGGGCAAAACTTTTAGCAATTATAGCTTTTCCATTTAAATATCTCGGTTCCATAGCAGCCTGCTCGCGTGAAGAACCTTCGCCGTAATTTTCATCTCCTACAACAACCCATCCGATATTTTTAGATTTATAATCTCTTGCAACAAGATGAACTTCGGAATATTGCCCTGAAAGAAGATCTTTAGCTTCGCCGGCATTACCGGTAAACGCATTTATCGCACCTAAAAACATATTTTTCGAAAGATTATCCAGGTGTCCCCGAAATCTCAACCAAGGACCTGCAGCAGAAATATGATCTGTTGTACATTTACCCTTAACCTTTAAAAGAAGAGGTAAATCGGAAAAGTCATTTCCTTCCCAGGCAGGAAAAGTTTCCAAAAACTGCAATCTTGCACTGCTCGGGTCAATTTTTACTTCTATTTTTGAACCGTCTTCTGCAGGTGCAACAAACCCGTCTTCTCCAACTTCGAACATATTTTTAGGCAGTTCATCGCCTTTAGGGGGATCGAGTTTTACTTTTTCGCCTTTATCATTTATTAGTTCGTCGGTTATTGGATTAAAAGACAATTTGCCGGCTATTGAAAGTGCAGTAACTAATTCGGGACTTGCCACAAAAGCATATGTTTGAGGATTTCCGTCATTACGTTTTGCGAAATTTCTGTTAAACGAAGTAACAATTGTATTCTTTTCCTTTGTTGGATTATCCATACGGGTCCACATTCCAATACAAGGACCGCAAGCGTTTGCAAGCACATTTCCGCCAAATTCCTGTAAGGTTTTTAATTGTCCGTCGCGTTCGATTGTTGCTCTAACTCTTTCCGAGCCGGGAGTAATATTAAACTGAGTGCTGGCTTTTAATCCTTTCGAAAAAGCTTGTTTTACGATATTAGCAGCTTTATCTATATCCTCGTAACTCGAATTTGTACAGCTTCCAATTAAAGCCACGCTTATATTTTCAGGAAATCCGTTTTCTTTAATAGCATCTTTAATTTCAGATACTGTCCAAGCTTTATCAGGAGTAAAAGGTCCGTTAAGATGAGGCTCTATTTCGCTTAAATTAATTTCGATTACCTGATCGTAAAAGTCGGAAGGATTTTCTAAAACTTCGGGATCAGCATTTAAAAGATTGCTAATTTTATCAGCCATTTCTGCAACATCACCTCTTCCGGTTTTAATAAGATATGCCGACATTTTTTCATCGTAGCCGAATATTGAAGTTGTTGCTCCAATTTCGGCGCCCATATTGCAGATTGTTCCTTTCCCCGTGCAGGAAATAGATGAAGTGCCTTCTCCGAAATATTCTACAATGCAGCCTGTTCCGCCTTTTACTGTAAGTATTCCGGCAATTTTCAAGATAACATCTTTTGCCGATGCCCATCCCGATAATTTTCCTGTAAGTTTAATTCCTATTTGTTTAGGCCATTTAAGTTCCCAAGCCATACCCGACATAACATCAACAGCATCAGCTCCGCCTACTCCGATAGCAATCATCCCAAGGCCGCCTGCATTTGGTGTATGCGAGTCGGTACCTATCATCATTCCACCCGGGAAAGCATAATTTTCGAAAACAACCTGATGGATAATTCCAGCTCCCGGTTTCCAAAATCCTACGCCGTATTTTCTGCCCACTGTCTCCATAAAATCGTAAACTTCTTTATTATCCGATTTAGCTTTCGATAAATCCTTATCAGCTCCAAATTCGGCTTGAATAAGATGGTCGCAATGAATTGTTGAGGGAACAGCAACTTTTGTGCGACCTGATTTCATAAATTGGAGCATTGCCATCTGTGCTGTAGCGTCCTGCATTGCTACGCGGTCGGGTGATAATTCAACATAATCTGCTCCGCGTTTATATTCGCTTATCTGTGCATCCCACAAATGCGAAAAAAGAATTTTATCCGTCAGTGTCAATGGTCTGTTCAACGCATTTTTTATTTTCTTTTGTTTGTCTTCAAGGTTTCGATAAAAATTTTTTATCATATCGATATTTGCTGTCATAATTTTATCCTATAATATTTTAAATTTCAAAGGGGGTTTTATTTCTGATAAAGAGACCGTTCAGCCAGCTCGCACAATATATGGCCTATTGTAATATGTCCTTCCTGAATACGCTGAACATTTTCGGAAGGGACAATTATTGCTTTATCAACAATTGATTTTAATTTGCCGCCGGAGCCGCCTAAAAAACCGATTGTTTTAATGTTTTTCTCTTTTGCTTTTTCTACTGCTTTAATAACATTTTCGGAATTTCCGCTTGTGGATATTGCAATAAGCACATCACCGGAATTCCCAAGTCCTTCCACGCTGCGTGCAAAAACATTTATAAATCCGATATCATTACCGCCTGCGGTAAGATTAGATGTATCGGTAGTCAATGCAATTGCCGGAATAGCAGGTCTGTTTAAATCGTGCGACAAGCGTATCATAAACTCAGTTGCCAGATGCTGGCAATCGGCAGCGCTGCCGCCATTTCCGCAAAGTAATAATTTATTACCTTTTTTAAATGAATTGACAAGAATATTTAAAGCATCCGAAATATCCTGCGAACACTTTTCAAAAATTTCTAATTTTACCTGCGAACTTTCGGAAAGGGATGAATTAATAAATTCTGTTATGTTCAATTTTAAAACTCCTTTTCAAACAAAAATTCCTGTTTTAAAATGAACTGCATCAGCAAATTCTTTTATTTTGCCCAAATTATTTTCATCTTCAAAATAATTGCCTGTAACAATAACTTTTGCTCCGTTTTCAACTTTCCGGCTTATTTCAGAACAGTTGCGAAGTCCGCCGCCAACAATTACCGGAACCGAGCACACAGATGAAACAAGTTTTACGGTTTCATCCGGAACAGAAGAATCGGCGCCGCTGCCGGCTTCCAAATAAATCATTTTCATACCGATATATTCTGCTGCCAAGGCAGTTGCTGCTGCTATTTCAGGTTTATGTCTCGGAATCGGCTTGCTTGAGCTTATATACTCCACGGTTGTTGATTTACCGGATTC
>Ga0123335_1004559_pt1 | contig 17793 bp, 12 predicted proteins | sample BiotimSIPDNA_2_FD_89707 | JGI IMG/M metagenome (GOLD analysis project Ga0123335, IMG submission 89707) | Anaerobic biogas reactor microbial communites from Washington, USA - Biogas_R2 time_0 SIP DNA | ecosystem: Engineered > Bioreactor > Anaerobic > Unclassified | place: Washington, USA...
ATCTTTGCCTTGAGCCATTGGTTGTGCCTCCTAAATGTCTTTTTCGTTATTAACATTCTATAGGAGCCCCAATGGCTTTTATCTATTCCATTTTCAAGTTGCGAACATCAGTCTACGTGACCATTTGATATAACAAACTTTCATTTTTATACGATATAATGCACTGGTCCTAAAGGAAGAAGGAAATGCAAAGGAGAGAAGAATATCCGTGATTTACGCGATTATACTTTTCGTAGTCACGTATGTGCTGATGCTGACTTTTGGGAAGTATCGCACATGCATTGCTCTCGGTTCGGCTACTATATTCATTATTTCCGGAATGTTGCCGCTTAACCAAATCTTTGGTGCCATTGACTTCAATGTGCTCATGATGATTGCCGGTACGATGGGTTTGGTTCAGTTGTTTATCGACAGTAAAATGCCTTCGCTCCTTGCTGATCTGGTTATGGAAAAGGTCCCCAATATCCAGATGGCTGCTGTTGCGCTGGCGCTCTTTGCGGGATTCATCTCCGCATTCGTCGATAATGTTGCCACCGTTTTGATGGTCGCCCCTGTAGCTCTGGAGATCTGCAAAAAACTGAAAACGAATCCGGTTCCGTTTATTATCGCGATTGCTGTGTCTTCCAACCTGCAAGGTGCCGCGACGCTTGTGGGCGATACGACCGCTATCATGCTCGGCTCCTACGCAGACATGAATTTCATTGACTTTATCTTCTATAAAGGTAAGCCCAGTATTTTCTTTGCGGTTGAGATTGGCGCGCTTACCTCTGCAATCATTCTGGCACGGCTGTTCCGCAAAGAGAAACAGCTGGTCCCCAAGGGTGCGCCTCGCACGGTTGTCACTGATTATGTTCCTACCGTGTTGTTGGTGGGCACGATTGTCCTTCTGATCGCTGCCTCTTTCATTCCGAACAAGCCTGCCATTACGAATGGTCTCATTTGTATCGGATTGATGATCATCGGCGTCATTTATAGCACGATTAAAGCTTCCGGCAAGGAACCCCTTGTGAGTGCACTGAAAGCGGTTGACTTTGACACCATAGGGCTGTTGTTCGGTCTGTTCCTCATCATTGGCGGCATTACTAATATGGGCGTCATTGACGCCGCCGCAAAGCTGTTGGCAAAACTCGGAGGTGGGAACGTCTTTGTCCTTTACACGGTCATCGTGTGGGCTTCCGTTTTCCTGTCCGCCTTTATCGATAACATCCCCTATGTCGCGACGATGCTCCCGGTGATTACCGGTCTTACCAATTCTCTGGGGATCGACCCGACAGTGCTATATTTTGGACTGCTTACCGGCGCCACACTTGGCGGAAACTGCACGCCCATCGGCGCTTCCGCGAACATTGCCGGTATCGGTATCCTACGCAAAGCCGGTTATGAGGTGAAAACGAAAGATTTCACCCGCATTGGTATTCCGTTCACTTTGGCCGCAGTGATCCCTGCATACATCTATATTTGGTTGCTTTATTCTTAAATCACAGCCACGTGTATGAACGTATTACTAGTCATTTGAACTACGGTGGGCACTAGATAGAATTTGGTCTTCACTTTTAGGAGATAATTGATGGGATTTAAAGTAAGGGAAATCGTTGACAAGAAAGAAGAGGAAGAAATATCCCGAGAAGTTTTGTATGACCTTCCAGAATGGTTTGGTATCCCGAAAAGTACGGAGGCATACATTGCCGACTCGCAAGACATGCCATTTCTCGCGAGCTTTGCGGATGGGGAATGCGCCGGGTTTGTTGTGCTTAATGCCACGAGCAAAGACTGTGCCGATATTTACGCCATAGGAATTAAGAAAAAAATTCATCGCATGGGCGTTGGAACGATGCTTCACGAGGCATACGAGGATATGGCTCGGGAACGTGGCTAGACGTATTTTCAAGTCAATACAGTTCAAGCGGGACATTACTAAGAGTACGAAGTGACGAATCGCTTTTATGTGTCTGTAGGTTATAAAGAACTCGAATGTTTCCCGACGTTATGGGGCGAATGTAATACCTGTCAGCTTTATATTAAATACATTGGTAATTAACGTGCTGGATATGAGGGTAGACTCCTTATGGTGACTCTGTGAACATGTGTAAGATCAAATATTCACGTGGAAGGGTCGGAGTCTGCCGAACAATCTACAGGTGTCTCTGTAACCATGTATATGATCAAATATCCATAGTAAACGCTTCCATGATCGCTTTGTAAGCGACGACCGATTTCAGCAATTGGTCGATTTCAATGTATTCGTTGACAATGTGAGCGAGTGATTCAACCGAAGGTCCGATGCCGATGGTCGGAATATTGGCTTCCCCTGCATAATGGCTTCCGTTCGTACAGAAATTGTAGTGAGAAATTTTAGATTCAATACCCGCTTCATGGAGTTTGTGTAGAGATTTGACCACAAACGGTTCTTGTTCGTCGAATAACCAGCCGGGGAAAAAGCGCTCGGCTTCAATGATCGCACCGGTATAGCAAGTTTCTTTGCCGGATGCTAAACGAACATTGAATTTGCACTTGCTATTCTTGCTCGTGTGTTCATCAATAATTTGTTGCAAAGGTTTTAGAACGTCATCGCGAGTTTCTTCCGGTAACAAGCGACGATCAAAAGAAGCTACGCAATACTCCGGAACGACGGATGCGCCGGGGTAGGGCGAAGACTTAATGTCCGTGAGTTCCAATATCCCTTTTCCTAAGACTGGATGAAGAGGTGGTGCTAGGCGTCGTATGTCTTGTATGACGTCACATAAGGCGTACACAGCGTTAAAGCCTTTCTCCGGATTGGCGGAATGTGCGGGAGATCCGAATGATTCCAATTGAATTTCGGCACGTCCTCTTTGTCCGATATTCAAGTTAAGATTCGTTGCTTCACCAATGACAACGAGGTCAGGTCTGAACTTGGCCGAGATGGCGCGAGCGGCGACGCCCTCGAATCGCTCTTCTTGCACCACGCTTGCAATCAGGATCGTGCCCGCGAAATGTCCGCGTTTCCTTTCGTAAAAATCACAAGCGGCGACAGCCATGGCGCTAACGGCTCCCTTCATATCGGAGGCACCTCTGCCATAGATTCGGTCTTCAATCATTGCTCCGACAAAAGGATCAGTAGCCCAAGCCGCAGGATTAGCAACAGGGACAACATCAATATGTCCATCAAAAAGAATTGTTTGCCCTGCACGGTTTCCTCGGATGATTGCAACGAGGCTTCCATACTCATCGACATAGAGTTCGTTGATGCCCCGTGACCGATAATATCTTTTCAGTACTTGTACTGCCTTTAGCTCTTCTCCGGAAATGCTGGGAGCGCTAATCAATTCCACGCAGAGCTGAATAACGGATTGTATGTTTTCACCTTGTGTGTTCATTTGTGTGCAGTTACCTTTCTATCAAGCGAGCGAAGTTCATTGCCCTTTAATTTTTTCGCCGGTGAATCAAGGCGGGCTGTTTACATTTTTTTCACTGTTCATTACAGTCGTGTTTAACAAGGTAGCAGGAAAAAAATGATCCGCTCTTATTCTAAATCGCCTACATAGTTGAGGATACCACCTAAATCAAAAATGACTTTATAGCCTAAATCCAGGAGCGCTTTGGCAGCTGTAACAGTGCGACGTCCGCTTTGACAATAGAGAAGGAGTGTACTGTCCGTATCCGGTACAATATCCACGATGCTCTCGATTTGGTCGAGGGGGATATTGATGCTGTTCGGGACATGGCCTTCTTCGAATTCTTCTTTCGTTCTCACGTCGATAAGATAGGTTTGTTCAGGGCGAATCTCAAGCAGCTGCTGAGCCAAGTCAAAATTTGCTAAATACGCCTTGTGTTCCTCCAGAAGCTTTTTTGAGGATGTGATGACTGCTTGTGGCGGAAAAGATTCCATGAGCTGATCGAATGCCAAAGCCATAACGTCTCCGACTTGAAGATCTTGAGGCTCGTCGAAATGAGCAACGACAGGCAGATGAAGATTTGTTTTCGTATCTTCCGTGGTTTTTGTGATGACGAATAGAAAATTACCAAGATGGAGCGCTTCGTAAGGCAGTTCGGAAGGCTCAGAAGTTTTTTGGCAACCGGGCAGGGCAAGACCAAGTATCATCGCGACGATTAAAATGAAACTGAAGTACTTTTTTTTGTTCATATGGAGCGACTCCTTTATGATTTGTTGTCTGGTCATTGCAAATATATCATCAAAACTGAAGCTGCCAAATGATGCGAGTTAAAGCATCGTATTTCAAGCAATAAGGAGTTCCTGCAGACTATCTGTCGTGGCTTTGTAACACCGAAAAAATACGAAACAGCGGCACCGACTTTGGGGCGACACCGGAAAAGAGGAACGTATATTCAACAATGTAGAAGTGTAGAGTATTATTGACTCGTTTCAGCCTGCTTTTTTAACTCATACATGAGCCTTCTATTCGAAGTGATTTCCTTGATCATATCTGAGAAAACACTGTCGTAATCGTAAACTGAAATGGTTCCGGTGCCTATGTCATAGTAGTAAGCTTGCAGGTTTAAATCACCTGCCTCGACTCTCTTGCGTACAAACTCATACGTCATAAGGTTGTCAAGTTGCTGAACGGCATTCAGTTTCTCGAGCATGATGATTTTGTCTTCCTCTTTCATATCGGGGTATCGGTAATCGATGTAGTCCGATATCGTGATGCTTTGGGAAATCCATTCCGCAGTGTAAGGCAGTTTCTCTTTATATTTCTCGAGGTTTCTGATGGCTGCGCAACCGCCACAGTTCGAGTGTCCGCAAACGATTAAGTTTTCAACGCCGAGAACGATAACGGCGTACTCGATGGCAGAGACGACGGAAGGGTGAGTATCAGGCTCCTCCTCTCTCGGTACGATATTTGCGACATTTCTGATCTGAAAAATTTCTCCCGCATGAGCTTGGAACATTGTTTCGGCATCGACCCTAGAATCCGAGCATGCGATAAAAAGTGTATGAGGATGTTGCTGTTCCTTTATCGTCGCGTAAAAATCCTTATTAAATTCATATTCCATCTCTTTGAATTCCTCGATCCTTCTCTTTAGGTCCATATATTCCTCCCTGACGATCTCTGTAATTCTGTACTTTAGGTTAGTAAATGATGACCCTCCTGAATATCGTCTTGCAAGATGTAAGCACTATTGATTCATCTAATGTGCTATATTCCAGAGTTGTATAATATACGAATAATATCCTACCATGCCGGTTCTGTCTCGCTGTTCTTTCCAAAATAGGACGAAGTAAGGAAGTAAACCTATCAAAATATTACACTACACACGATTATATTGAAAGTTGTGATTCTTGATCGTTGCTTGATCAGGCATTGAAGCGTGATCAAGGAATCAAACAGCTGCTACGTCATGTCTTTCGTTAGAATTTGAAATGATCAAAAACCGTTTAACACGAGACAAAAACAACTATCACGGTATAATATTTGCGTAAGAGTATAGAAATGATTGAGGTGTTCTGAATTGAAGAAAAATAGTGCGAATTGTATCAGTTGCAAAGTGCATAAGTGTAAAAAAGGCGAGAAAGACAACCTGCCTGCGTTCTGTCCGATGAATGATGGTTCAATCTATGAAGAAGCGGTATTGTTGCTTGAGAAACATCGAGAGTTTTTTGTGAATTGTTCCGTTATCGAGAAAAAAGGATACGGGATTTGGCCAAGAGTGAGGGAAATCATCGAATTCATCAAAGCGATGAATTTTGAAAAAATTGGCTTGGCTTTCTGCAGCGGATTTCAGAGAGAAGCCAAGATGCTTTCCGAAATCTTTGAAGAACATGGAATCGAGCTAATCGGCGTTATGTGCAAAACAGGCGGAACCGATAAGTTAGTTTCAGGAATTCCTGAAGAATACAAGCTCAAACCCGGTTATTTCGAAGCTCACTGCAATCCGATTGCACAGGCATTGGTTTTAAACAAAGAAGAAACGGATTTTAATATCATCATGGGTCTTTGTGTTGGTCATGACTCTTTATTCATGAAGCATTCGAAAGCCTTATGTACAACCTTGGTTACAAAAGACAGGGTGACAGGACATAATCCTGTAGCAGCCTTATATTTGAAAGATTCGTATATGAAATCAAAGTTGGGGCTGTAATTGTTAAAGTAGTCTCATGCGAGTACTTTGTGATTTGTATTCATAGGCTTTTTTCGGGGGTATCATCGATGAAAGTAATAGAAAAATCACTAACACCGAAAGCTAGTCGTTACTTTACGGATAGAAAGCAGCCTCTAGAGGTTTTCTGGGGAAAATACAACATCTATCAGGAACGTATGGAGAAGGACGCACCCGATATTGATGTTAGTGTATTGATGTATTACGGAATGGACGGTATTGGAAAAAGTGCCTTAATCGCAGAGATTATTTCAGAGATGAAAGAAAAACTGGCTGCCCCCCAATTTGCGTACTATGACTTTAATACCAAACAAGATAAGAGAAGTGTATTGGAGATAATCCGTAATATTCTCGTCAATGATTATGAGTATTCTTTCCCTCTTTTTGATTTAGCTTTGTACAATTACGCACAGAAAATCGGCGAAGATGTTACTTCTTCAGAAATTCAGACGTTTTTAGATGGGAGCGAGCTATTAACGACTACGCTGGATCTGGCAGGAATAATTCCTGCTGCGAGCGTTGTAACCACGTTAATGGAATATGCAGATTTGGGATTATCCATAATTAATGAATTGCTGAATAAGCATAAGCGCGAATTGATAGAAATCGAATTAAAAGGCCCCGCCGAACTGTACGCTTACCTACCGTCCTTGTTTGCACAGGATTTGGCGGAAAACTTGGAGCATAACAGGCAACCATTGGTTATTTTCCTCGATACGTATGAAAAACTTGTCAACGAAATGTTGTCCGTAGGAGAGCCACTGGACAATGATAGATGGATTCGAGGACTGATACCCAATATTCCTAATGTGCTTTGGGTCATAGCCGGAAGAGAGAAACTGAAGTGGGAAGCTTTTGATTCAGCATGGAGCAAGACACTGGAACAACATCTTTTAGGCTCGCTTACACAAAATGACAGCACACAGCTTATGCGGTCAGCTGGCATAACCGATCCGGCTTTGCTTGAAGACCTATATCAATTGACCGATGGCACGCCAGTATATTTGGACCTTTGTGCGGATCGTTATGATCACTTGAAACAAAAAAGGATAAGCTTTGGATTAGAGACTTTCGGGCAAAACGAACATGCTTTAATTGCGCGTTTTGTCCGCTTTATGGATATTCCAAGAAAATATATCGTTTACGTCTTGTCCCTGCTTGAGATATGGAATGATGAAATGATGCATACGGTCGGTTCGAACGTTATACCGGATTTTTCATGGACGACCTATGAGGAAATCAAAGACTTTTCGTTTATCTCTGAATATGAGGGATTATACTTCATGCATCAGACTGTGCAAGAAGTTCTGGCGGATTGCTGCCCAATGACAACAGCTGACAGAACATTTGATAAAGCCGTACAATTCTGCAAAGAAAAGTTGGCAGATAGCAACTTGCGGGATGATATTCGTGAGCAGTATCTTCTTTGGTTTGTGCGTTTTAAAATGAAAGCCATTGAACAGAGCGACGTGATCACCTTTTTCGAAGACGAGCTTCTAGAGCATTTCGTTCAATTACTAGATACAGGCAAGATTGAAACAGCAGAAAAACTAATAAGCCTCATATTCCTTGCCATAGAAAAACAGTCGGAAGCATATGCGTATCTCATGCTCAGAATGTCAGATGTGAAGAAAACAGCGGGTGATTTTAAACGGGCCTTGAAATATGCAATGAGGAGCAAGAACCTTTACGCTGATTTGAAAGGGACAGAGCATTTAGCCTATCTAAACGCACTCAAGCACTACGGGGTGGCATTATTCAATACAGGGAACGATAAACATTCATTTGAGATATTTAATCATTTGTTGAGAAAACGAGAAGAAATCCAAGGGGAGAACCACCCTGATACCATTGAGGCAATGCTTTATTTGGCAAATAGTCTCTCTGCTTTAGGTAAGAATGAAGAGGCTCTGGAGAATAGGGAAAAAGTTCTATCTAAGCGCATGGAAATATTGGGAGAGGATCACCCTGACACAGTATCCGCGATGCATCATTTGGCAAGCAGTCTTTCTGCTTTAGGGAAATATGAAGAGGCCCTGATAATTAATAATGAGTTGGTATCGAAGCGTCAAGAGATGTTGGGAGAGGAGCATCCGGACACCATATCGGCAAAGCGTTATCTGGCGTTCTGTCTCTCTGGATTGGGGAAATATGAAGAGGCGAAAGAAGTATTCGAAGAAGTCCTATCTTTGAGTAGAGAGGTTTTTGGCGTAAATCACCCCGATACCCTAGGTGCCATGCAGCATATGGCCAACAGCCATTTTATGTTAGATGAATACGAAGAGGAACTAATAATCAGAGAAGAAATTTTGTCCAAGCGTCAAGAGATGTTGGGAGAAAATCACCCCGATACAATATCTGCAATGCATCATTTGGCCAACAGTCTCTTTTTGTTAGGTGAATACGAGGAGGCTCTAAACGCTCACGCGGAAGTTTTGTCTAAGCGTAAAGAAATACTGGGAGAGAATCATCCTGATACCATTTTGGCAAAGCGTTATTTGGCGTTCAGTCTAGCGACTATATGCAGAGATGAAGAGGCAAAAGCATTACTCGAAGAAGACTTCTCGAGGAGTAGAGAGGTGTTGGGCGAGAACCACCCTGACACGATAAAAGCAAATGAACTGCTAGAGATGATAACAGAACTAAGTAGTTAAGATGCTGATAGGATATCATGGTTCTGTGCCTCGGTCATGACTCTCTATGCATGAAGTATTCCGAAGCCCTATGTAAAACCCTAGTGACAAAGGATAGGATGAAGGGACACATTTCCGTAGCGGCTTTGTATTTGAAAGATTCCTATATAAAATCAAAGTTGGGGCTGTAAATGATAAACCAGTCTCATGCGATTGCGTTGCGCATTGCGATTCGCATTCATAAATCATTTTATCGGGAGGGTCATCAATGAAAATAGAAAGGAAATCATCGACACCGAAGGCAAATCGGATCTTTGCGAATCGTGAGCAGCAGCTAGAGATTTTTTGGAATCAATATAAGACCTGCCAGGAAAGCATGAAGACGGGCGATCCCGATATTAGCGTCTTGATGTATTACGGAATTGGAGGCATTGGTAAGAGCGCTTTAATTGAAAAAATCATTTCAGAGATGAAAGAAAAGCTGTCTAATCCACAATATGTATACTACGACTTTAACGTCAAGCAGGATAAGAGGAGCGTTTTGAAGAGTCTTCGTAATCACCTCGTTAATGATTATAAGTTTTCTTTTCCGCTATTTGATTTAGCATTATACAATTACGCACAAAAAAATGGCGAGGATATTGCTTCTTCGGAAATTCAGCATTTTATTAATAGCAGTGTTTTTTTAACTACTGCACTGCATCTCACGGGAACGATTCCGGCTGTGAAAGTTTTAACCACACTGACGGAATGTGCTGATTCGGGCATACCTATAGTTGAAAATTTGCTGAACAAGCATAGGGCCGAATTGGTGCAAATCGAGCGAAAATGGCATGCGGAATTGTACGAGTACCTGCCTTATTTGTTTGCTCAAGATTTGACGGATAATTTGGCTCATAACCGGAAACCGTTGGTCATTTTCCTTGATACCTACGAAAAACTTGTCAATGAAATGTTGTCCATAGGAGAACCCTTGAACAACGATGCGTGGATTCGCGGCGATAACGGACTGATACCCAATATCCCCAATGTGCTTTGGGTCATCGCCGGAAGAGAAAAATTGAAGTGGGAAGTGATTGATTCAGGATGGAGTGAGGCACTTGAACAACATCTTCTGGGCTCGCTGACACAAATTGACAGCATACAGTTTTTGCGGTCAGCCGGCATCACTGATCCGACTTTACTTGAAGGTTTATATCAGTTAACCAAAGGTACGCCGGTATATTTAGATCTTTGTGTGGATCGTTATGAGCATCTGACAGAAAGAGAGGAAAAGCCGGAGCTGGAGATGTTCGGTCAAAACGAACGGGCGTTAATTGAGCGTTTTGTACGCTGTATGGACGACTCAAAAAAGGACATCGTATACATCTTGTCCTTGCTTGAAATTTGGGATGATGCGATGGTGTATGCGATCGGTAAGAACGTTTTGCCGGATTTTTCATGGACGGCATACGAGGCAGTCGAAGATTATTCGTTTGTCGCTGAACATGAAGGTCTATACATCATGGATCGGACAATACGAGAAGTTTTGGCAGATAACTGCCCGATGATCATTGTCGATAGAACAATTGAAAATGCCATACAATTGTGCAGAGAAATACTGGCAAACGAAGACTTATCGGAAGAAATGCGCGAGCGGTACTTGCTTTGGTATGTGCGTTTTAAGATACAAGCTGTTTCGCAAGGCGGCGTGATCACCTTTTTCAATGATGAGATTCAGAATTATTTTGATCGGTTAATTGATAAAGGCAAGATTGAAATAGCAGAAACACTTTTGGACATCATCTTGCCTCATATAGAAGAACAGTCGGAAGCGTATGCGTATTTAATTCTTAGAATGGCATATGCGAAGAGAACGGCGGGTGATTACGCGTTGGCTTTGAAACTTGCAGAGAAAAGCAAGAACATATATGCAGGTTTAAGAGGGACGGAAGATGTCGAATATCTGAATGCCCTTAAGCATTACGGGGTTGCCTTATTTGATACGGGGAACTTTGAACGTTCATTCAAGATCTTCGATTACATAGTGAGTAAACGAGAAGAAATCCAAGGAAAAAACCACCCGGATACCATCGACGCATTGTATTTTTTGTCTGCTAATCTCCGCCGATTAGATCACTATGAAGAGGCGCTTTTAGTCAGCGAAGATGAATTATCGAGGCGTTCAGCGATAGCAGGCGACAATGACCCACACACCATATCTGCCATGGAAAATGTGGCGTTGATTCTCTTTTCATTAGGCAAGAATGAAGAAGCCCTAAAAATTCAGGAAGAAGTTTTATCTAAACGCATGGCTATACTGGGCGCCAATCATCCGGAAACGCTTGATACAGTGGAAGTAATAGCAAATATCCTCTCTGCTTTACGGTGCCATAAAGAGGCTCTGATAATTAGGAGTGAAGTATTGTGTACGCGAAAGGAGATGTGGGGAGAGAATCATCCCGATACGGTAACTGTCATGCAGAATATGGCAAAAAGTCTTTTTTCGCTCGGTGAGTTCAAAAAAGTTCGGGAAATTCAGGAAGAAATTCTATCAAAGCGCAGAGAGATAAATGGAGATAATCACCTCGATACCATAAGCGCCATGCGGGGTATGGTGACCATTCTCTCTACATTAGGTGAGTACGAAGAAGCTCTAAAAATTCAGCAGGAAGTTCTATCAAAGCGTAGAGAGATATTTGGAGACAAACACACCGATACCATAAATGCCATGCGGGGTATGGTAGACATTCTTTCTTCACTAGGTAAATACGAAGAAGCTGTAAAAGTTCAGGAGGAAGTTTTATCTAAATCTAAAGAGGTACTGGGAGAGAATCACCCCGACACCATATCCGCTATGCGCAGGTTGGGGTTCAGCCTCTATTCATCGGGCAAGTGTGCAGAGGCAAAAGAAATATTTGAAGAAGCTCTCTCTAGGAGTCGAGAGACATTCGGCGAAGACCACCTTGACACGAAAAGCGCAAAAAGATTGGTAGAATTGATAACAATATTAGGAAGTTAAATGACACGGAGAAGAGCATGAACAATCATATCAACAGCGCAAACTTAGGTTTTGAAAAAGAAATTTTTTCGGCGGCAGACAAATTAAGAGGAAACATCGACGCTGCCGAGTATAAGAACGTCGTTCTAGGTCTCATCTTCCTCAAATATATTTCCGACAGCTTTGAAGACAGGTATCAAGAGCTTGTTGACGAGGGTGAAGGGTTTGAGGAGGACAGAGACGAGTATCTAGCAGAGAATATATTCTTTGTTCCTAAGGAAGCCCGATGGGATTTCATAGCCTCAAAGGCGATGACGCCTGAAATTGGTCAAGTCATTGACAAAGCCATGGTTTCGATCGAGGAAGAGAACGATCGTCTAAACGGTATTCTCCCCAAAAACTACGCGCGACCGGAATTAGATAAAAGACGCCTCGGGGAGGTTGTCGTTCTGTTTAACAATCTCAAACTAAAAGAACATGGTGATTCTAAAGATATTCTCGGGCGCACATATGAATACGCCCTAGCGCAGTTTGCTTCTTTGGAAGGTAAAAATGCCGGTGAATTCTATACACCTTCAAGTGTCGTAAGAACTCTTGTTGAAATCCTGCAACCGTATGAGGGGCGTGTATACGACCCATGCTGTGGCGCGGGCGGGATGTTCGTACAGTCTGCCAAGTTTGTTGAGAACCATCAGAGACGTGTCAGCGAGCTGTCGATCTTTGGTCAGGAGTCGAACGCTAATACATGGAAATTGGCACAGATGAACTTAGCGATCCATGCGCTAGAGGGTGATTTAGGATCAGGACACGCAGATACTTTCTTCAATGATTTGCACCCGACGATGAGAGCCGACTTTATCCTGGCCAATCCTCCTTTTAATATGAAAGATTGGGGCGGAGATCGGCTTGTTGAAGATGCTCGCTGGAAATATGGACTTCCACCAGCTGGAAATGCCAACTACGCTTGGATGCAACACATGATCTATCATCTATCTCCAAAGGGAAAAATGGGCTTAGTCTTAGCCAATGGATCCCTGTCAGCGAGCGGTAGGGAAGGTGAAATACGTGCAAACATTGTTAGAGATGATCTTGTTGAATGCATCATCGCCATGCCGGATAGACTCTTCTATTCAACGGGCATTTCTGTGTCACTCTGGATCATCAATAAAGACAAAAAACAAAAAGGGAAGACGCTTTTCCTAGATTGCAGAAACATCGGTCACATGATCGATAGAGCTCACAGGGATCTGTCTAATGAAGACATAGATAGGATCGCCGGAACGTATAAGGATTTTGTTGACGGAAAGGATGTGCAAGAACTTGGGTTTGCCCATGTGGCAGATTTAGAAGAGATAGAAGAGAACAACTTTGTCCTCACTCCCGGAAGATACGTAGGTTTAGAAGAAGCAGAAGATGACGGTGAGCTCTTCGAGGAAAAGATGGAGAGACTGACGAGTGAGTTAAGTGAACTCTTTGAAGAATCTCACAGGCTTGAAGCGTTGATTAAAGAGCAGCTTGGGGAGATAGGGTATGGAGTATAGGTATGAAAGGCAAAAGTTATCTGCGGTTTTTGACATCATAAGTGGCGGTACCCCAAAACGCAGTGTCTCAGATTATTGGGGAGGAGATATACCTTGGATTTCAATACAAGACTTTAATGATAGGTCGAGATTTATAGATTGCACCGAAGAATTCATTTCAGAAGAGGGATTTAAAAACAGTAGTACAAATATCTTAGAAAAAAGAGATATTATTATTTCTGCACGTGGTACGGTCGGTAAGGTGAATATCATAGGGTCGCCCATGGCTTTTAATCAGTCTTGTTATGGGCTTAGAGTCAGAGACAACATTTATTATTTGTTCGCTTATTATTCTTTAATCAATTCAATACGTGAGTTAAAAGTAAGATCTTATGGTTCTGTATTTTCCACGATAACAAAACGCACTTTCGATGAGGTTGAGATCAATGTTTTCAATTTTTGTGACCAACTGAGAGTGTCTGCTTTGCTAGGTTCGCTAGATTCTAAAATTGAACTGAACAATAAAATCATCACCAACCTTGAAGCCCAAGCCCAAGCCATTTTCAAATCTTGGTTTGTTGACTTTGAACCGTTCCAGGATGGGGAGTTTGTGGAAAGTGAATTGGGGTTGATACCTGAGGGGTGGATGGTATCAACTACAGGAAGAGAATTTGATATAGAATATGGCAAAAATTTACCTACGAAACACTTATTGGAGAAAGGATACCCGGTTTTTGGAGGCAATGGGCAAATTGGGTTTTTTAAAGAGTATTTGTATGAAAAACCTAGAATATTAGTTTCCTGTAGAGGTGCAGCTTCTGGAAAAGTGGGATTTTCAAAGCCATATTCTTATGTAACAAACAATTCATTGGTTTTCAATGAAAAAAAAGGAGAATATTTCTATTACTTTAAATATTTGTTCAACGGTATACAATTTGAAAATTATGTAACAGGCTCTGCGCAACCACAACTTACTATCGCAAACTCAAAGGATATAAAAATACTAATCCCCAATAAAGAGACAGTTATACGGTTTAACATTATTGTTGGACCATATTTCACCACCCAATTAACTCTATCGGAACAAAGCACAACCCTCGCCCAAATCCGAGACACGCTCCTCCCCAAACTCATGTCAGGTGAAATCGACGTAAGCAACATAAAGATAGAACCAGAGGAAATCGGCCATGTCTGACATCTATTTTGAAGAAGGACTTGAAAAAGTCTTCATAGACTTCATTGAAAGTCTAGGCTATACCTATGTCCCTCATCAGACGATCGTCAGGGACAGCATGAAGTCGCCGATCGCTTCAGAAGTCTTTGAGGAATCCCTTCTCAGAATAAACCCTGATCTTCCTGAAGAAGTGATCGAACAGGCCATCTATCAGGTGAAGAACATTGATGCCGGTCTGCTCGCCACCAGAAACGAAACCTTCTTCGAGTATCTTCAAAACGGGATGGAGATATCGCATTACACCGACGGCAGGTTAAAGACTGAGAGAGTCCATCTCATCGATTATAAGGACATCGATAACAACTTATTCATCGTTACGAATCAACTGACCATCAAGGGCAAAGACACGAAGAGACCGGACATCATCTTGTATGTGAATGGACTTCCTTTGGTTGTGATCGAGCTCAAGTCCATGACATCGGCGATGAGTGATGTCTCGAGCGCTTATCGACAGATTAAGAATTATCAAGTCGATATTGAAGAACTGTTCGTCTACAACGCTTTCAATATCATCTCTGATTTCACGACGACCAAAGTCGGTACCATTACGGCCAATGAAGCTTGGTACAAAGAATGGAAATCGATCGACGGTTCCTATGAGTCGACGCAATATGCCGACTATAAGACGCTTCTGGAAGGCGTATTAGATAAAAGACGTTTCTTGGATATTGTTAAAAACTTCATTCTATTCGAGCATAAAGATGACGGGGTCAACAAGATACTCGCGCAATACCATCAATACTTCGCCGTCCATAAAGCCGTTCAATCGACAAAGGACGCCATGGCGAAGGGAGATGGTCGAGGAGGCGTATTCTGGCATACGCAAGGATCGGGTAAATCTTTGTCGATGGTCTTCTACGCCGCTTACCTGACGAAGGAGTTGAAACAGCCGACGTTCGTCGTGCTGACTGATCGAAACGACTTGGATGACCAGCTCTATGGGCAGTTCTCCCGAGCGAAAGAGTTCTTACGACAAACACCTATTCAGGCGCAGTCGAGAGCCCATCTTCATGAATTGTTGGACAACAGGACGTCAAACGGCATATTCTTTTCCACCATGCAAAAGTTTGCAGAATCAGAAGAACCTCTCACCGATCGAAACGATGTCATCGTCATCGCTGACGAGGCCCACCGTTCGCAATATGGATTGAGAGAAAAGATAAGTCGTGACGGTCAGGTTCAAAGCGGTATGGCTCGACTCGTCAGAAAATCCCTGCCAAATGCCACGTACATAGGTTTCACGGGGACGCCCATCAGCATGAACGACAAAGATACGCAGGAAGTCTTCGGTCAATACATTGACGTATATGATATGAGCCAGTCGGTTGAGGATGGCGCGACAAAGCCCATCTATTACGAAAACCGTGTTGTCAATTTGGGTTTAAAAGAGGACATATTGAGAGAAATCGATCGTAAGTACGATGAGTTATCCGAGTTTGCCAATGAGACGGACATTGAGGCAAGTAAGCGAGAGCTTAGCAGACTGGAACAAATCATCGGTTCCGATGAGGCGATCGATACGCTCGTAAATGACATTCTGGAACACTATGAAGAGACAAGAGCGCATCTTCTGACAGGCAAAGCGATGATCGTCGCTTATAACAGAAGAATTGCGATCAAGATATACAGAAAGATCATGGAACTGCGCCCCGATTGGGATGATAAGGTTCACGTTGTCGTGACGGGAAGCAACAACGATCCTGAAGAGTGGAAGGACATCATTGGCACCAAGGCAGACCGGGAAGAGTTGGCCAAGAGATTCAAAGATGACAACGATCCGTTCAAGATCGCTATCGTGGTTGATATGTGGCTGACCGGCTTCGATGTGCCGAGTTTGGCGACGATGTACCTTTACAAACCGATGAAAGATCACAGCCTGATGCAGGCGATCGCCAGAGTCAATCGCGTCTTTGGAGACAAAGAGGGCGGTCTCGTAGTCGACTACATCGGAATCGCCAGCGCTTTGAAGAAAGCGATGCGAGATTACACGACGGCTGACCAGAGAGCCATCGATAACGCTGATATACGCGATTCTGCCTATCCCGTGTTTCAAGAGAAATTGGAAGTGTGTCGGAACGTCTTTTTCCATGGATTTAATTATTCACATATCTTCTCGGAGCACATCGAGAACGCCGAATTGGCTGACTTGATAACGGATGGATTGAATCACATCTTTACCTTTCCCGAGAATAAGCAGAATGATTTCAAGAAGGAATCCTACGCTCTGAGACAAGCGCACTCGCTCTGCTCCTCGATTACGACAAAGCCAGAACAGAGAGAAGCCGCTTATTTCGAAGCGATACGTACAAGTCTCAACAGGATCAATCTTCCGGGGAGATTGCGGAAAGAAGACATCAACAAGCAAATTGGAGAGCTTCTGGAACAGTCGATTCACAGCGATGGCGTCGTCAGCTTGTTTCAAGACTTTGACAAAGGGTTTAGTCTCTTCGACCCATTGTTCATCAAGAAGATTGAAAAGATGCAGCAAAAGAATCTCAGTGTCGAACTTCTCAATAAACTACTTCAAGACGAAATATCCGCGTATTACAGGGGAGACGTCGTAAAGGGAAAGGAGTTCTCCGAGAGACTGAAGGCCATCATGAAACGATATAGAGAGAGTATGCTCGACAATGCGCAAAGTCTCGATCAGTTTATCGGCTTATTTACGGACAAAGATGTTGCCAATTACAACTTAGATGTGACAAGAGAAGCGCTCTTGAAACTCGCCAAGGATATTGTTGAGCAGGAAGAGGATAATAAAGCGCTTGGTTTAAGCAAGGAAGAGCTGGCTTTCTATCACGCCATCAGTAAGCCCGAGAACATCTCCGATTTCTATACGGACGAAGAGCTGATCAAGTTCACACAAGACTTAACTGAGACGATTGGCAATGAAATGACGCCCGACTGGATGATGAGAGAATCTGGCAGAGCTAACATGAGAAGAAAAGTCAAGAGACTGCTCAGCAAATATCAGTATCCCAGAGATGAGAGAGATAAGATTATGGAGCTCATCATCGAGCAGGCGGAATACTACGACGGCATGATGGGTGCGTAGGCTCGAGTAATCAAATACAGGATCGCATATCATGCTTTGAATATCTTTTGTACAGGTATATGTATATTCTTTTTCTATGTTTTTTATGATTCAGTTCTTTCGAAAGTTTCTCAATGATGTGTTTGTTTAGATACAATATAAGATGATAATTAGGGTCTGCTGAACGAACATCAAGTGCCTGATATCAGTGCATTACAGGGACATATTCGGTACAATAGGTGCAAGGGAAAAGGCGTAAAAGCGCTGAAACCCTTGCACTTTGAAATTGGAGA
>Ga0123335_1004566_pt1 | contig 17778 bp, 18 predicted proteins | sample BiotimSIPDNA_2_FD_89707 | JGI IMG/M metagenome (GOLD analysis project Ga0123335, IMG submission 89707) | Anaerobic biogas reactor microbial communites from Washington, USA - Biogas_R2 time_0 SIP DNA | ecosystem: Engineered > Bioreactor > Anaerobic > Unclassified | place: Washington, USA...
CAAAAAGCCCTTTCCATGAGAACATAGCCATATCCAGTAAAAGGATATCCATAATCATCTTGGTTCTTGTTACAAGGTCTTCGTCTTTTGATAGGTCTATAAGCAAAGCAATAGGTGCTATGTCTTCCTCATAATACACATTTGAGTGCCATTCGGTAAACCCGTATGTAAACCTGTAGTATAGCCAGTTGTTTATTCTTTTCTCTGCCTTTTGTTTATGCGCTATACCTGTAATATTAGCATTAGTAAATATTTCATCAGGGTATAACTGTCCCGCTAAATACTCAACAGTCGAAAAGATCATCTGATGATTCTCCGACCATGTACACATATTGTCTTCACCCGGCTCATCCATCCAGTACTTGAAATCCAGTACAGTCTTTTTCATTATCTGTACCGTTTCTTCGCTTAAAAGGTGAGTATGCATATATAGGGTGCGTATAATGCAGACCATACGAAAATCCGCACAGTCATATCTTTCATCTATGTATGCGCATATATCCCTTATCTGGCTTTCATCAATGCTTTTGTTTTCGTCAAGGTCCTTAATGCCAGGAAAGCACGCAGTCCCCATCTTTATTCTCATATCCGGTTTTGTCATATCAGTTCCTTTTTAATAGCTTCCATTTCTTCCTCTGTAACAGGGGATTCATCAGCTTTGCCTTTCTTAAATTCCAGATAACCGCTTATCTTCTTAACTATACTCTGACTTAGAGGATATTTTGTAGCTGCAAAGAATGTTACAGTAAGAAGTATAAGTGGGATTATGACTACAACTATCTTCAAGGTCGTAAGTACTGACTGAGGCTGTTGTGCCAAAACTTCTTTTGTCACACCGTCTATAACTGCTTCATAGGGTTTTACATATCCGGCTATATCTAATAACGAGGAGACAATAAATATACCTACTGCAGAAGAGAACTTTCTCATAAATGTCATTATCCCGCTGAACGAGCCTGCATTGTGCCTGCCAAAAGCCAGCTCACCTACATCAGTTACATCAGGGAACATAAGCCAGGGCATTACCACACAGCCTGCTATACCAAGACCCATGATAACAGCATTTATGTATATGAACATACTGCCCCATGATGGTTGTAAGATAGAAAGAAGTATGACTGCAGCTGCCCACACGAATATGGAATACATCACAACTTTTGCCTTTCCTATCTTGTTTGCCAGATTAACAACTACAGGTACCATAAGCACCTGGGTTATAAGCATAGCGCCAAGCACATAGTTAAGCTCTCCCGGCCTTTTTAAGTAGTAGTTCATATAGTAAGCGAAAACCGTGGATACAATATCCATAGCTAAAAATGCGAACAGGTAAATGGATATCAGTATCCTAAAAGATTTAACCTTGAAAGGTTCTAAGAACACTTTTAAGTTAAACTTCCGTTTTTCTGAAACATCCACGACTCTTTCTTTTGTAAATAGGAACATAAGCAGAAACGGTATTGCGAAGAAACACCCAAAAGCAACAGCCATTGCAATATATCCGGTCCTTACCTCGGAAAACATTTTAACTATTTCCATAGGAAGCACAGCGCATATAAGGCTGGATATCTGTGAGAATACAAGTCTTGTTCCATTAATGGTGTTACGCTCTTTATAGTCTGCGCTTATCTCGCTGCTCATAGCAGAATATGGTACCATTACAATTGTTGATACTGTAGAGTAAAGGGTATATGCAAACAGCATATATAGAAACTTTACAATCTCGCTGTCGTTGGATATAGGAAGCCATAATAGAAAATATGCAGCCAGTATCCCGAAAAAGCCAACTAGGAAATATGGCTTTCTTCGGCCCCATTTTGATTTGGTGTTATCGGTTATGAGGCCCATAAGCGGATCAGATATTGCATCCCATATCTTGCTGAACAGGATTATGAAGCCGGCAAGAGCAGGCCTTATCTTTACTATATCAGTTAAGAATATGAGGTAATAGAAGGATATAATCAGCTGCGAGCCGCCACCAAAGAAATCCCCGGAAGCGAATGCGAATATTTCGCCTTTTGAAACCTTTTCTCTCAATTTTCCCATTATTTAACCCCCTAAGTGAAATAATTGATTATTTGTTAAAACGAATAAATGATTTATCATCATTATATCATCTAGTAGATATTTTCATCATACAAACTTGGTGAATGCAAAAATGAAAACACATTTAATGTTATTTGCAATAAATTGTGATAAATCTGGTGAAAAAATATTTATGTTAAAACATCCATGTAATGTTTTATAGTATCTCTGACTTTAAAGATTTCTGCATATTTTAACAGTTTTGTATAATCAGCACCAGGTTCTGACATATATCTTTTAACAGCTGTTAATACAATATTTGAGTCAAGCTTATCGATTTTTTTAATACAGTCACAAATAGTTCTCTCTTTGTCGTATAGTTTAATCTGATTACCGTATGATGTGACTGAAGAAGTGATGCCGATATTGTATAGATTTTTATTACTATAGAAAAACTTATATTTTTCAGTATCTTTCAGAAGCCTGGTATTAAATCCTGAAGGAATAGTCATCATTAATTGAAAAGGCGTTCTGTCACTTAAATCATGGAAGTATAGAGCTGTTTCATGTGAAAATACACATTTTGAGCATCTGTACTGAACTAACATATATTCGTCTTTCATATAATTTCCATCAAGGTATAGTCCGTGACTGATACGTTCAAGCTCTCCTTTCAATGCCATTCTCTGCAACACTTTGTTATCTACACCTAGAGTTGCTATATCTTCTGACTTTATAATCCCATTATTTTCCTTCAATAATTTTTCAATTATATCCGTATTCATCCTATGAACTCTCCTAAGGCCTAATTGTTAGTAAAAATCACATATTATACTCATAAATAAGACAAGGCTTATTCATAAGAACAAGACAGTATATAGATTACTAATATAATTAAATTACCAACTTAAAATATAAAATAGTATGGAATATTATTTACTAACTCTTCACAAAATGCTGATGAATATGCAGTAACTCTATCAGATGATTGTATTTAACTTAATGAGGAAAAGAGTAGTAAATAAGCTGGATATCTCATTTTTACTGTTAAAAGCAATATTATAATATACTAGTTGGTCATCTCCATGTATTAAAGGATAAGATTAAAGGGTAGACCAGGTTCAATAAGGAAAAGAGTAGTAAATAAACTTGATATTTCATTTTTACTGTTAAAGGCAATATTATAATATACTACTTGATTGTCTTCATGTATTACAGGATAAGATAAAAAAGTATATTCTTCATTAAAATATATTTTAATAGGATCTTCTATTTCTTTTATCTGACCATATTCTCTTATAGTTCTGTTCATTGCTTGAGAATACAAGTTCTTGCTGATAAATTCTTTCATATTCCTGTTAAGAACATAATTTTTAATCATTTTATCATATTCTCTATTGGTAAAATCGGTTATGTAATCTTCTCCTTTACTTTCAATAGTGTCATAAACATCATTTTCTGCATATGGTATATTCCTAAAGAAATATGAGAGTGTAAATATTAGAAAAACGGCTATCATGATACTAAGCTTTACTGTGGAACTAATTTCCTTATTCTTAAATAAAATTGTTATAACTGCAATCAATAAAATTGAAATGAAGAATAATAAAAGACCCCGTAAAATGTTATTTCTGATGATTGCTGATTTAAACATACTTAAATTACCAAATGTTATAACTGCTAGCGTTTCATCATCACCAGCTTTTACACTTCCTAAATAACCTTTGAAACCGATAAATAATGTATAATTGAAGGTTAACCCAAATAATGCAGGAAAAACGTTTTTCCAAAAATCCTTCATAAATCTGGATAAAAATTCTCTCATAATAAACTCTCCTCTCAAAAATATTTATTTGCCAATCATGACTGATTATTAATATAATTAAATTACTTACTTAAAATATAAAATAGTATGGAATATTATTCACTAGCTCTTCACAAAATGCTGATGAACCATCATAATAATTAGAATAATATATTTGTTCCCACTCTGTATCTCCACTGTTTAAAGTATATCTCTTTTCTGTTCGATAAACAAATTCTGATGAATATGCAGTAAATCTATCAATAGTAGGGTAAACCTGACATATCATATATTTCCAATAATAATCTCTATACCACTCCTCAGCAAAAATTGCAGCTAATATAAAACCTCCAGCTTGTGGTACTAACAATTCAACTAAATATTCTATATTATTTATATGACAGAGAACTGCTAAAACTAATGAAACTGCAGTTCCTACAGCAAGATACCAAAACCTAGTGGAGTATAAATTGTAGTCAGTCCCGCCATACAATCTTGCAAAATGCCATACATCAGAATCATCATACCACGAGTTGCTACGAATAAAACTATAGCTAACTCCTTTACTCTGGCTCTCTGGTTTTTCACAGTAAGTAACGAAATCTGATACATTATATTTCTGAACATAATTAAAATTGGATATAGTTAGGTTATCTAATGATTTCGAAGTGTACATTTTACTACTTATATCATTATAATAAATTTCCCCAGTGTCTTTTATCAATAATGCTTGCTGAATACATATGTTATTTTCGAAATATTTTACTAGTCTAGAATTCGAATCTTCATATGTTTCAATCGTACTATTTCCATAGGTAGAGCTGCTTATCATATCATTTTTACTTTTAGCAGTACTTGCAGAAGATGTGTAAGCAACAGACCCAATTAGTGAAATTAGTAGTACTAGTGTAACAATTTTCCTTAAAAATTTCCCCATAATTAATACTCTTCTATCTATATATTTTGTAACAACTTCCATTAAACTACATTTAGATATATATGTCAACAATTATTTTGTTTACTTATTATATTTTGACATATAATGAATAATGTGTAATACTGGTTATTGAAATAATATATTTTTCAGAAAAAAGCGTTTATTATGAAAGAATTTTTATCCAGATTTATGAAGGATTTTTTACCCACAGTACTTCCTTGGTTACTTGCATTTGGATTCATTTATACATTACTTACCGCTGGTAGGGATTTACGAATGATTAAACTTGGTGATATTGATACGCCAAAAGTTATAAGAGATGATAATTTAAGCATGTTTAAATCAGCAGTTATTAGTAATAGGATTTTACAAGGTCTTTTAATAATCTTTATTTCAATTTTATTGATTGCAATTTTGACACTTATATTTAAGGGAAAAGAAATTAAGCTCATAGTAAAGGAAAGTATCATAATAGCCGTTTTTATCATATTTATAATCTCATATCAATATAGAAATATACCTTATGCATCAAATGATGTTTATGACACTATTGAAAGTAAAGCAGAAGATTACATAACCGATTTTACCAATAAAGAATATGATAAAATGGTTACAAATTATGTTCTTAACAGTAACATGGAAGAATTTGTAAGCAAGAGCATATATTCTCAAGCGATGAACAGGACTATAAGAGAATATGGTCAAATAAGAGAAATAGAAGATCCTATTAAAACACATATTGGAGAATATACTTTTTTATCTTATCCTGTAATACATGGAGATGATCAAGTAGTATATTATAATATTGCCTTTAACAGCAAAAATGAAATATCCGGTTTATTTACTACTCTTTCTCACCTTGATTGACCAATATTCTGTAACATGAGTTTCGAAATATAAAAATAATATAATTTTCGAAACTGTAAGTTATATTTTCATAGAACAGAAACATTCTGCTTACAGACTATTCTTTATTTATTATCAATTATCTAAACTTGACATACTATTGTCAGGTATTTATGTAATAATATACATGAGGCAATTATGAAAATAACACGGCTGCTTGAAATAGTAACCATCTTGTTAAATAAGAAGACTGTTACTGCAAAAGAACTTGCAGAACGTTTCAATGTGTCAGTAAGGACAATATACAGGGATGTTGATGATTTATCCTGTTCAGGAATACCTGTATATACCATACAGGGAGTAAATGGCGGTATATCTATATTAGATAACTACACCATGAATAAGACTATGCTTTCAGATACTGATAAGAATAATATACTGATTGCTTTACAGTCGCTGAAATCCACCAAGTTCCCTGATGTAGATATAATCCTGGACAAGCTTGAAGGCATATTCAGAAATAATGCATCTGACTGGATATCCATGGATTTCTCTCCATGGGGTTCCAATCCTAATGCGAATAACAAGTTTAATGATATTAGAGGAGCGATACTTGATAGCAGGGTTATAAATATAGAATACATAAATTCACAGAACATTAAATCAATCAGAACAATAGAGCCATTACATCTTAAGTTCAAGTATCAGGCATGGTATCTTTACAGCTGGTGCAGAAAAAGACAGGAATACCGGTCATTTCGCTTGTCAAGAATAAAAAAAGTCGAGATAACAGATGAGATATTTGACCGGTTTTCCAAGAGGATATCAGATGATAGGGAAGATACTATAGAAGCTCCAGAAAAAAAGAATATAGTAAGCTGTGTCCTGCGGTTCAAAGAAGAAGCCTTATACAGGATATATGATGACTATGATGATGACATGATAAAGGACAATAAGGACGGAACCTATACATTAACAGTGGATCTGCCTGAAGATGAGTGGGTATATGGATACATATTAAGTTTCGGGACAAATGTGGAAGTTATTAAACCGGAAAGCATCCGTAAAATAATCTGTGAAAAAAGCAGGGAAATATCTAAACTCTATACAGATATATGACATACTGATGTCAGTATCTGTATGATACATTAATTTGGGAGGAAAATCATATGACAGAGTTGAAACAGATTGTACAGGAAACAGTAAAGTTTATGCGTGGCGAATATCTTCTTGATGAAAAAGGGAATGGGAAAAATGAGGTTAAATTCCGTCATGGGAAGAAGACGATATTGTCTGTTTATATTCATGAAGACAGATTGGATTTTCTAATCGTATTCGGTCAGAAAGAACGAGAGGAATACATGAAGATTTCTGATACCTTCTCAGATAAGGTAAGAAACATATATGATTCAACAAAGACATTCCATGACGGGAAATGGATGATGTTCCCAGTAACTAACCTTGATATGCTTGATGATATGAAGAAACTTATTCATATAAAGAAGAAGCCGAACCGTAAACCTTTACCAAAAGAAAATGCAATATATTCAGAGTGCGGCCACAGATGCGATCTGTGTATCCATTACAGTTACTCTGGAATATCTGATGAGTTCAGAAAAGAACTTGAAGAGAGACTATCAAGGATATATGGTGGAACTGACTGGTCAATGAGATGTCCTGGATGTAATAAGCAAGAAGGTTTATGTAATGCCAAGAAGTGTGCAAAAGCAAAAGAGGTGGATAACTGTACTAACTGCAAAGAATATCCATGCAAGACTGTGCCTGTCGGCTATAAACAGCTGGAATCAAAGACTATTTACAAAGATGATGCTACATGGGGTATACTGCCATATGTGGAGAAACAGTATGGGAATTGAGGATTGTAATGAATGCGCATGAGTTGATGATTAAAACAAATCACTATTTAATTAAAGGTGGCCAGCTTAATGAAAAACAAAAAAGCAACATTGTTAACCAGTTCTTAGCTGCAAGAATCACAAAAGAACAGGCAATGCGATTTTATGCTGGGGTAAAATCTCCTAATAATATAGATGCATCAGGCAGAATCATGTATCCTCTCTACTTTATACCGCCATACAGAGATGGCAAGAAAAGTGAAACCATATTTTATCAGGTTCCGAAAACACATCTTTTTTCAGCAAATATGTATGAACTGGAGATATTAAGGCTGTTATATATACTTGCTCCAGATAATACAGAAGTGATAACAATGGTAAATGAAACAATTAAAAGGCTTAAGACTACATGTTTTGGATATGAAGATGACGGTGTGGGTGAATGCTTTTATACTTCATTAGTCGTGTTACGCTTTCTTATAGCGACTGTTCCTAATGAGAAGAAATGGATAAACAGCAGGATACAGGTATATAACAAACATGTTAATGACAAGAAAAGACCATGGTTCTGCAAATGGTACTACTGGTTATGCTTATCAGAAATACCTTTTTCAGAGGCAAAAAAGGAAACTGATAAATACAAAGAAGAAATATTGAAATATCTTTCTGATAAAAGCTGTGTTATGAACAGCGAACGGGATAAACTGTTACACCCAGTCCTTTTGTCAATGCTAAGAAACATACTATGCAGATACGAAGAATATGAATATATAAAAGAGAGGGAACCATACATCGATAATTCAGACGGAAGACTGCATTTTGATATGAGTAAGAATATATGAGAAAAACGGATTTTATAAACATAACTCCATGCGGTGAAAGCTGTGTCGGGTGTATGAAAAAGAAAAACGGTTTATGCAGAGGCTGTATCGAGACATCGGGAAAATGTGAGGAATGGACAGAATCTAAAGGATGTCCCATTTATTTGTGTTCTATTAAATACAATGTCAGATTCTGTGGATTATGCCCAGAATTTCCATGCGATTGGCTTGTAAGCAAAGTCACATGGAATCTTGATATAGTAAGGCATTTAACTAAGCTGGCAGATGAATACAAAGCATTAAAGGAGACTAAATAATGGCTAATATGACAGGCAAGAAGGGAATAGTTATTTATAACAGCATTGAGAAATGTATGGGTAAAGAAGAAGCAGAAGTATTTGCTAAGAACTGCCCATTATCCAAATCCGCAGACTATATCCGAAAATTCAAATGGGCACAGAATGTTTGTGAGTATTTAGAAAGCAGATATCAGCCAGATCAGATCATGAAGATAAGGATGAACTGCTCATGCTCTTCATCTGAAGAAGACCTTGTAAAATCTAAAGACATGTATGACAAATCAGAGAATTTGGATGATTTCTGTGACCTGTTTAACAGCGAAAATAACGGAATTCGAAGAGTCTGGCATGAGAAGGAGGATATATATTTCTCATATCCTAAATGCTATTGTTCAGGAGTAAAACGGGTGAATGAGAATATCTCCAAGACATGGTGCCTGTGTACTCTCGGTTATACAAAGAAGCTTTTTGACTATATATTAAACACTGATGTTTCTGTCGAATTAATTGAAAGTATAAAGACTGGCGGAAAGCAATGTGTCATGAGGATAAGAAGATGATAATATCAGCATCAAGACGCACTGACATACCATGTTATTATGGCGAATGGTTCATGAACCGGATACATGCTGGTTATTTATTAACCCGAAATCCCATGAATCATTCTCAGATTTCACGTATAACGCTGTCACCAGAAATTGTTGACTGTATAGTATTCTGGACAAAAGATGCCAAGAACATCATTTTGCATCTTAAAGAGCTTGACCAGCTTAGCTATAATTACTATTTTCAATTTACTCTTAATCCGTATGATAAGAGCATTGAGCCGAATTTAAGGGATAAGGATGACATTATTGAAACATTTATTTATCTTTCGAAACTTATCGGCAAAGAACGTGTAATCTGGCGGTATGATCCGATTATCCTTAATGACATCTGCGATATTGATTATCACAAAATACAATTTGAGATGATGTGTAAGAAACTGTCTTCCTATACAGAGAAAATTATTATCAGTTTTGTTGATATGTATGCAAAAGTTAAAACGTCTTTAATCCGTCCAATCAGTGAAGAAGAGATAATTGAATTATCTGCATATATCGGCAAAACAGCAGAAACATATGGCTTACCTGTTTACGCTTGTTGTGAAAGTATGGATCTTTCTCCATATGGTATCTTAAAATCCAGCTGCATTGATAAAGAAACTATTGAAAAAGCGTGTGACATATTGCTTGATATAAAACAGGATAAAAATCAAAGAACCGGATGCGGATGTTTTCAGAGCATTGATATTGGTGCATACGATACATGTATAAATGGCTGTATATACTGTTATGCAAACAAGAATCATAAAAATTCTGAACAAAGATATTTCTCTCACAATCCTAAGAATGAGCTGTTAATTGGTACAGTGTTGGAAAATGAAGTTGTAAAGGGAAGAGAATAAAAATCAAACAGAATATATTAATTTTTGCATTGATTAATATGTATGTTAAATGTATATAGTAATTGATTATTAGGCTTATATTACTCAGACATGTTATCAGTTAATTCTATCTGATTTGTTAAGCAGATATGCATAGGTACTCCTCTTTTTTGTGTAGTTGAAATCTGGAATCCCACACTTTCAAAAAGTTCTACCTGATTATTCCATGCCCGTATATCAACCTGTATACCAAATCCAGGTTTAAGCTTACTTTTCAAAAAATCAAATATCCGATTAAGCATTTCAGTCTCAATACCCTGCATCTGATATTGCGGTACAACTATAATATCATGTATTAAAGCTACTGACCCGCCATCCCATATAAGCCGGGACATTCCTATAACTTCCTCTTTGCTGTATGCGGCTATAACATATGCACTGCCTGCAAGGCTAGCATTTAACTGTTCAAGGTTGATTTTTCTGAATCCTATTGATGAACGCAAACGATTCACTTCTTGAGCCGATATTTCATTAACATATGTTATATTCATTTACATTCTTCCTTATCACTAAGCTGTTCAGTTATTTTACAGAAGAAATCTGCTTTCCATATATCCAGTGAAGCCGTATTCTTTATAAACGGTAACGCATCCTGTTTTGCCTGCGAGTAATCAATTTCATTAAATTTCTCATATAGCATCTTCTTTATATCATTTATGGTAATTTGCTCACTGGTAAGAATATTATCAGTCTGCACTAGTCTTGCAGTTAGATGTTTAAGATTAACTGGTGTCTTTCTGGACAAGTAAAATATATAATCATACAGGTCCCTGCCTTTAATGCGGTTCTTCCAGGATCTACATAGAATTGCATGAATCTTGCCAGCAAAAAGTGAGGAGACATCGTATAGCGATATTTCATATGGTATAGGAAGCAGCTGGTACTTAGTTTCAAAGCATGCGTAAGGAGGAGGGTCTGTGTCCACTTTAACTTTTATCTTGATAAGCTCATTTGAGTTAATTGAACGAGCTATCAATTTATCAGAGTAAAACATAAGTATATGCTCTTTCGTATTACCCTTTAAAAATGCTGATGTAATATTGGTATCAGCAGATTTTTGCTTTAGTGAGACATCGAAATTTAAGCCATATGAACGAATTTCCCTTTCAAGTATAGGCAGATATTCATTAAAATTAAATGATGAATCGGAGGTTTTTAAAGAAAAATCCAGATCTTCGGAGAATCTGTCTAATCCATAAAATATGCGAAGAGCTGTTCCGCCGTAAAATGCAGCACTCTTAAAAAAACCTGCTCTGCTTAAACCACATAAGGTAACTTCCTGTATTACCTGCTTAATGCTGTTTATCCTATCATGCTGAGTCTGTATATTATACTGGTTCAGCATTTGACTGATAATACTATTCATTTTTCATTCTCCTTCTAATGTATGCCTGTAACAGCTTGTGATTCTGTGTGCGATAGTTACTTGAGATTTCCAAAAGGTCAGACAAGTTCATTCTGAAGAACTCATCCGAATCGATTCTCAGGTCATCAAAAAGCAGATTTTCTAATTCTTTTTGGTTATTTACTGGTGATAAAATGTATAACTGATCACACACTGCCTTCTCAGCAGATGCTATCTGATATGAGTAACCGTTTTCATGATGAAGATTAACACCTAATGGATATGCTTTACTTGGAACATCGCGATATGTGTAAGCCCCAAATGGATTTTCATATTGCTTTGCTTTCTTCTTTTCGAATGTTGCTGATGTATATGTGTATACTGTTTCAGGTATGAGCGAATAATATGCTAATGCAAATTCGAAAGAAAGATATGATGGGCCATAGATAATAGAAGCCAGATAATAGCCTGGTATATTTTTATCTGTTACATATATACCTCTTACAACAGGAATCAGCTCACTGCTGGTTACCATTCTTCTTATTTTTGCTGTCGGATTAACATATTCCTTTAACTCTTCCAACAACATTGCAGTAGTTTTTATCATATTTTCACCGCCTAAGGCAATTATAGTGCTTTAACTGGAGAAAATCAAGGAATTTTGATATATCTTCCGTTCTGAGAGAGTTGAATAGTAGAAAACTATTAGTTACAATATATTCAACTGCTATAAAAATTAGAGAGAAGGAATTGGTTAATGATGGAATTATATAATGGATTTGTAGAGATAAATAATTGTAAGCATATATTTTCTTACTCAAATTTTAAATTTATCATTTCGCTAGAACAAAATAGCGAGAATACAGTGAGCCATAAAGAAATTGAGACTATTGTTGAAAGTGGATGGATTCATGTGATTGATGTAAGCAGTAAAAATGAGTTGATAATCCGAGTTGAAAGGTTAGAGTATCTTAGCCAAAACAAGTATTGTTATCACTCAATAGGGCATATTATAATCAACCATCTTTATGATATAGGATCTGTTCAAAATAATTTTACATGTGACTCATTAACGTTCACAAATGATATAATTGATTTCTTTTTATGTGAAAATGAGAATTTCTTGGATGAAACTATTTATTTGTTAAATAAATATAAAGGAAATAATAATATAGAAATAAAGCCTGATAAAGTTAAAGACTGCAAAATAAAGATAGATAACAAGGAATACAATCTTAGCTTTAGTGTTAAATGCATGTATATTGAAGAAAATGCTTTCCCTTTAAAAATTTTCAAAACATTATGTATTAAATCTACAGAAAGTGAAATTGTGTTAAGTGATATGTGGAACATAATAACAGCTGTTATGGATTTTTTACGCTTTATTTCGAAAACAATTAATATAAACTTAGGCGAAATTTATATAGATTGTGAGAAAAGTAAATCAATTTATGAGAAATATATAGAAATTAAAGATAATACAGTTGAAAATGTTCCTAAGAGACAAGTTATTAAATATAACAACATAAAAGACGGAATTTTTAATATATTCGATCAAATTGAAAAGAATCAAATATGCTTTAGATCTTTATACAATTATTCAACCAATACAATATTTACATATGATATTGTTAATATTTGTGCTGCTTTTGATAATCAGTGTGAATTTGAGAACAATTTGAAAAATGAAAAACAACATAATGTAAAGGAAAAAATGTTGAAAAAACTAAATGAATTAAAAGAAGACTTATCTCAAGACGATTATGATTTATACAATGGTTTACTAGAGTGTTTCAAAAATTGTAAAGATACATTAAAGCAACGTCTTGAAACAACTCTCCATGAATTAGAAATACTATTTGATAACGAAGAAAAGGTTAAATGGATCTTTGGTAAAAATTATAAAGATTTACCGACGCGTATGAAAAATGCAAGGAATAATTTAGCACATGGTAAAACAGAGTATACTTTCAATGAAGAGGTAGTATACGACATGCATCTTTTGAGAGCAATGATTTACATGTTAATTTTAAGGAAAAGCAATATTAGTAAAACTGATATTATTGAGTGTTTAAAAACAATAGGTTTTCCTATATCATTCATGTAAATATCTAGACCTCTAATAATATAATATTACATAAGTTATCTCTAATAAATTTTTATAATTGATTTACAAGTAATGAACTAAGTAAGTTAAAAACCAATAAACCCATATCGTCCCATGACAAGGTTTATGATGTCCTGTTTCTTGACTTTCATGTTAATCTTATCTAGAACCATTATTACTGTTTCTTCGTATATGGAAGGTATAAACTTAGAATACTCAGGATGGTTTTTCATAAAGTCATTAAATAGAGATATGAGACGATCAGTAATTCTTGGTTTTCCTGGATATCCGCGTGCAATAAGTGCCATGTTATGGTCAAAAAGAGGAGCAAAACTGATAATACTTCCTGTACTTGAATCTCTTAATAGTCCAAAGTTATTCGTATGCCGGTCAGGATTTGCTATTACAGCATCAAGAAAAATCATTTTAACAAAATCTGCAACTGCATCAGGACAGATTTTCAGTAACGCTTTAACAGTATCGTTATAGTCTTCATTATCACCCATAAAAGACATTGCAGGTTCAAAGTTATATGATGCGCTTTTTGTAAAATCCGGAGTTCTTACATATCCGTCACCCTTCTCATAATATGCCATATTCATTCCAATGCTGGTACCGAGTTCGTATGCGAACAGCTCTGAAAACTGCTCTTTATGGTTGGCTTTTTTATAAAGCCACCATTCATTCTCTCTTAATTTCCAACCCTTCTCAAAACTCCCTATATTAGTGAGTTCTGGGGTTCTTGTATCTTTTAATCTTGATGCATAATTGAAGCTTTTGTATGATCCGTCCAAAGCAAGTGGAGCGAACAGATTTTTATTAAATTTAATTTCTGAGTAAGTAAGCTTGCTTCCAATAGGTCTTACCCAGTAAGTATCAGTTATTGTTGCCCCATTAACATTTAAAACTGTTGATATATCATCTTTCTCTTCTAACCTAAGGGCCTTTTTTAGAAGTCTTGAATTAGCACGATGTGAATCAATAGCACGTGTTTCAAGCCACATATCTGCGTTATGTACACGATGAAGGAATAACGGAAGCATATCATTATTTATAACTTTAAGCTCTTCGTTCTTCCATATCGCAACTAAAGTATCTTTACTTAGTATCTCATAGTTATTGTATGCCATCAGATTTATCTCCTTTATAAGGTAATACTTCCATTATTTCATTCGGTGTAACATTTAAAGCAAGACATATCTTACTGATTACATCAACTGTAATATTCCTACCAGCAGCCATTTTACTTATCGTATAGCTGCTTATATCTGCAGATTCTGACAAATCCTTCTTCATCATGTCTCTGTCTATTAACAATTTCCATAGCTTTTTGTAACTTACAGCCATACCTTTAACCTCAATAAAAGTGAATGAATACAGTTTAGCATAAGTATGATTATATATCAATTATTTTAGTGATAACTAAATTAATCAAACTATAAGCAAACAATATATGCTAAATCTATCCCTCCAGCTCAACCTCATATACTGTATCTATCGGGTTGTTAGGCCACTGGTCAAGTTTTCCTACATCTAAAAACAGTCTGTCCTCTCCTATGCTACCTGCAAACCATGGCCTTTTGGATAACCTTTCAGAGCCGTCAGCTATGAATCTTACGGATTTAATATGTCTTGGCATAAGTACTGCAAGCGGACCCATCGGGTTTTCAAAAAGATGCAGATACAGCTTGTTGCCATTTTGGGTGTAGTAGCCCCATTCAGGTTTTGGCAGTTCTGCTATTGAGCATCCATATATGGATTTATGGTTATCATGCATCCAGTTTCCCACTTCATTAAGTATATCCACTGAAGGTTTTGGTATCCTTCCTTTTGCATCAGGTCCTACATTCATTAAAAGATTTCCGCCTTTAGATACGCATTCAACAAGTTTTCTTATAATCTGTTTCGCATCTTTGAAATTATTATCCTGTGAAGCATATCCCCAGTGGTCATTCATAGTAACGCATGCTTCCCATGGTAATGAATTGCCAAGTTTGTCAGTAACACCATTTGCAGGTATGAACTGCTCAGGAGAAGCAAAATCACCGCTGTAAATGGTAGGATTTCCCTCTATAAGAGAATTATGCCCATCAAGCCTGTTGTCTATAATAATGTCGGGCTGTAACTCTCTTACCATCTTTACAAGTTTTTCAGCCTGCCATTTTTCTCCGCTCATTTCTTCATAAGAGAAGTCAAACCATATGATATCTATCTTTCCGTAATTAGTTAGAAGCTCTTTTACCTGACCGTGCATATATTCTACATAGTTATCAAAATTTATCTTTTCATCTTTATACGCTTCATTCTCCCTCATAGGATGACATCTGTCACCATATTTAGGATAGTCAGGATGATGCCAGTCAAGAAGGGAATAGTAGAATCCTACCTTTAATCCTTCAGCTCTGAAGGCATCTACATATTCACGGATCAGATCCTTTTTTATAGGGGTATTTGTAGCTTTGTAATCAGTAAGTTTGCTGTCAAACAAGCAGAACCCGTCATGATGTTTGGTAGTCAGGACTGCATATCTCATGCCTGCATGTTTAGCTGTTTTAGCCCATTGTTTTGGGTCATACTCTGTAGGATTAAATTCATCGAAAAACTTCTGGTAATCCTCAATTGTTATATTCTCTCTGCTTCTTACCCATTCTCCTCTTGCAGGAATGGAATATATTCCCCAGTGTATGAACATTCCGAATCTGTCATATCTGAAATTTTCTGTTCTTTTCATTATCTCATCTAATCTAGACATTACAGTGCTCCTATCTGTAGTTGATATGTAAATTGTAACATACTTATTATTAATATTAATTGATTTTAATGTTATATGTAAATTGAAAACACCATGTGTTTAAGAATCTTGTTTCAAAACAGCATATTTAAAAAGGATGTAGAAATATTGTTCCGTTAATTTTCGTTAGATATAAATATTCATCAAAAAGAAGGTAAATATCCTAATCATGGTGTCTTACCCTTTGTATTGACAATTTAATTAATCGGCTATAATATTAACATGACCATATATTTGCCGTAATGGAGGTGTTTTATGAACTATATTAAGCGAGACATGGAAGAGGTCGTGCTACGCCTAAGCAAACAATTTTCTGCTATTCTTATAACAGGGCCACGTCAGGTTGGTAAAACCACCATGTTAAAAAAACTGATGGAACAGGAAGCATCGGGCCGTACATATGTGACACTTGATGATATTAATAACAGAATGATGGCGAAAACAGATCCAGCATTATTCCTTCAGATCCATAAACCCCCGATATTTATTGATGAGGTTCAATATGCTCCCGAGTTATTTCCATATATTAAAATTATGATTGATAATACTCACACTCCTGGAGACTTCTGGATGACTGGATCTCAGATATTCAAACTGATGCGAGGCGTGCAGGAATCACTTGCAGGGCGTGTTGCACTTTTGCAAATGCTGCCAGTGTCTCAACAAGAGATATCCGGTGGTGTAACAGTACCTTTTACTACGAATTTCGATATGTTAGTGGAACGACAGAAAGCAATTGCAAAAGTGTCTGCTCCAGAACTATTTGAACGTATATGGACTGGCGGAATGCCTGCTTTAGTCAGTGGCCAGTATAAAGATCGTGCAGTAGTTTATTCGGGATATGTCAACACTTATCTGGAGCGTGATGTACGTGATTTATCCAGTGCAATAGACTCATTGAAATTTATGAAATTTATTACATCGGTTGCAGCAAGGGATGCGCAACTTGTCAACTATAAAGGTATTGCAGATGATGCTGAAATAGATCAATATACGGCTAAAAACTGGCTGAACATCTTAGAAACCCTCGGTATTATCTTCTATTTACATCCATATTCCAACAATGTGCTTAAGCGTACCATCAAGACACCAAAGCTGTATTTCTGTGATACTGGCCTGGTCTGTTATCTTACCCGCTGGTCAAGCGCTGAGACTGTTATGAATGGTGCTATGAGCGGTGCATTACTGGAAAACTATACAATAGTTGAGATTATAAAAAGTTATCAAAACTGTGGACGTGAGCCCTTTATTTACTACTATCGCGACCGGGATGCTAAGGAAATTGATTTAATTATTGAAGGTGATGGCGAACTCTGTCCTCTTGAAATAAAAAAGACTGCCATGCCGGACAAACGGCTTACTAATACTTTTTCTGTAATTGACAAATCACCTCTTAAAATAGGCACAAGCGCAGTGCTTTGCCTAGCAGAGAAGTTCAGTGCATTTGATAAAGATAACCTGATA
>Ga0123335_1004571_pt1 | contig 17761 bp, 12 predicted proteins | sample BiotimSIPDNA_2_FD_89707 | JGI IMG/M metagenome (GOLD analysis project Ga0123335, IMG submission 89707) | Anaerobic biogas reactor microbial communites from Washington, USA - Biogas_R2 time_0 SIP DNA | ecosystem: Engineered > Bioreactor > Anaerobic > Unclassified | place: Washington, USA...
CGTGACAATCCCGGCAGGTTCGGCCGGAGACAGGGAATATACGGCGAACTGGACGCTCGTCTACAGCATAAGTTACATTCTGGACGGCGGCAGCTTTGAGGGCGGGTACCCCGCAAGCTATACCGCGGCAGACTATGTCGCGCTGGTTGACCCCGCAAGGCCGGGTTACATCTTCCTCGGCTGGACTTGGGACGGCCAGGATGTGCCGGCGCTGGGCTTAACGATTCCGTCCGGTTCGACCGGAGACAGGGTGTTTACGGCGCACTGGGGCGATGAGGCAGACACGTATTACGAGCTGAAGTTCTTTAACCCGGCCGACTTCAATCAGATCGGATATACACGAATGCTGCGCGCTGGCGATGCGTTCACACCGCCGGAGCTCCCCCCGCGCACGGGCTACGAATTAATCGATTGGTCTTCCGAACTCTACTCATCGGAACCGTACCTCGGGACAACGATGCCGGAAGGAGACCTGACGCTCTATGCTATATGGGAACCGATCCTTTATTCAGTCGATTTTGACTATAATTATCCGGTAGAATTTTCGGAGCTGGAGCCGGATCCCTTCGAATTCGAATACCGCGTAGACGTACCGGGGTTGCTGCCGAGCGACGATTATCTTGATCCATTCTATACTTATTATGATGAAACCACCGAAACTACTTATTATTATAAAGTGGCCGGCTGGACTGCCAATGCTGACGGCTCGGGCACAATTTACCGCAGGGGAGACTACATATATAACCTGAACCTGGCCGCGGAAGACGAGGAAGTAACCCTGTACGCCAAATGGTTCCTGTACGATGAGTTCGGGCTGTTTGACGCAATTTACTCGGTCAGGGGGCAGACGTTTGATTTTGATTATGTTAGCGGCACTGTATCAGGCGCCCTGCTTGACGCGTCGTTGAGCGCTAAGCCGGAATTGAACCTCGATTATGGGCTTGGAAACGACAGCTTTTATGACCTTGGCGACGGATTTATCAGGGTCAAAGAGACCGGCGACGCCGAAAACCCCATCGCGCTGTATATATATGACAAAAGCGGCAATCCGATCATGCCGTATGGAACGCTGACGGCGCCCTCGGCGCCGGAAGGCTCGCTGATCGGCACCGGGAACAGCGACGGACTTACGTCAGACTGCAAGGCGTCGCTGCAAAGCCTGCACGGAGCGTATTGGGCGGACGGCCTGGTGACGGTCGGGAGCATCACAATGCTCTGGCACATGGAAGTCAGAGAAGATGGCGAAGAAACGGAAAATCTGGATTACAATGACGATTACGGATTCGTGTTTACAAGCGTCACCGGAGTCAGTTACTTTATCAGCGGAAGATACGCTTCCCAACTTGAGGCGCCGACAGCGCTGCCCATGGTGTTCTTTGAAAATGCAATCACCGACCCCGCAATGACAAATATTGCGGATGTACGCAGTTATTACGCCGGTCCTTTGGGCTCGGGCGAGGGAATGCCGATACCGTGGATCACGTAATAAACCGAACCTCGAGTGGGGATACAACAGGGATAAGGAGAAGCTGCCGCAGATAAACCCAGGAATGTATTATGGGCAGAACAGCATGCTTCCGCTGTATTACCGCATTTATTCCGGAAGCAATCCGGATAAAGCACAACTGAGATATATGACCGAGGACACAGGTGTTATTTCATGTAAAAAAGCAAGATATGTAATGGACAGAGGCTTTTACTCTGCCGAGAATCTGAAGTGCCTGGTGGAAAAAGCTGCAGGTTCATAATTGCATTGAGCATATTATAACAGGGGATATTATGATGGAAGCATTCAGAGCAGGCCTTATTTCAGAAAATGAGGGAAACATAATATAGAGCAATATGCTTAAAAAGCGAAGAAAAATCGGTGCCGACTCTTTTACCGAATACCTACATGATAGCGAAACAAAATAAGATAAACCACGCCTCGCTTCCGTAATGGCAGCGAGGCGCAGTTATATGTAGGCAGTTTAGAGCGCTTCCCGGATATCTGACAAACAGGAAGGTCAGTTTTCAGTGCGCAGTGACGTCAAGCCTACACATACGCGATAACCTGACTGTAAAGTCAGTATAAATGACGGGATATTGCTGGCTGAATCCGCGCAGCTAAAAAGGCAAATACCCCTATCGAAAATTGAGAGCCTCGTCTTATTCGGCAGGATAGGCCTGAGTGCATATGTGATTAATTATCTGCTCGAAGAAAGCATCCCTGTGACATGGCTTTCGAACACAGGTCGCTATTACGGCAGGCTCGATTGCACAACCCACATAAACATCGAAAGACAACGCCTGCAATTCAGGTTCTCTGAAGACGAGAGCTTCAGGCTCGAGTTGTCAAAACGATTCATACTCGGGAAGATTTCAAACCAGATTGTACTATTGAGAAGATACAACAGAGAGCGTGAAAAACAAAAGGTTGGAGAGATTATCGTTAAAATCGCAGCATTGAGGGAGAACTCACAGCGTGTTTCGGATATCAAGCAGGCCGCCGGCTGCGAAGGAATGTGCGCCAGACTGTATTTTGAAGCGTTATCTATGCTGATAGACAGGGACATCTCGTTCTCCGGCAGGTCCCGCAGACCGCCGGAGGACAAATTCAACTCGATGCTCAGTTTTGGATACACGCTTATGATGTACGAAGTTTACAACGCGATAGAACTGCGGGGGCTTAACCCGTATGCGGCCTTCTTGCACAAAGATCGAACAGGCCACCCCGCGCTTGCTTCGGATTTGATGGAAGAATGGCGTCCGGTGATTGTCGACTCTCTGGCTATGTCTCTTGCGAATACACACGAAATAAAACCCGAGCATTTTTATGAAGCCGAAAACGCCGGCATATACCTAACGGATGCCGGTCGCCGAGTATTCCTTGATAAATTTGAAAAGAGAATCCGCAGAGACCACAAATATACCAATAATGAATTCTCAATGAACTTCAGGCAGAGCGTCCTGAGCCAGGTAACCGCTTTGTGCAGCGCGCTGGAAAACAAAGACGCGTCATTGTATAAGCCGGTGATTATCAGGTAACCGATATGAGTTATGATGAAGAAGTTTTTGACTTTTCTTTGAAAACGGATGATAATACCCGTCAGTACCTAATTGTTGTTGTTTATGACATACCGGATAATAAAAGAAGAAACCGAATGGCGAAAACCCTGAAAAGCTACGGCTTGCGTGTTCAGAAGTCCGTGTTTGAGTGTATGCTGACAAACAAACTCTATCAAAGAATGATTCTGGCTGCTGAGAAAATACTGGCCGAAGAAGATTATCTTAGAATATATAAGCTCAGCGCAAGAGCGGATATAAGAGCATACAGCCCGTTGGGCTTGCTGGAGTTTGACGAGGATTATGTTATCATTTAAAACAAACTGCGGGGTATATACAAAAAAACCGGTATTTGTTAAGAAAAACAGGCAGTGCCCCGCAAAGGGCCGATTTAGCCCTTGTGAATACCGGCTTTTTTAGGGGTAGTATTTAGAAGGCCTCTTCCCCGTAAGGGGACGGAAACTTGATATTTCTCTCAATAACGATTTTGTGCTCTTCGTATTTAGCAGCCATTAAGAATCGCTGCAACAAGCATAAAATTAAGAGTCCGACATGTTTGCACATCGGGCTCTCTGGTGGAATTCTATATGATTGGTTTATATATGAGTGAATGATAGCAGCCGTATGAATCGAGAGATTCACGTGCGGCTCTGTGAGAGCCTTTGGCGAAATTCCCCTTGGCTGCTCGACTGAGAAGTCGGTTACTCAGCGAGCGAGCGGCCACTTACGATTGTAACGGAATACAAAATGTTATAGGTGTGATAGAATTTGTTAAGTATCACTATCATTTCTTCCGACATCATTTTAACGAGGTGAGATTATGGAGCAGAAAGAAAGCAAGAAATACGGCTATCTGGCAAAGGAAATCGGCATTCGGGAAAACGTGGGAAGCATCGAGAAATGTGCCGTTCTGGACAAATCCTTCTTTGGTTGGGACAGCTTTTCAATCCGCTGCGGTCTGATTGGCCAAACCGGTATGATCACGGAGGAAAGCGATAAGCTGCATACCCATGACTACGATCAGATTCTCTGGTTTCTGAGTGCTGATCCCGGTAATATGCTGGAACTGGGGGCTGAGTTGGAAATTGACCTTGGCGCCGGTGCCGGCGGGGTGCGTCAGCGCATGTCAACGCCCTCCGTGGTGCTCATTCCCGCGGGGACACCCCATTTTTCGCCCGTTGTTACTGACCTGGAAAAGAAGTTTTTCTTCTTGTCCGTTAACTGCTCCGGGGAACTCAGAGCCAATGTTTATGATGAAAAAGCAAAGCCGGGTGAGGACTTCGGCGCATGGGGCGAATTTCGCAACGAGTATAAAAAGAATATACAAAGCTTGAAATTTGCCCGCAAGGATCCGTATCATTACGGTTCCGCCCTGGCGTCCGATGCCGGCGGTATCTACACTCATGTTGATGCGGGATCCGCCGCGGTTCCGATCCCTGTTTCCATGTCGTGGCAAACTGTCACGAAAGCCCATCAGCTTGGCCCACGCAGACCCGACCTGACATACGCTCCCCATTCACATACATATGATGAGGCCTTGATTTTTCTGAGCCTTGATTTGGACGACCTGACCGAGCTGCACGCCGAGGCGGAGTTCGGCTTTGGTATACAGGGAGAGGATCAGGAATTCTTTACGATCACAAAGGCCGCCGCTATGCTGGCGCCCGAGGGGGTATACCATCTCCCGCTGGTTTTCAGGAAAGTAGAAAAGCCGATGATCCTTATAACTTTGTCGGTAAATACAGGTCACACCGCGCCGAAGCAGATTGGCTGAGTTCATCAAGAACCCGGGAGCAAAAGGTTAACGAAACATGAAGAAATGCCCGATTAATAAACATCATAAGGGAGAAAGACCATGAAGGTAATGGGAATCACAGCCGGCAGGAAAGGCGGCAACTCTGAAATACTGCTTAAGGAAGCGCTTTCCGTATGCCGGGAAAATGGCGCGGAAGTTCTTATGATCAATCTCACCGACTATAAAATACTTCACTGCACAGGCTGCGAGGCGTGTACGTCCGGATTTACAAAAGGAGTTCGGGTGCCCTGCGTCCTTAAAGATAAAGATGACAAGGACAGGCTTACGATAAAGATGCTGGAAATGGACGCGGTCATCTTTTCCGTTCCGACCTACGATCTGATGCCCTGCTCCGCCTACCTTGCGTTCGCGCAGCGCAATCTGGCGTATGAGGTTTCTTTTTTGCAGCATGTCGGCGCCATCGAAAAGAAGGACAGAATCGCCGGAATCATATCCGTCGGAGGTTCAACCCGCTCCTGGCAGTCAATGGCGCTTGAAGGCATGGGTGCCACGATGTTTACAACATCCTTCCGCGTAATCGACATGATGCTGGCCAAGCGGCTAAACAGACCCGCGCAGGTGTTGCTCAGACCGGAATTTCTCCGGCGGGCGCATCGGCTCGGAGAGAATATCGTAAAAGCTCTCAACACTCCGATTGAGGACAGAAAATGGCTCGGTGATGAGGATTTCGGCTGGTGCCCCGTGTGTCATTCAAACGCGATTATAAAAGGTGAGGAACGCTGGGACGGACTCAGATACGATTACGAATGCCAGGTGTGCGGCTCCGGAGGGACGCTGGAGCCGGACGGAAAGGGCGGTTACAAATTCGTCATAGCCGAAAACGGCCTGGAAAGAAACCGCTTTCTGGGAAACGAAGAGCATTTGACCGAGATCGGTGCCGGAATGGCCTTTTTTTACGAACCCGAAAACCAAAAAATCGTCCGTGAGCAGCTTGAGAAATACAAAGCCATACAGTTCCCGGCTTTATAGCCCGTACAGTTCGGCTTTATTGTGAATATTAAGACACCAGCTTACAGCACACACCTGTCTTTAACACCCAATGCGCCTGTCTCGTCTTATCGCGCGAACGCGGCCGGAAAGGGAAATCAGAATGTATACGTTTACAAATCAATTTATGTCCGATGAAACCAATCTCGCTTATTTAAAGGATAATATGATGGGGCCCAATGCCATGCGCGTTACGGAGGAACTGGCGTCATATCTGACCGTAAGTAAAGATGCGCGAATTCTTGACCTGGGCTGCGGCTGCGGTTTATCTACGCTTTTGCTCGTGAAAAAATACGGCTCGCGTGTTTTTGCCACCGACCTGTGGATTTCTCCTGACGACAACCATGAGCGTTTTAAAACTGTCGGGATCGACGATAAGGCTGTTCCGATTTCCGCGGACGCGAGCAAAGGGCTGCCTTTCGCGAAAGGGTATTTTGACCTGCTTATATCCGTGGACGCTTATCATTACTTCGGCGACAATGATGAAATGCTCCCGTCTCTCATTCCTTTTGTAAAAAAGGGCGGTTATATCGCCGTGGCGATTCCCGGAATTAAATATGAATTCGGGGAGAATGTCCCAGAGGAAATGAAGCCTTTCTGGAATAATGAGGTGGCAAGGACCATTCATTCTCCCGGCTGGTGGAAAGATATATGGAGTAAAGCGGAGGGTATAAAGATAGAGGATATCCGCGAAATGAGCTGCTGTAAACAGGCGTGGGATGAGTGGCTGGCCTGTCCGAACCCTTATGCCGAAGGCGACAGAAAAATGATGGAAGCTGAAAACGGACAGTATTTTAACCTTATTTCGCTGATAGCTAAAGTTATCTGATGCTTTAGGCGTCCCCGCGGCGATCCGCGTGTATCGGAAAATGGCGTCAAACGGGCCTGTCAATGAGAAAACTGAGCAGCAGTGAGAGCCGTTCCTCGGCTATTTCAAGCTCGGACGATATCAGTTCTCTGATACGAGTCAGACGATAGTATAGCGTATTGCGGTGCAGATTCATGGCCTCGGCAGTTTTGCCGAGGCTCCGCTCGCATATAAGGTAATATTTTAATGTCTCGAAAAACTCCGTGCTGTGCTTTTCGTCATAATCGCGCAGCGTCAGAAGATCCGGGTGCACCATGTCCGCCGCCGGGCTTTGAGACAACAGCTCCGATGCGTATTGCAGCGCGCAGTCAAGACAATGCATAAGCTCGCCCGGCGTTGAACCGCCCAGCCTTAAGGCGGCGTCTGCCTGCAAATAGTGAGAAGAGGTCAGGTATATATCGGTAAATACGCAGCTAATGCCGGCGGAAACACCGGCACGGCTAAGCAGCGAGGATAACTCGGCTTTCAGCACCGGCAGCGGTCTTAATCTCAGGTTTGCGAGCAGCACGATACCACCGCCGTATGTAAGCGTAATGCAGCCGCTAAGGGCTGAGGCAAGCATGGAGTAAAGGGGCTGTTGTATATCGTTTCTGACGTCTGTCTTGATGACCACCTTGGAATCGGCAGGCTCCCAGCCAATTACCGAAAAGCGATGTTCTGTCTCTGCGCGTGAATACGGCACACCGTCCAGGAGACCCTGCACAAGCATGACTTCATTGTACAGACGACTGTCGTCCTCGTTGAATCGCATCCACTCCTCCACAATGCCGCCAAGTGTTCGCAAAAGGTGCCGGCGTCCGTTGGTCGGTGGGTGGCCGGAGCATAAAAGCCCTATCCAGCCCGCGAGCCGTTTGTGCACGAAAAGATTTTGACACATTACCTGATTCCCCAGTAAAAAGGGCTCCTGGTCGTTCGTGTGGGGCAGTACGGCGTCGCTTATGCCGCGAATGAAATCGAGGCTCATACGGCCTTGGCCGGTCATCTGCTGCCAGACATCGTCGAAAGGCCGTTTGTCCAGGTACCGGCTGGAAACGGCGGATAAGACGTAACCGCAATCCAGAATAGAGAGTGGTGCATTAAACACGATATCGCTGTCGTCCAGCAGGCATGACATAGGGCAACCCTCCTGTATCCGTGTCCGCAGTCCGTCGCTCCAGCTGTTGTAAAAGTCGAATGCCTGAAGGACCTTGTTAAGCACAAGAATCTCGTCGTTCGTGGGAATCCTTATGATATCGCCGCCGTGGGCGCATTCCACCCCGCCTTGCCCGGCGCCCACATAGACACATTGGCTCTCGGCGCTGCCGCTGCCGGAGACGTGTCGTGCATTTCGTAAAACCTGAGCGCCCTCATGTATCTCTCCCGAAGCGCCCAGCGGAGCAAGCCAGTCAAGCAAAATCCACATACTTAGCTTCATAAAGCGCACCTCCGAATAAGATACATCTTGGTGCAATAAGCACGAATTGTCAAGCGTGTCCGGAAAATTGATTTAGCGCAGCGCACGTTTTGTTCAAGACAAGACGATGTTATGATGGTACATATAAAGATCATTCGCTGAAAGGATTTGACTATATGCTCACACCGAGGGAAAACGCGCTTATCGCATACCGCCACGGGCAGCCGGAATGGATACCCTTCTCGTTTCTGGATTTTAACACATTTTTCGCAAACCCGTCGATGGAACGGTATATGGGTTTTGAGTCGGGTCCGGACGCTTTCGGCGTGAGCTGGACATATGAACCCACTGTCCGCGCATGTATGACGACGCCGGGAGCGGAGCAGGTTCTCAAAAACATAGCCGAGTGGCGGGAGGTGGTCAGGTTTCCCGACCTTGAGGCAGTGGACTGGGCAAAGCAGGCCGAAAAAGACCTTGTGGGCAGGGACGGTAAAAAGCTCGATGTGAAAGGGAACGGCAAGCTGTGGCTGTGTATGGTCATAAACGGCAGCTTCGAGCGCCTCCACGCGCTGATGGGTATGCAGGAAGCGCTGATCTCCCTGATAACCGACCCTGAGAGCTGCTATGATTTCTTCGGGGCTATGGCGGATTATAAAATAGCGTATTACAAAAAAATAGTGCAGTATTACCCGGTGGACGTTATAAACGGGCACGACGATTTCGGTACTAACGATCGTATGTTTATGTCGCCGGATATGTGGCGCAGTCTGCTCAAGCCGCATCTCAAGCGCATTTCGGACGCCTGCCATGAGATGGGTGTGATATATCAGCACCACTCCTGCGGGTATATTGAGCCGATAATCGGCGACCTCGCGGAGATAGGCATCGACGCCATAGACACGCTTCAGGCCTGCAATACCCATCTGGGCGAGCTGAAAGCCAGGTATGGAGATAAGCTCACCTTCTGCGGCGGCTTCAACACAAACGGTGTGCTGGATATGTACAGCTCGACGCCTAATCAGATAAAGGCTGAGTATCGTCGTGTAATTGATCTTCTGGCTCCGGGAGGGAGTTACATCGTATACCCGATTACAGCCACCGTGCGTTATGCCGAGCCTTTTACTCAGGAGCATCTTAGCTACGGAGTTAATTTCTATAAAAGACAGGAAGACACATCGAAAAAGAATACGATTAATGCATAATGAGGACAAACTTATGACATCCGCCGAAAAACTCGATAATATGTTTAAGCTCGTAAAGCCGAAAGATCGAACCGAAATACCTGTTTTCCCGATGATCATTACCTGGTGCGGAAAGGTCGCGGGAATAACGCAGGCTCAGATGATAAAAGACCATAAAAAATGGCTGCTGGCGATGGACAAGTGCTTTGAGGTCATCGGAAATCCCGACGCCACCATGGCTCTGCCGCCCGCCGACACGATTTTCAGTATGGGTCTGCTGGCCAGGATTCCCGGCCGGGAGTTAGGCGAAGATGAGCTTTATCAGTTCATCGAAAAAGACTGGTTCACGGATGAAAATGAGTATGACCGCATTCTTCAGATGGGCTGGGATGCCTATATCGGGATGCACCAATGCCGCGTCCAAACGCCGCCTTTTAAAAGCCCGGAAGAGCTTTACGCGCGTTTCGGCGCCCTGGGAGCGCGCGCCGCCGAGTCGGCAGCGCATTTTCTTCAGATGGGCATCGAACCCATTTCTCACGCCTCTGCCGCTCCCGTATTCGACATTTTGTCTTTAACTCATTCGATGGAGCCTTTTTTGCTCGATCTTGTCACTATACCGGGAAAGATCATGGATGTTGTCAACGCGGCGACACCTCACTTAATAGACCGGACGGTCGGTACTATTAAGCAGACACACGCTACCCGGGTGACTATGTGGGCGATGAGATCAAGTTCAACCTTTATTTCGCCCGATATGTTCAACGAATACGCGTGGCCTTCGATGAAAAAAATGATCGAAGCGTTTTGGAAAGCGGGCGCCGTCAGCGTTATTCACTGCGACGGAAACTGGCTGCCCATGCTCAAATACTTCCCGGAGGTTCCGAAAGGCTCCGTACATTTTGAACTGGACGGCACCACCGACGTACTCAAAGCATATGACATAGTCGGCGGCTGGCATTCTATACGGGGCGATGTTCCGTCAACGTTATTTGCCTTCGGAACGCCCGATAAAGTCGGAGAATACTGTGAAAAGCTCATAACCGAGGTGGGAATGAAAGGCGGTTTCATGCTCGGCTCGGGCTGCGAGGTGCCGCTTAACGCGAAGGTCGAAAACGTCAAGGCGATGATGGACGTTCATAAATAATCACTCCGCCTTATAAACGACCTTGCCGTTTATTATGGTATAAAGACAGTTTGTAAATACTTCCATCGGATTCCCGTCAAAAATCGCGATATCCGCGTCCTTGCCCGGTTCAAGGCTGCCTACCCGTGAAGACACTCTGCATATTTCCGCGGCGTTTATCGTAATGGCCTTGAGGCCTTCGTCTATACCAAGGCCCTCTTTTGCCGCGATCCCGGCGCAAATCGGAAGACACTGAATAAGCGAAACGGGATGATCGGTGGTTATGGCGACCTTAACCCCTGCTTTGTGCAGAACTCCGGCCGTTTTAAAGTCCATATACTGCGTTTCCGTTTTGTTTCTCGATGCGAGGCTCGGGCCGATAATTGCCGGAAAACCCGATTTTTTGATTTCATCGGCAATCAGGTGGCCTTCGCTGCAGTGGTCGAGCGTCATGTTTAAGCCAAAGAGCTTAGCGATTCGTATAGCGGTCAGAATATCATCCGCTCTGTGAACATGCGCTTTTAAGGGAATTTCTCCGTTTATAACGGGCAGCCAGCACTCTTTGCGGAAATCCTCTTCAAAGCTGCCGCCGCTTTTTTGTGCCTCTTTTTTGCTTTCAGAGTATTGCATTGCTTCAAAGAGCTCTTCTCTGAGCATAGAACCGATTGTCATCCTGGAGGAGGGCATCTGGTTGTTGTCGCCGTAATTCGTCTTCGGGTTTTCCCCGAAGGCGATTTTCATTGCCGCAGGCTCCATAACGACCATATCGTCTATGCATCTTCCGTTTGTCTTCATAAAAACAAACTGGCCGCCTACAACATTCGAGCTGCCCGGCCCTGTCATAACCGAAGTCACGCCGGTTTTTACCGCGTTATGAAAAGCGGAATCCATCGGGTTTACGGCGTCGAGGGCTTTGATATACGGTGTTATCGGTTCCGTTGTTTCGTTGGAATTGTCCCCGATTTTACCTTTTCTTTCCTCAAAGATACCGATATGGCTGTGCGCGTCTATTAAACCCGGCATGACCCACGCGCCGTTTACGTCAATTACGGTTTTATCGCTGTTTTCGTATATTCCTATGCTTTCCGCTATTTTAACGATGACTCCGTTTTCCGTTAAAACGCAGCCGTTTTCATAGTTTACACCGGCCATTGTCAGTATTTTCCCGTTTTTGATTAAAATAACAATTACACCCTTCAAAGTAATGTATGAATATACTTCCCAACAGGTGAAATAATAAACAGGCTTGAAAGGAGGGTGAATATGCAGGATAACGATAAAAAGAACCGCGACAAAAATGATAATAACCGCAATAGAAACAACAACGATAATAAGCGCAGCGATAACAACGACAACAACCGCAATAACAGAAACAATAACGATAACAATCGCAACGAAAATAATAGATAGCATCATCAAAGCAAAACCTCCATCATCGAAAATGATGGAGATTTTGCTTAAAGAGGGCCGCGATATGCACATAAAGGGAATGAGCGGGCAAGTATCGCCCGGCACGGATATGGGGGATAAAATTTATGAATAGCACAATATCATACTGGAACCTGACAGGGAATAAAACACACTACCCCCGCCTTGATAAGAGTATTTCGGCGGATGCCCTGATTATCGGAGGGGGCATTGTCGGCGTTACTTGCGCCTATTGCCTGGCCGAAAAAGGTATAATGCCGGTATTAATCGAGGCCGGCGCGCTTGCTGACGGCACGAGCGGAAACACAACCGGAAAGCTTACCGTCCAGCATGACGTTATATATTATAAAATCGCGGAAAAGTATGGGCTGAAAGCAGCCCAAGACTATTTCTCATCACAGGCCGGTGCTCTGGACTTCGTTAAAAACGCGGCTGAAAAGGAGAAAATCGAATGTCAGCTGACATCAAACAACGCTTGTATATTCGCGGTTAATAACGAGGAACTGGATACGCTTGAACGCGAATATAAAACCGCGAAGAAAATCGGCATAGACGCGCAGCTTCGCATAAACCCGGATTTCCCCCCCGGAAGTAAAGGGCTTCTTTCATATAGCGGCCAATACGTTTTTCATCCCGTCAGATATATAGACGGTCTGGCAAAGGCGGCGGCAGACAAAGGCGCGGTTATCTATTGTGATACGAAGGCTGTTAAGCTTGAAGACGGCGAATTAAAGAAAATACGCTGCGAGGGCGGCATCACCGTTACAGCCAAACATGTTGTTATGGCCACACAGTATCCTTTTTATGACGGAGCCAACTTGTTTTTTACGCGCCTTTACCCCAAAAGAGCATATGGAATCGCGGTCCGCGCAAAAAGAGAGTGGCCGGAAGACAGCTATATAAATGTCGGCGACCCCGCGCGTTCGATCCGGACACATATCGAAAAAGGCGAACGCATCCTGATAACGGTCGGCGAAAGCCATGATACAGGCCGCGGATATGGCGACATGGCAAAACATTTTGATAATCTTTTAAAGTTCGCTGATCAGACGGCAGGCGCAGCGGACGTTATCGCCGGATGGTCCGCTCAGGACTATGATACTCCCGATGAACTGCCGTACATCGGCAGGATTTCGGACAACTCGAATATTTACGCCGCGACGGGATTTCGAAAATGGGGACTCCTAAGCGGTACGCTATCCGGCATGCTTATCACCGACCTGATAATAAACGGGAACTGCCGTTATGAAGGCCTATACTCCCGAACACGCTCCGATATTACGAGCTCTTTTAAAAAAGCGTTTGTCGGTACGGTCAACCCGGTTATAGAACTGGTTAAATCAAAATTGGAAGGTACTCGGGGAATAGAGGGATTACAGCCGGGAGAGGGGCGGGTTATACGTTTCGGCGGAGAAAAGGCGGGCGTCTACAGAGATGACAATGATAACGTAACCGTTATTGATATCACCTGCACCCATATGGGCACTGAACTCAACTTTAACAGTGCCGAAAAGACGTGGGACTGCCCGGCACATGGCGGACGGTACAACACGGACGGCAAACTTCTCGAAGGCCCGCCCAAGAACTCGCTGAAAGTGTTGTTCAAAGGAACATACAAGGACTTCCTGGATAAGTACTGAAAAGCAGAACGCTGATGCTCGCTGCATCAGCGTTCTGCTTTTCCCGGGTACAACGCTCATCGATATTAAGACGTTCTCATTTTTTCTTTTCCTTTGAGCGTTTATCGTTGATTATCTTCATGTGCTCGGGGGTAATCAGCGTTACGTTGTTTTCCCGTGCCCAGTCAACACATCCCTGCAGAGCGGCTTTGAGAAACACTCTGGGCACCTTTGTCATCATCCTGCAGGCTTCCTCGGTGAATTTTATCTTGTCGTCTATGCGGTCCGCTGCATAAACCACGCCTGAGAGGTCGGCCTCGCGGGCGGCGGGGATCTTCATGGCGATTGGGCGTCGAAATCTGGTATACCAGAAGTTTGTGCTGTCTCTGTAGCCGTAGTCCACCGGCACACGGGGAAACAAGGAGGCCTTCACTCCGTTAACGATGGCGTCGTAAAATTTTTCTTTCATCAGCACCTTATCGATTTTCAGAATAAAGTGGCATCCGAATTTGCTCGTGATACCGTTGAAATTACGATGGGGCGGCTCAATACCTTCGAGCTGCCCCACGCGCGGGCGATCCTCAAACGCGTTTTCAAGTGTGTCGTCCCATGTGCACTCCATCACTTGAAAAGCCTTTCTGATGACAAGCGGCCGCTCACCTTCGCACTGCCCGGCCTCCAGCTCAAATTTGCAGTTTGCCATCTTCTCCGCGCTGGTCTCGCCCGGAAAGCCCAGGCGTACGGTTTCACTGAAATCGCCCTTGCCGTCCTCCAGAAAGTTTATCGCGCACACGCCGCGCTTTAACAGGTTCTGGGCGGTATTGGAGCTGTTGCGGCACTCGAGCAGCATGGCGTAATAATCCTTACCGGCTATATAGTACGGAAAGCATAGCGAGTAAGCTCCCAGTGATGTGCTTTTATCGTCGGCAAGCGTAGAGATAAGCACTGTCGGCATGGGAAAGAAAGCCGATGTCTGATAGAAATTGTCCACTATTCGAAGATCCTTAAACGAGCTCATGGTCTGTACCTCACTTATTTTTCCGGCGGCGGCAGGAAGCCGGCCGCAATATTTTACAAGATTATGGATATTATAGCTTCTCTCAAATGCCTGTTTCTTATCTGTTTAAGCGCCGGCAGTGCGATTATTACAGTATTTTATGTAAGTGTCAACACGTATTCCGAGCGAGCGGTATAAGGAGGGTTTTCGCGCTCCTCTGTGCATATTGATATAATATATAAATTGATTTAACGTAGTAATTGACATATTCGGCAAGCAAAGGTACAATACATAATAGATATTTAACTATATTTTATCCGAAAAACAGTATCACGACAACAAGCGTAATGCACGGAGCGCCTGCTGCGGTGATTTTTGGGGAGAGGACGCTATATGGACATACAGGAAAATTCTGCGGGTATCAAGGAAACCAACAAAGCATACAGCAGTCAGCTGCACGATATGCTGCTGCTCCGCTATGAGCCGATTGCCGTCAAGATGATCGCGGATATTTCGGAAGTACCCGATAACGCCGTTCATCCGAAACGCGACATGGGCAAGCATATGTCACTTTGTCAGGCGTACGCGCTGACGCGCCGAAATAAAAAAACCATTTTCATGGATATTGATTCCGAGTGGTGCTGGTGCCCGATCATCTGCATGGGTTATGTGGATTCCGAGCCCGGATCGAAGACTTTTGACTTTATGGCAAAATTCATCGAGGGCCGCCATAAGGATTCCGTCGACTCCGAGGATGCGGTGAAAAACTTCTTTGCCCGCTTCCCGCGTCTGCCCTATGGGAAATATAAGGGTATTGTCTCGGCTCCGCTGTGCGACTGCGATTTTGAACCGGACCTTGTCCTTATTTATGCGAATCCGGCACAAACGCGGATTATTATCGGCGGTATCAAGCAGATGACGGGTCAGCTGGTCGAAACAAAATTCGACGTGATCGATTCCTGCGCGTACGATACCGTGATGCCGCTTTTAAACGGCGAATACCGCATAACCTTCCCAGATCCCGGCGAGTACGAACGCGCGTTATCGGACGAGGACGAGGTTATCACCTCCGTTCCCCGCGGACGAATGGCCGAGCTGATCGCGGGCTTACGCAGCAATAACGAGCATGGTATAGGGTATAAGCTGCTTAGCAAAGAAATGATGTTCAGCTTCCCGCGCCCTTCGTTTTACAACGATATGTTTAAAATGTGGGATCTGGACACCGGAGATGTATGGGAACCGAGAAAATGACCTGAAAGATTACATACCGTCAGGCGCATAAAACGATGCGTCAGGCCCGGGAATGAGACAAACCTGACACATTTAATTTTTATGATAAGAAAAATATTTTAAGGAGGTCGGGCAATGGCAACATGGCATGAGTATTTTTTGAAAGAAGGCAGTCCCCCGGAATGGCCCTATCCGGTTAAATTCGGACAGGAGCAGGAGATTGAAACCGACGTTCTTGTAATCGGCGGCGGCATAGCGGGCTGCTGGGCCGCTATCAGCGCCGCGAGGCAGGGTGTTCGGGTCGCGCTGCTTGAAAAGGGCGATGTCGAGCGAAGCGGCTCGGGCGGACCCGGCTGCGACCACTGGTGCAACGTGCCGGCAAATCCCCTCTCGCGGGTAGATCCGGACGAGTGGGCGGAACATATGGCCAAAGGTCCCTACAGCAACGGCATAGGACTTCAGATCCAGAACAGAGAAGACTATGACACTCTTCTTGAAATGGAGCAGATGGGCGGGAAGATCCGCGACACAGATGACGAGTATGTCGGTGCTGAAGGCCGCGACGAGAAAACAAAGTTCATGATCTCTCCGCGCTACGGAGTTTCCCACAATCTTCTTCCGGAGCCGGGCGCCGGAGAACCGGGCTTCAATCCTCCCGAAAAGCGCACCAACGTTGTCATCCGCATCTGGGGCACCACGTTCAAGCCCCTTCTTAAAAAGGAATGCAAAAGACTCGGCGTGCAGATATTCGACCGCGTTATGGGAACGAGCCTGCTCAATGAAAACGGCGTGCAGGGAGCGCGCGTTGTGGGCGCTACCGGCCTTAACGGCCGTACCGGCGAATTCCTTGTTATCCGCGCTAAATCCGTTATTCTCTCGGCCGGCGGCGCCGGATCATTGTGGCTTATGAGTATGGAGCACGGCGGCTATTCCAACATGCATTCGCGCAACGACAGCAGCGACGGCACGGCTATGGCCTGGAGAGCGGGCGCCACCCTCACCATGATGGAAAGCACCGGAAGCGTAGGTATCGCCACCGGCCTCAAGCATAAATGGTATACCGGAGCGGGAGATGCGAGCTACGAAAACGTACCGATCGTCGATGCGGACGGAAAGCGGATTCCATATCCGATACAGGGCTGGGAGGATGCCGGCGCGATGGCTCCTACTGCCGAAACCACGGAAAAGATCCGTAAGGCTGTTTTAAGCGGTGAATATCAGCTGCCGTTTTACGGCGACTTCCCGGCAATGTCGGATGTCGAGCGGCGCGCTACCTGGAATCTCATGCTGACCGAGGAGTCCACCACCAAAATCATGGTAGACACATTAAAAGACGGCGGATGTGACCTCAGCCGCGATCAGCTCCTGTCCTATAAATTCATCGAAGGCCAGAGCCTGCCCCAGTGGCGCGATGCCGGACGCGGCGGACTTCTGGTAGACTGGAATTTGAAAACGACGCTTGACGGACTCTACGCCGCCGGAACACAGACCTTCTCTGCGCAGGATCACAGCTACTGCGCCGCGACGGGACGTTACGCGGGCCGCAAAGCCGCCGCTTACGCGAAAGAAGTCGGCCAGGGCAAGATAAGCCGTGAGCAGATCGAGCAGGAAAAGGACCGCGTTTTCGCGCCGACAAAGCGCAAAAGCGGCATAGAGTGGAAAGAGCTGCACAACGGCCTCACCCGTGCCATGCAGTATTTCGTAAGCGAGTTCAGAACCGAGCGCCTGCTTAAAATGGGCCTCGAGGAGATAGCGAGAATAGAGGCGGAAGCGGTTCCGAGGCTGTTCGCCCTTGACCCGCACAAGCTGATGAGGTCGGTTGAGGATCTTAGCATGATCGAGCACGCGAAGATCATTATCCAGGCCATACTTGCCCGCAAAGCCAGCAGCAGACAGCTGGGCCTCAATCGCATCGATTATCCCGAAATGGACCCGCCCGAATGGAATAAGTTCCTGACGATCAAGCAGGAAAACGGCGAGGTTAAGTTCGGCGAGCTTCCACAGCGCTTCTACGGGAACATGAAGGAGCAGTACGAGGCTCACAACAAGGACTACACCGGCGTATACACGCCGA
>Ga0123335_1004572_pt1 | contig 17761 bp, 14 predicted proteins | sample BiotimSIPDNA_2_FD_89707 | JGI IMG/M metagenome (GOLD analysis project Ga0123335, IMG submission 89707) | Anaerobic biogas reactor microbial communites from Washington, USA - Biogas_R2 time_0 SIP DNA | ecosystem: Engineered > Bioreactor > Anaerobic > Unclassified | place: Washington, USA...
CGTTTGTATTTGTCCGGCTCGATCGCCGCTTTCAGCACCGGCGGCCTGCAACTGTTCCAAGTCGTCTTCGCCCGATCCGGAGCGAACGACGTTCCTCGCACCCGCCGGGCCGTGTACGAGTTCGGTTCTTAGCGGCGGCCGTCGTCAAAACCCAAACATGGATTGGAGAGGCAATAGCCGCCATCCGGGGAAAACACTATAATTTGTTTCCGTTGCGGAAAGGTATTGTAATGAGTGGGACAAGCGAAGCGATGTCCCACCAAATACGGGAAATACTATGGTGGGACTGCGCTAACGCTTGTCCCACCCTACCTTCCGCAACAGATACTAATTTGTTTCGTGGAGGAACGTTCCCATGCCGACAATTGCCGAAATAGCCGCGTCGCTGGAAAATCTCGCCCCCGCCAGACTGGCCGAGGAGTGGGACAACGTCGGGCTGCTGGTCGGAGATAAAAAGCGGGCGGTCAACAAACTGATGACTTGCCTGACGGTTACGCCGTCGAGCGCGGCCGAGGCCGTTGCCGCCGGCGCCGATCTGATCGTCGCGCATCATCCCCTTCCGTTCAGGGCCGTGAAACGCTTGACCGCCGAGAGCACGGTCGGCCGCCTGCTGCTGGAGTTGATTTCCGCCCGGGTGGCCGTCTACAGCGCGCACACCGCATTCGATTCGGCCGGCGACGGCGTCAATCAGCGGTTGGCCGCGGGTCTGGGACTGCGCGGAATAACGCCTCTCGCTCCGCGCGCGGACGGCGAAGGCGCGGGCCGCTGGGGATGGCTCGAAGAACCGCTGCCGCTGGAAAAACTCGCCGATCGGTTGAAGCAATTTCTCGGCGTAGAACGGTTGCAGATGGTCGGCCGGCCGGATCATCAGGTCCGCGCCGCGGCGGTCGGTTGCGGCGCGGCCGACGAGTTTCTCGACCTCGCCCGGCAAAACGGCTGCGACGCCCTGGTTCTCGGCGAGGCCCGATTCCACGTCTGTCTCGAAGCGGAAGCGGTGGGCGTCGGCCTCTTGCTGCCCGGCCACTTCGCCAGCGAGCGATTCGCCGTCGAGTGTTTGGCCGCTATGCTCGCCGAGCGGTTTCCGGACGTCAAGGTCTGGGTGAGCCGGGAAGAACGCGACCCGTTGCGATGGTGTTGATCCGACAAATCTCCGGTCACCAACGCAGCGGTTTTTGCCAGGCTTCTTTCAGTTCGGATACGTCGGCCTCGACTAGCAGTGTATCGGCGGCCATGGCCAGCCTGCCGTTGTCGACGACCTCGCCGATTTTTGCGTGGGCGACTTCGCCCAGGGCCGACTCAAACGCGGCGGCGGCCTCAGGCCGAACCTCGCAAAGGAATCGGGTATTCGATTCGCTGAACAGCAGTACGATGTCGGATAGACCATCGGCGGCGGGGCCGTCGATCGGGGCGTTGTGGAGCGAGATATTCGCGCCCAGTCCGCCGGCGAAGGCCATTTCGGCAATGGCCGCCGCCAACCCGCCCTCGGACAGGTCGTGGCACGCGCGGACCAGTCCGGCGCTGATTGCCGAGTGCATGGCGGCGAAGGTGATTTTCGCTCGTTGCGGATCGACCTTTGGCACGCGGCCGCCTTCGAGACCTTCGACCAGTGCGAAGTGCGAGCCGCCAAGTTCGTCCTTCGTCTCGCCGACGAGGTAGATGAGGTTGCCCGGCTCTTTCAGGTCCATCGACACGCATCGGGCGACGTCGTCCACTTGCCCAATCGCGCTAATCAACAGCGACGGGGGTATGGAAATCGGTTCGGGGGAAAAGGGGGCAGTCCCCTTTTCCGCGGGCAAATGGGGAGCGTCCCCTTTTCCGCCCACGGGTCTGAACTCGTTGTTCAGGCTGTCTTTGCCGCTGATGAAGGGGGTGCCCAGGACGACGGCCACGTCGTGGCAGGCGTTTGCCGCGCGGACCAGCGAGCCGAGCGTTTCGGGCCGGTCGGTGTTGCCCCAGCAGAAGTTGTCGAGAATGGCGATTCTTGCCGGGTCGGCCCCGACCGCCACGCAATTCCGCACTGCTTCGTCGATCGCCGAGGCGGCCATCCAATAGGTGTCGAAATCGCCGTAGCGCGGGTTCATGCCGCAAGAGACGGCGATCCCCCGGCGGCTGTCCAACACCGGCCGCAACACGGCGGCGTCGCCGGGGCCGTCGTTAGCCGCGCCGACCAACGGCTTCAACACGCTGCCGCCTTGCACCTCGTGGTCGTATTGCCGGACGATCCATTCCTTGCTGCACACGTTGAGCGATCCGAGGATTTTTAGTAAGGAATGACGAATGTCGAATGATGAATGATGAATAGACAAACCAACGTCGCCGCGTTCTTCCTTCCGTAATTCATCATTCATCATTCTTAATTCATCATTTTTGGGCGGCTCGTAGACCGCCTCGCGCACGACCGGCGGGCGGCCGTCGTGGAGGAACTCCATCGCCAGATCGGCCACGCGATGCTCGCCGTAGATGAGCGTCAGCCGGCCGGTGGGCGTAAACTGGCCGATCACGGTCGCCTCGACGCCTTCCGACCGGCAGAGTTCGTTTAGCTTGCTCCATTTTTCTTGCGGCACGGCCAGCACCATCCGCTCCTGGGCCTCGGAAATCCAGATTTCGGTGTAGGAGAGGCCCTCGTATTTCAGCGGGGCGCGTTCGAGCCAAACTTCGGCGCCGATGTGTTCGCCCATCTCGCCGACGGCGCTGGAGAATCCGCCGGCGCCGCAATCGGTAACCGCGTTGTACAGCCCTCGGTCGCGGGCGGCCAACAGCACGTCGAGCAGCATCTTTTCGGTGATTGCGTTGCCGATCTGCACGGCGCCGCCGGAAAGGGTATCGCTGTGGCTGGTCAATTCGGCCGAGCTGAAGGTTGCCCCGTGGATGCCGTCGCGGCCGGTGCGCCCGCCCAGGGCCACGATCAGATCGTTCGGCCGCGGGTATTTTTCCGATTTGTCGCGGGGGATCAGGCCGACGTTGCCGCAGTAGACCAGCGGATTGCCCAAATAGCGGCGATCGAAATAGACCGCGCCGTTTACGGTCGGTATGCCCATGCGGTTGCCGTAGTCGCGCACCCCGGCGACGACGCCCTTGATTACACGGCGGGGATGCAGCACGCCGGGCGGCAGCTCATCGACCGGAAAGTCGGGCGGGGCAAAACAAAACACGTCGGTATTGCAGATCGGTTTCGCGCCCATGCCGGTACCCATCGGGTCGCGGATAACGCCGCCGATGCCGGTGTTGGCCCCGCCGTAAGGTTCCAGGGCCGAGGGGTGATTGTGCGTCTCGACCTTGAAGCAGACGTTGTATTTCTCGTCGAAGCGGATCACGCCGGCGTTGTCGGCGAAGACGCTGACACACCAGTCGTGTTCGCCCAACTCGCGGCGGATTTTTTCGGTCGCCGCGAAAATCGTCTCCCTGAGCATGTTTTCGTAGCGGCGCTCGCCCTCCGGGCCGCGATAGACGATCCGACCGGCGAGCGTCTTGTGGCTGCAATGCTCGCTCCAAGTCTGGGCGACGGTCTCCAACTCGACGTCGGTCGGGTCGCGGCCGAGTTGGGAAAAATGCGCCTGAATGGTCTTCATTTCGACCAGCGAAAGGAACAGTTGCCCCTCGCGGCTGAGACGTTCCAGCTCGGCGTCGTCCATCGCGCGGATCGGTACCGCGACGAGTTGGAATTTGTAGGCCGAGCCGACTTCGAGCCGGTCGAACGGCAAGGGGCCGACGACGACCTGCTCAATGGCGTCGTTCGCCAGCACCTTCGAGCAGAGCAGCGGAAGCCGATCATCCGGCAGCCCGGCGACGGCGTATTTCCGCAGCGTGCGGACGATATCGATGTGGATGCCGAAATCGGCGATTGCCTCCTTCGCGCTTTGGGCGACCGGGTCCATCACGCCCGGTTTCGGCAGCACGTGTATCCAGACGGCGTCGGTTGGCGCGTCGGCCGGGGGGGTTCCCGACGGGGGCAACTCGGTGAGCCGCGGAGCGCCCGCCTCGGCAATCACCGTCCGCTCGACCAGCGGATCGGAGAGCAACTCGGCGGCGATTCGCTCGACGGCCGCGCGGTCGAGATCGCCCTGGATCAAATACCCCCGGGCGGAAGCGATTTTCAGGTCGGCGGCGATGTGCAGTTCGGCGGCCGAGGCGGCCGCGTCGCGGGCGGCCATGTCGGGCCGGCCCTCGGCTGGATAAATGTCAACTTCCCAAAGCATTGTGATTTAATTGTCGGCAAGAGTAAAAAACGGCGGAATGGCCCATTGTAGCAAATTGCGGCCGAAATGGATGGGGGGGCTGACCGGATTGAACATGACATCAAGCAGCGCTGTGACCGCCGCGCCCAATGCGGACGAGAACAACATTGAACAACCCAACCGGGTTGGTATCCTTGATATTATGAACGAAACACGATACGTTTACTAACAAGATGAAGACGTGTAACTTGGCCACCTGGAAGAGTTCCCCGACTATATGCCCCAGGGAGCCACCTTGGAAGAACTCCAAGAAAACCTTCGGAACATTTGCGAGGACTTGACCGGGGGCAAGATTCCCGGCGTTCGCCGTGTCGCGGAATAGCCGATTATAGGAGAGGGGCAGGCAGTGACGATGCTTCGATTGGATGACGACGAGGTATAATGTTCCACAAGGGATGTGATTATGCAAGACTTGAATTGGAGGGAAGCTGCCATAAAAGTTCTCGAGGATGCCGCAGAACCGTTGCACTATACGGACATCACGGATCGGATTGTGGAGGGACAGCTTAAGACGGAATTCGGTGCTACACCAGCCAAATCAGTTAGCGCAACTATTACTATATCGCTGAAGGAAGATGGCGACGCATCACCCTTTATTAGGGTCGGTCGTGGAATGTATGCACTCCGATCAACTCTCGGCTTGGAGATGGAGGATTCTCCTTCAAGCGAATGCTCTTTATCCATGTCTGAGGAAGCAGGTGAACCCGATGAAATGGGTTTGATCAACGCCTTCGGGATGTATTGGAAAAGAGACGCCGTTCTTTGGTCTGCGACGCCGAAAATTCTCGGTCAACAACAATTGGGAGCCAGCCCCGTCGACTTTTTCGGTCAACGAGGCGTTTATCTTCTTCACGACGCAGGACGTGTGATGTACGTTGGACGAACCACGGATCAGCCTCTCGGCAAACGATTGCATCAACATACGGCGGATCGGTTAAACGGGAGGTGGGATCGGTTTTCTTGGTTTGGCGTTTATTCCGTTACCCAAGATGGTCGTCTTCAGCAAACGAATGGATCAGCCTCTTTTTCACTTGACAATCTTATCACGACTATGGAAGCATTGCTAATTGAAGGTTTGGAACCCCCGCAAAATCGGAAACGGGGCGACGACTTTCGGGCAATCGAGTTTTTGCAATTTATGGACCCGGAAATCCATAAATCAAAAATCGTATCCCTAATGGATGAATTGAAAACGAAACTATAACCAATCAAATGAGGTAATAATAATGAGATTGAATGTGATTCTGGAACCCAGCGACGAAGGCGGGTATACGGTCATTGTGCCGTCGCTTCCGGGCTGTATTTCGGAAGGAAATACGAGAGAAGAGGCACTAGAAAACATTCGAGAAGCAATCGACTTGTATTTGGAGCCTGTGGAAGATGACCGTACTTTTGCTTCCGACGCCGAATTGCTGGAATTGATCGTATGAGCAAAACTCCAAGTTTGCATTTCGACAAAATCGTACGAGCGTTTCAACGCGACGGATGGGTTGTGGTGCGTCAAAAGGGAAGCCATATACGGCTGCAGAAACGTACTTCGTCGGAGACGCTGAAATTGACGATTCCCGCCCATCGCCCGGTAAAAAGAACTACTCTCGCGCATATTCTCAAACAAGCAAGACTATCGCTGGATGATTTTTACCGTCTGCTCTGATTGTCGGAAAGAATCGACGGATTTGTTTTTTCAACTCCCCAGAGCGTCGCGGTTCTTTTTTGCTTGGACGAGAAACTGCAGCAGTTCGTCTTGTTTTCCGTCGCGGAGGGCGGCGTGGACGGCGGCCAATTTCGAGCCGAATTGTTCGAGGGCCGTCAACACGTTGTCGCGGTTCATGGTGAGCAACTGTCGCCACTGTTCGGGAACGCCCGCCTTGGGGATGGTCGCTTCGGCAATCGCGCGGCCGATGAGGCGGTAGTACTGTTCGGGCAAGGCGGCAATCCACGCCGCCGCCGAAAGATAGGGTAGATGGTCGATCGGCGCCACGGCGAGATCGTGTTCCTCGGGCGACATCTTCACGACCACCGAGCCGAGCGATTGCCAGAAGTTTTCCAGCAGGTCGAAGTCCTCGGCGCGAGTGCTCGGGGTGGGGGTGAGGATCGCCAGCCGGCCCTCGAACATGTTCGCCCGGGCGCTGAGCACGCCCGAGCCGTCGCCGTCGACCAGCGGATGGCCGCCGAGAAAGCGGCAGCCGCGCGCCAACCCGTCGTCGAGCGGCGCGACCAGCGGCTGTTTCACGCCGCCGACGTCGGTAATCAGCGTCCGCTCGGGACAGTGCTGGGCAACCTGCTTGACCGTCTCCTCGACGAATCCGACCGGAGTGCAAACGACTACCAATTCGGCTTCGGCAACGCCGCGGTTCAGGTCGATCGTGGTGTTGGTGATCGCACCGACGCGGCGGGCGGCGCGGAGCGTGGCTTGCGAGCGGCCGATGCCCACGACGTTCTTTGCCAGTCCCCGTTCCAGCAACGCCAGACCGATTGATCCGCCGATTTTGCCGACTCCCACGATCGCTACGCTATCAAGTTGTTTCATGGCAAATCTCGCAATGACGGATTAAGTCGCTGCAACACAATAAACGAACGAACATTTGCAGGCTGGAGGCCGGAGGCAACATATTTTACTATTGTATCAAATATCGGCTGAAATGGACGGGGGGGCTGCGACCGAAATCAGCCGACTAGCAACAGGCGCCAAAGTACCGTTTATTGAGAGTCAGTTGGATAACGCAGGCGAAGCGAAAAAAGCCCGCGGGAACAAGTCCCAAGGGCTTTTTATCCGGTTATTTACCGGCGTGTTTCGCGCTGCGGCAAAACAATATGGTCAGAATTGTTTTCTAGGTGTTTTCCTCCGCTTCACCTTCATCGGCAGGCTCCGCTACTTCCGCTGTGCGGGGTTCGGTCGCGAGCGGTTTGAACAGCGGCCCCGCGCCGTCGCCGACGCCGCCTTTCAGATCGGCGACCGCGATGGACGGCGCCGACGACTTATCGGAGCGGGCTTCCTCGACTTCGGCTTCCTCGGCCCATTCCACGCGCTTCCGCGAGAGGCCGATCTTCCGCTCGTCGGGATCGACGCGCAGGACTTTCACCTCGATCGTCTCGCCGACCTTGACTACTTCCTCGGGGTCTTCCACCTTGTGGTCGGCCAGTTCGGAGATGTGCAGCAGCCCTTCCAGCCCGTTCTCCAAACCGACGAAGACGCCGAAATTGGTGATCTTCGTGACCGGTCCGCTGATGATTTGGCCGGGTTGATACTTACCGGGGATGTCGGTTTCCCAGGGGTCGTCGGTCATTTGTTTCATGCCCAGGGCGATGCGGCGGCGCTCCTGATCGACCGAGAGCACGCGGCATTCGAGTTCCTGATTCTTTTCGACCATTTCGTTGGGATGGCTGATTTTTCGGGTCCAGGACATGTCGCTGACGTGCAGCAGCCCGTCGATGCCTTCCTCGATTTCGATGAAGGCGCCGTAGTTGGTCAGGTTGCGCACGGTGCCCTTGACGACGCTGCCGATCGGGTATCGGTCGGCCACCACGTCCCAAGGATTTTCCTGGGTCTGTTTCATGCCGAGCGAGATTTCCTGCTTGTCCCGGTTGATGTTCAGCACGACGACTTCGATTTCCTCTTCGGGCTGGACCATCTCGCTGGGATGGCTGATCCGCCGGGTCCATGACATTTCGCTGATGTGGACCAGGCCCTCGATGCCCTCCTCGAGCTTGACGAACGCGCCGTAGCTCATCACGTTTACGACCTTGCCCTTGACGCGAGCGCCGATCGGATACTTCTCCTCGACGTTTTCCCAGGGACTGGGTGTGCGCTGCTTCAGCCCCAGCGCAATCTTTTCCTTCTCGTAGTCGATGTGCAGGATTTGCACTTCGAGTTCCTGGTCGATCGAGACCAGTTCCGAGGGATGGTTGATGCGTCCCCAGCTCATGTCGGTGATGTGCAGCAGACCGTCGATGCCGCCTAGATCGACGAATGCGCCGAAGTCGGCGATGTTTTTGACCACGCCCTTGCGGCGTTGTCCGACTTCGAGGTCGGCCAGCAGTTGGGCCTTCTTTTCGGCCCGCTCGGCCTCGATCAGCGCGCGGCGGCTGACGACGATGTTCCGCCGCGCTTCGTCTATCTTCAACACGAGGCATTGAATCGTGCGTCCGAGATAATCGCCGATGTCGGCCGGGCGGCGAACGTCCACCTGGCTGGCCGGCAGGAAGACGTTCACGCCGATGTCGACCAGCAGCCCGCCCTTGATCTTCCGCGTGGCCGTGCCGGTCACCACGTCGCCTTCCTTGACGGTTTCCATGACCTTCATCCAGGCCTCGATTTTCTCGGCCTTGCGCTTGCTGAGCGTGATCATGCCGCGAGAATCGTCGACCAGTCCGTGGATGTCTTCCACGTCCTCGATGAGGACTTTCACCTTCGCGCCCGGCTCGGGCAGTTCCTCGTCTTCCTCGAATTCGTTGCGGAAGATGATGCCTTCGCTTTTATAGCCCACGTCGACCAGAACCACGTCGCCTTCGACGCGCAGAACCGTGCCCTCGACGATCTTGTTCAACTCCATTTCCTGGGTCGTCCAAGCGATCTCCTCGGTCGGCACGCCGTCGAGCGCTGCGGTCAGTTCCGATTGCCATTCTTCCTCGGTAAGGTCCAGTCCACGGATAAGGTTTCGATTGACCATGAGATTTTCAGATTTTTACAAATACGCCACGCACTCCAACCCCGTTCGCCCGGTCTTTCGAACGCCGAAAAACTCTCCGCGGACAATCGGCAGAACCCAGTAGTATAACGGCAATCAGCGGGGACGGCAATGCCGGGAAGGGCGGTTTTTTTGGGCATTTGGGCAATATTTATTGAGGGTTGGAAGAAGAATGCAGCCAGGCCGACCGACGGGAGGCCGGATATTCCGTAATAACGGCTGAACGGCGTTACATTACCAATCTGAGCATCAATAGGCCCCTCAAGAAAAACGAACCGCCGCGTTGCTTGTTGGCAAACAACGCGGCGGCGTTTTGTTCGGACTTCCCGCCGATTGCGACTGGATGCGTCGCTGCGAGACGAGCGAAGGTCGGGCATGCATCTGCAATCGCCGTGAAGAAGACCTTGGCTCACGCTGTATTAATTGGCACCTCCGTCGGAATGCTAGGCGAGAAGTTCGATTCCTTCTAGTTCGTTATACCAACGCCACAGTCAATATCGGCAACCGTGAACGCCGACTTACATAAGAATTGTCGGGAAAAGATTATTCGGCGGTCGAAATCGGCAAGGCCACTGACCAGCGCCTCATAACCTTCCCCTTCAACCTACTTTTATTCTAGCTTACAAATTCTTAAAATCCAGACCCTTGAGGAATTTTTCTCAAGTTGAGCGCCCCGCTTTGCATGAGCACAATCCGTGCCGCACGGATCACATTTTCCGCAAAAGACGATGCGAAATTTCCGTTCGTTCAGGCGAGAAAAAACTCCGCGCCGGGTAACAAGCCGGCCGTTTACAGTTATTTGGGCGGCAGCGTTTCTGTTTCTGGTTTGATGTGTCGAGTATGTCGTCAAGAAATAAAAAAGGCCTCCACAGGTGGGGCAGGAACCTGCAGAAGCCCATCCGTCGGGGATTACGCCCCGAGGAGATTTTGATAGTATGCTTTTTTTTTCGTCAATTGCAAGCTTGGTTTTTAATTATTGCAGGGGGGAAGTACACTAAAACAACGAGTGTTGCGCCTGTCCGCAATCCACAGAGGGGGTGAATGTGGCAAACTACAATACCCCCCTGGTTGGAAAACCTCGCGATTGCCGGTATTATATTATTATTATATCGCAGATATAATACTCCAAGATTCCTCCCCCACATTTCCCCAAACAGGGAATGAATAGACATGAAGGTGCCTTCCAGGCGTGCTTACATCGGATTAGTCGTTCTGCTCGCGGCGTCCCGTCTTGCTGCGGCGGGTGGGCCTGCTCCGACTGAAACGGACGGCGGCAACGAGCAGATAAAATTTATCCGCATCGCTTGCGACGAATCAAAACGGCCATTGTCTCTCGATACGGCCATTGTCCGCCTTGCTTCCAAAGAGGGGGACCGCGGCGCGATGACCGTCGACCTGATTGCCGCCGTTCACATCGCCGATGCAAAATACTATCGTCATTTGAGCAAAAAGTTCGACGATTACGAAGTCGTTCTCTACGAGATGGTGGCTGCCGAGGGGGCAAGCAAGCCGCGCCAGGGAAGCAAGCCCGGAAAGCATCCGGTTTCGCTGATGCAAACCGGCATGAAAGACCTATTGGATTTGGAGTATCAACTCGACGGAATCGACTATACCAGAGAGAATATGGTCCATGCCGACATGTCGCCGGAGCAATTTGCGGAGTCGATGAAACAGCGCGGCGAGACCGCCACGAGCATGATCGCACGGATGATGGGATACGCGATGGCCAAGCGGCCGACGAGCGGAACGGACGAGGCGAAGCTGTTGGCGGCGCTGTTCGACCGAAACCGCGCGATGGCGTTGAAACGGGTGTTCGCCAACCAATTCGCCGACGGCGACGACGCCACCGCGGCCTTGGAAGGCCCCGACGGGTCCACGCTCATCAGCGGCCGCAATCAAGTCGCGCTCGACGTGCTGAAAAAGGAAATCGAAGCCGGCAAGAAAAAAATCGCCATTTTCTACGGCGCTGGCCACATGCCGGATTTTCTCAAAAGACTGCAAGATGATTTCGGTTTGACCCCGGTCGATACCACTTGGCTGATTGCCTGGGATCTGAATCCCTGATCGACGGCCGGGAAACGGAAAACACTTCCTTCCAGAGGCGATTGATCGCCCACTCGAGAGGACACGGATGGCTGAACTGTCGATCAGCGAGACGACCACTTTCCGTTGGTCGTTTGAAGAGGACGTGCTGGGATATTCGGTTGCGGGCATACCGGCCATCGGCGTTTGGCGGCATAAGCTATCGGATTGCGGCCCGGCCAAGGCCCGCGACCTGATTCAGCGCAACGGTCTGAAGGCGTCGCATCTGTTTTGGGCCGGCGGATTCACCGGCGGCGACGGGTGCAGTTGCCGGGAGAGCATCGAGGACGCTCGGGAGGCGATCCGAGCCGCCGCCGCTTTGAAATGTCCCACGCTGATTGTTTACAGCGGCTCGCGCGCCGGGCATACGTTCAACCACGCTCGGCGGCTGGCCAAAGCCGCGCTGGCCGAGTTGGCGCCGTTTGCCGCCGAGCAGGACGTAACGCTGGCAATCGAGCCGATGCACCCCGGATGTGCCGGGGAATGGACGTTTCTGCATACGATTGACGACGTGATGGAGTTGCTCGAAAGCGTTTCGCATCCGCGTCTAAAGATGGTATTGGACACTTATCATCTCGGGCTGGACGGCGGACTGGCGGAGCGCATCCCTCAAATCGCCTCCTCGATCGCCTTGGTGCAACTGGGCGATGCCCGACGCCCGCCGGAGCACGAACAAAACCGCTGCCGACTTGGCGCGGGAATCGTGCCGCTCGGCGAGATAGTCGCCGCCCTGAAAAAATGCGGATACGACGGATTCTACGACGTGGAACTGTTCGGCGAAGAATTTGAAACGGAAGATTACTGCGCGTTGTTGGAACATGCCAAGGAGGCTTTTAGAGAGCTAGTGGATCGATTATAGTGGCTAGTGGCCAGTAGCCGGCAAAAAAACACTATCCACAACCCACTCTCCACTACTCACCGCCATGCTCGTCGTAACGCCGAAAATTCAGATTCCGCTTCGCGAGTTTGAGTTCAGCTATTGCCGCAGCGGCGGGCCGGGGGGGCAAAACGTCAATAAGCTGAACACCAAGGCGGTGCTCCGTTGGCCGGTGGCGAAAAGCCCCAGTTTGCCCGAGGCCGTGCGGCAGCGGTTGGCGGCCAGGTACGCCCGGAGAATCACTTCCCAGGGAGACCTGCTGATAACCAGCCAACGATTCCGCGATGCCGGCCGCAATACTGCCGACTGTCTGGAAAAACTGCGCCGGATGCTTCTCGATGCGGCCGAACCGCCGCGGACGCGAAAGCCGACTCGTCCCACTCGATCCTCCGTGCGCCGTCGTCTGGAGGACAAACGGCAACGGTCGAAAAAGAAAGCACAACGCCGCGGCGATTTTCGCGATCGGATGTGAATAATGTTCGTCAAATCTAATGCGGAGCAATTCGTTTAGCGGCCCCGTTAAACGGCAGAAATAATACCGTTTCATAAATACCGCACTCACTCGCACAACGAACGGAGCGTTTTCAGATTCCGCGAGTCCCAATCCTCATCGCCGTCTCGGCCTTTCGGCGTTTCCAAGTACATGGGAATCTTCCGAAACCGCCGATCGGCGAGCAACAGTCGGAACGGCTCTAGGCCGAGATGGCCGCGTCCGATGTGTTCGTGGCGGTCGATCCGGCTGCCCCGCTCGCGCAGGCTGTCGTTCAGGTGAAAGGCTCTGATGCGGTCGAGCCCCAGCAATCGGTCGAAGGCGGCCATCGTCGTCTGATATGCCTTTTTCGGCGCCAGCGGATAGCCGGCGGCAAAAACGTGGCACGTATCGAAGCAAAACCCGAGCCGATCGGGCGATTCGACCCGATCGAGGATCGAGGCCAGTTGCTCGAACCGCCACCCGAGCGAAGTTCCTTGGCCCGCGGTGGTTTCGAGCAGACAGCGGGCATTCAGATCGCGAGTTCGCCGATGGATTTCATCCAGGGCGCGAACGACGTTGTTCAAACCCGCTTCCTCGTCTGAAGTCGTAAACGCGCCGGGATGGGTGACCACGAAGGGAATCCCCAACACTTCGGCGCGATGCAATTCGACCGTGAAGGCATCGACCGAACGTTGCCACAGCTTGCGATCGGGACTGGCAAGATTGATCAGATAGGAATCGTGGGCAAGCGGATGTTTTATTCCGAGCGAATCGAGCGCGTGGCGGAACCTTTCGGCCGCTACCCGCGTAATGTCTTTTGCCGACCATTGGTTGTTGTTTTTTGTAAACAACTGAAGGCAATCGCAGCCGGAACTCCGGGCGCGTTCGACCGCCTTGTCGAATCCGCCTACTATCGACTGATGCGCACCGAGAATGGCCATGACGTTACGGTAACAGAAAAAGGGAAGTAAAGGGAGAGGCGGAGGGATGGGCCTCGCCCCCCCCGCCGACACCATCGCTCGCAAAATAATCCGCTTTGGCTACAATAATATGATGTATGCTTGCTTCATATAGCCGCCGTGGTCACGGAATACGATCATGCATTATTTTTGGTGGATTTCGATTGCCGCGTTTCTCCTGCTGACGATCGCGCTGGCCGTGATATTTCGTCGAAAATCGTGGAGAAAGCCGCTGTCCGAAGGCGGTTTGCGGCGCGAGAAACGATCCTTCCACATCGAACGCGAACATCTTGAGGCCAAGTTCCTCAAACTTGCATCCTTGCACGTAAACGCCGATTTGCCGCGTTGGGTCGACTGCGATTTCGAGGACGACGTGGCGTATGTCCGCAGCCGGTCGACCGGCGAATTGTCGGCACTCGTGGCCGTAACGCTGACTGCCGAGGACGGCGAAGACGACCGCGACTGTCAAACCGGAACTGCCGTCTTTCGCCTCGACCGCGATCACTGGGAAACCGACGGTCGGGCGATTCTCAATCTCTCTCCCGCCGAAGCCGTTCAGTTTTACCGCGAGGATTTGGAGTTCGTCGAGGAGGAGTGTTCTCATCAGGCGTAAAACCGGCTGGCGTCATACATGCCGTTTCGCGATCGTCGCATAAAGCCGCGAACGGTTTTTCGCGGCTTATCCCTTGGCGAGCTTTCGGGTCACCATTTGCAGGATGCCGCCGTGTCGGTAGTAGTCCAACTCGACCGGCGTGTCGATCCGCGCCTTCGCGGTGAACTGCAGAACGGTCCCGTCCGGGGCGGTGGCGTTGACTGTCAATTCGCCGCGCGGTTTTAGCGAGTCGTTCAAGTCGGGAATGTCGAACACCTCCTCGCCGGTCAATCCGATCGACTCCCAGGTTTGGCCCTCGGGCAATTGCAAGGGGAGTATGCCCATGCCGACCAAATTGCTGCGGTGGATTCGCTCGAAGCTGGCGGCGATGACCACGCGGATGCCGAGCAGATACGGCCCCTTTGCGGCCCAGTCGCGGCTGCTGCCGGTGCCGTATTCCGTGCCGGCGAGGATGATCGTCGGTACGCCCTCGTCCCGATACTTCATGGCGGCGTCGAAAATCGACATCGGCTCGCCGTCCGGCAGGTGTCGGGTGACGCCGCCTTCGGTGCCCGGGGCTATCTGGTTGCGGATGCGGATGTTCGAGAACGCGCCGCGGACCAAAACGCGGTCGTTGCCCCGCCGAGTTCCGTAGCTATTGAAATCTTTCGGGGCCACGCCCAGCTCTTGCAGATATTTTCCGGCCGGGCCGTCGGCTGGAATGCCGCCCGCCGGCGAGATGTGGTCGGTCGTTACCGAATCGCCCAGCGCGGCCAATGCCCGAGCGCCGACCAGCGGCTGTATCGGCGACGGCTCCAGCGGCATATCGACCAGGAACGGCGGCTCTTGGACATAGGTGCTGTCCTTGTCCCAGTCGAACAATTCGCTTTCGGCTACCGGAATCCGATTCCACGCCTCATTGGCGTTGAACACGTCGCCGTATCGCTGGCGGAACATCTCGGGCTTGACGGCTTTCGACGAAACCTCCTCGATTTCCTCGGCGGTGGGCCAAATGTCTTTCAGGAATACCGGTTGGCCGTCGCTGCCGGTTCCGAGCGGTTCGGTGGTCAGGTCGATGTCAACCTTGCCGGCCAACGCGAACGCCACGACCAACGGCGGGCTGGCCAAATAGTTGGCCTTGGCAAGCGGATGGACGCGGCCCTCGAAATTGCGGTTGCCGCTCAGCACCGACGCCGCGATAAGTTTGCCGCTGTTGATCGCCGTGGTCACGTCCGGGGCAAGCGGCCCGCTGTTGCCGATGCAGGTCATGCAGCCGTAGCCGACGGTGTGGAACCCCAACTCTTCGAGCGGCTTGTCCAATCCGGCCTCGCGGAGATAGTCGGAAACGACTCGGCTGCCGGGCGAGAGGCTCGTCTTCACATACGGCTTGACTTTCAATCCACGTTTCACCGCGTTTCGGGCCAGCAGGCCGGCCGCCAGCATCACGCCCGGGTTGCTCGTGTTCGTGCAACTGGTGATCGAGGCGATGACCAGCGAGCCGTGGCCGAACGAGTCGTCGCCCTCGACCGGGACGGTCTTCGATACCTGCTCGTCGGTCAGCGCGAAACCGCGTTCCTTGATCGGCGCTTGCAGGGCGCGGCGGAAGGTCTCCTTCATCTTTCCAAGCGGCACGCGGTCTTGCGGCCGTTTCGGACCGGCCAAGCTCGGCTCGACCGTCGAGAGGTCCAAGTGCAGAACCTTCGTGTAGGACGGCGTGGGCAGGCCGGCGTCATGAAGCGAGCGGAACAGGTTTTGTTCCTTCGCATATCGCTCGACCAGTTCGACTTCCTCGTCGGTCCGGCCGGTTTCGCGGAGGTAGGCCAGGGTTTGCTCATCGACGGGGAAGTAGCCCATCGTGGCGCCGTAGTCGGGGGCCATGTTGGCGATTGTCGCCCGGTCGGCCACTTTCATATTGGCCATCGCCGAACCGAAATACTCGACGAACTTATCGACGACGCCCTCGGCGCGGAGGATTTGCGAGACGGTCAGCACCAGATCGGTGGTTGTGACGCCCGGCGGCAATTTGCCGGTAAGCTCGAAGCCGACGACCTCGGGGGCGAGCATGTATAGCGGCTGGCCGAGCATCATGCCCTCGGCCTCGATGCCGCCGACGCCCCAACCGACCACGCCGAGGCCGTTGATCATCGTCGTGTGGCTGTCGGTGCCGACGAGCGTGTCGGGGAAAGCGACCGCTCCCTCGGCGTCCTCGCCCAGGCAAACGGCCTTGGCGAGGTTTTCGAGATTGACTTGGTGGATGATGCCCGAGCCTGGCGGAACGACGCGGAAGTTTTTGAACGCCTTTTGACCCCAGCGAAGGAACTCGTACCGCTCGCGGTTCCGCTCGAATTCCAACTTGATGTTCTCGTTCAGCGATTCGACCGACCCGCTGCAATCGGTTTGAACCGAGTGGTCGATTACCAGATCGACGGGGAGCAGAGGATTGATCCGAGAGGGGTCGCCGCCGAGCCGCTTCATCGCGCTGCGCATGGCCGCCAGATCGACCACCGCCGGAACGCCGGTGAAATCCTGCAAAATTACCCGGGCGGGCTTGAACGGAACTTCGATCGGCGCTTTCAGCTTGGGCTGCCAACCGGCCAAGGCGCGAACGTCCTCCTCGGTCACCTGATGGCCGTCGCAGTTGCGAAGGACCGCTTCGAGCAGCACTCGAATCGAATAGGGTAGATCGGCAATCTTCGTCAGGCCGGCTTCTTCAAGTTTCGACAAACGATAGATTCCCGCTTGGCGGGCGCCAACGGTGAAAACATCTCGGGCGTTAAAGGGGTCGCGCATGGGTGGCTCCAAATGTTCGGTATCCGATGGTTATATACAAACCGCTTGCGGTTTCGCATGAAGCTGCAAATCATTGCGAAACCGTAAGCGGTTATTCTGTGTATTTTCGTATACTTTTCGCGTAAGGTGAATTGGGGTTATGTCCTGGATGCAACGGCCATCCGTCATATTCTTTAACGAACGGCCAATTTTGTCTCGGTAATCGCCATTGCGGCGGATTTCCCTCAATATAGCCGATTGTTCGGCGTATGGAATCGGGGGTGTCTAAAAATACTTTCCAGCCCGGGCCGCCCCAGACGGGATGGTCTTCCCGGCGTTGTTTTCTGGTGCGAAACTGTAAGCGGGTGGAGGCTTGGAAGTGGTCCAACATGTCTTCCGCTTGATGCTTATGCTTCCGGATCAAAATATGAATGTGGTCTGGCATTATTGCACAGGCGTAACATCTGTAATTCTGCTCGCGGATTGTATTTGCTAGAGCATCGGCAATTATGGGGAATTCTGTTTGCTTGAAATTGAGAATCTCGTGCTTTAGCATCCCGCGGGCGGAATCGCGGAATTCACGTATTTCTCGGGCCGATGGCTGTACTTTCTTGCGTCCGTAGTGAAGTTTCCCAAGCTCTGCTATTACGTCCGAAGCGATGGTTTTTGACATGCTTCCCCGTGGATCATTAGGAAGCCAATATCCGTAAGCGGTCCAGATTAAGTGATATGCAATTACCACAGAAATGATCCCTCAACAAACATTGATATCCGCTTGCAGTTTCGCATATTTAACGTCAATCATTGCGAAACCGCAAGCGGTTATTAGGGATTATTTGAAGATGTTTATCGCAAATCATTGCATCGTCGGCCAGAACTCCGGCGTCGGCGCGGTAACGGACACACGCTGCTTCGATTTCGGATGCTCGAACTCGATTGCCCGGGCGTGCAGGGCGATGGCCAGCCGACGATGGTCGTCGTATTGAGGGCCGAACGGGAGGGAGGCCCCGTATTGAGAGTCGCCCAGGACCGGGTGTCCCCGTGAGGCGGCCTGGATGCGGATTTGATGCGTTCGGCCCGTCTCCAG
>Ga0123335_1004575_pt1 | contig 17753 bp, 16 predicted proteins | sample BiotimSIPDNA_2_FD_89707 | JGI IMG/M metagenome (GOLD analysis project Ga0123335, IMG submission 89707) | Anaerobic biogas reactor microbial communites from Washington, USA - Biogas_R2 time_0 SIP DNA | ecosystem: Engineered > Bioreactor > Anaerobic > Unclassified | place: Washington, USA...
GAGGGCAGCCCCGTGCGTGTGTATGTGGTGGCGACCAATGAAGAGATCATTATCGCCCGCAAGGCGCTGGTGTTTTTGACAGCATAGGAAAGGGCAAGGCCACATCAGGCTTGCCCTTCCGGGGAAAATTCTGATTGTCTGAAAAAGCGGGAACCTTATTCAAAAGGGATCAGGTTCCCGCGTTTCTGTGCGGGCCCAATCATCCCTGCCCGTAGTATGCCTCCGGGCCGTGCTTGCGGTAGAAATGCTTGTCCCTGAGGGCATCCGGAGCGGGCTGGACAGAAGGGTTGATGGTTTCAGTCAGAGTGGCCATGCGGGCCACCTCTTCAAGGACCACAGCGTGGTACACGGCCTGGGCCGCGTCCTTGCCCCAGGTGAAGCCGCCATGCTTGGCGCAGAGGATGCCCGGGGTGTGCATGGGATTGATGCCCTGGTTCTCAAGGGTCTCAATGATGACCAGGCCAGTATTGCGTTCATATTCCGAGGCGATTTCTTCCCGGGTCAGGAGCCGGGCGCAGGGAACGGGGCCGAAGAAATAGTCCGCATGGGTGGTGCCGTAGAGGGGAATGGCCCGCTCAGCCTGGGCCCAGGCGGTGGCCTGGGGGGAATGGCTGTGGACGATGCCGTGGAGTTCCGGATAGCGGGCGTAGAGCGCCAGGTGGGTGGGCGTGTCGGAGGAAGGGCGCAGATGCCCTTCGATGATGTTGCCATCACGGTCCAGCACCACCATGTCCTCAGGCCTTAAGGCCTCATAGTCAACCCCGCTGGGCTTGATGAGGATGTGGCCGGTTTCAGGGTCCCTGGCGCTCACATTGCCCCAGGTGAAGGTGACCAGGCCGTAGCGCGGCAGGGCCATGTTGGCTTCATAAACAGCGTTTTTCAGCGTTTCAAGCATGATGAGCTCCCTTGTAGTGGATAAGCGCCGCCCGCTCAACGCCCAGGCCTTTCTTGAAGGCCTGGATGTAGCCCGCCAGGCCCTTCAGGTCTTTGGGGTCAGGCGCAAGGGTCTTGCTCTGAAGGGCCTTGAAGACACGCTGGTCCAGGTAGCCGGCCAGGGTTTCGCCGGGCTGTTTGCGGGTGAGATAGGCGGCCAAAAGGGCGATGCCCCAGGCGCCGCCCTCCCCGGCTGTGGCCAGGACGGAGACGGGGGCATCAAGGGCCGCGGCCGTGAAGCGCTGGCCGGCATCCCCGGTTTTGTACAGCCCGCCGTGGCCCAGCACACGGGTGAGGGCTACCTTTTCCTTCCTGAGGATTTCCATGCCGATTGAAAGCGTGGCCACGGTGGACAGCAGCACGGCCCTGGCGAAGTTCTGGAAGGTGAACTGGTCGTCTGCCGGGTAGAGGAGCAGCGGCTGCCCCTCCTCGAAGTTCGTGATGTGTTCGCCTGAGTGGTATCCGATGGCGGACAGGCCGCCGGCGTCAGGCAGGCCCTTGAGCGCGGCGGAAAAGAAGGCCTCATAGATCTGGTTCCTGGTGAGGGTGAGTCCCGCTTCCTCTCCGAACTGGGCGAAGAGATCCACCCAGGCGTTCAGGTCGGTGGTGCAGTTGTTGCAGTGCACCATGGCCACCGGGTTCCCGGCAGGGGTGGTCACCATGTCGATTTCAGGATAGACGCGGCTTAGGGCTTTCTCCAATACCACCATGGCGAAGATGGAGGTTCCGGCCGAGACATTGCCGGTCCCTGCGGCCACGGCTCCAGTGGCAGTCATGCCGGTGCCGGCGTCCCCCTCCGGCGGGCACAGGGGCGTGCCGGGGGCCAGGTCGCCCTGGGGGTCAAGGCGTTTGGCGCCCTCAGCTGTCAGGCGTCCCGCGTCCTGCCCGGCGGGCAGCACCCGGGGGAGAAGGTCACGAAGTTCCCAGGGGAAGCCGTACTCTTTTGTCAGCCGTGAAAACGCGGCCAGCTTCTCCCGGTCATAATCGGGCGTATCCGGGTCAATGGGAAACATGCCGGAGGCGTCCCCGATGCCCAGCACCTTCTCCCCGGTCAGCCCCCAGTGGATATAGCCAGCCAGGGTGGTGAGGAAGCGGATGTTCCCCACATGGCGCTCACCGCTTAGAATCGCCTGGTAAATGTGGGCCACGCTCCAGCGCTGGGGGATGGAGAAGGCAAAAGCATCCGTGAGCTTCTGCGCTGCTTCCAGCGTCATCGTGTTGCGCCAGGTGCGGAAGGGAACCAGGAGCCGGTCCTGCCCGTCAAAGGCCAGGTAGCCGTGCATCATGGCGCTCACGCCCAGGGCTTTAAGCCTGGTGAGGGTCACACCGTAACGCGCCTTCACCTGGCGCTTCAGGTCCAGGTAGGCCCCGGCCAGGCCTTCCCAGGCCAGGTCCATGGAATAGGTCCACACGCCGTCCACCTGCTGGTTTTCCCAGTCAAAGGCGCCGGAGGCCAAAACGCTGTGCTTGTCGTCAATCAGTACGGCCTTGATCCGCGTGGAGCCCAGTTCGATGCCCAGGATGGCCTGGCCTGAGGAAATAAATTCTCTGTGTTCGTTCATTCTGCCCTCACTTCCGGTAGTAGAGGCTGCCCACTATCATATCCTGCCTGAGGGACTTGATGGTGGTATCCTTGTCCAGCACCACGCACTCAACGCCCATGTGGCGGCCCCAGTCCGCCATCTGCTCAGATGAGAGATCAAAGGAGAAAGCGCTGTGATGCGCGCCGCCGGCCAGTACCCAGGCTTCCAGGCCCGTCTTGAAGTCCGGCCTGGGTGTCCAGAAGGTGGTGGCCACAGGCAGCTTTGGCATGGGCTTTTCGTTTTTCCTGCAGTCCACCTCATGGATGATCAGGCGGAAGCGGGTGCCCAGGTCGATGAGGGACACGGCGATGCCCGGGCCGGTTTTGGAGGTGAAAACGAGGCGGGCCGGGTCCTCCCGGTTGCCCATCAACAGCGGCAGGCAGCGGATGGCCTGGCGCCCGTCGGCCAGGGAGGGGCAGATCTCCAGCATATGGGCCTGCAGGATCCCTTCCTTGCCGGGCACCATATTATAGGTGTAGTCCTCCAGCATCGAGGTGCCCTTTTTGTCTTTCATGCCGGCCGTCATCAGCTTCATGACCCGCACCATCGCGGCAGTTTTCCAGTCCCCCTCGGGGCCAAACCCGTAGCCCTTTTCCTCCAGGCGCTGGATGGCCAGGCCCGGCAGCTGCTGGAGGCCCTCCAGGTCGTCAAAGTGGGTGACCACAGCGTGGTAGTTCTTTTCCAGCATGAAGCGTTCCATGCCGATCTCAATTTTGGCCTGGGCCGCCACATGGCGCCTGAACTCATCCGGATCCCGCCCGTCCAGGATGATGTCATAGAGGCTGTAGTACTCGTCCACCAGGGCGTTCACGTCGGAATCATTCACGGCACCCACGGCGCCCGCGATCTCGCTGGAGGGGTAGGCGTCAATCTCCCAGCCGAAGACCTGCTGGGCTTCCACCTTGTCGCCCTCCGTGACGGCCACATTGCGCATGTTGTCCGCCATGCGCATGACCCGCACCTTGCCGCTCTCAACAATGCCTACGGCGGTGCGCATCCAGGCAGCGATGCGCTCCCGGGCTTGCGGGTCTTTCCAGTGGCCGGCGATGACTTTACGCTCCTTGCCCAGCCGGGTCACCATGTGGCCGAACTCCCGGTCGCCGTGGGCGGACTGGTTTTCGTTCATGAAGTCCATGTCGATGTCGTCATAGGGGATTTCCTCATTATACTGGGTGAGGAAGTGCAGCAGCGGTTTGCGGTATTCCTCAAGCCCCCTGATCCAGGACTTGGCGGGGGAGAAGGTATGCATCCAGGTGATTACCCCGGCGCAGGTCGGGTCCAGGTTGGCGTCGTTGAACACCTGGCGGATCATGCCGCCTGTTACCATGGTTGGCTTGAGCGTCAGCGGAAAGGGCAGGGCGCCTGAGGCGTTGAGCCCTTCCACCATTTCCCGGGCGTGGCTGGCCACATTGTCCAGCACCTGGGGGCCGTATAGTTCCTGGGAACCAACGCAGAACCAGAAGGTATAGTTTTGGCTGAGATTCATAGGTTATCCTCCTTCACAAGGCATTGATATAATTGCATGGTGCTATCTTACCACATGTTGGCGGCCGGGTCACGGGTTGGGCCCTTATTCCTCAGGCGAATCGTCTTGAAGGGAAAAGCGGATTGGCTTATACTGTCGGTATCAGGGACGCGCAAGAAGGAGACGAAAGTGACAGAGAGAATTTCAGCGCTCAAGCAATACCAGTGGGACAAGCGCCATCACGCCTTCAGGCTTAGGGCAGCTCCGGAAGCCGCCGGCTATCAACTCCTGGGGGTGCCTGATTATGAACGGACAGCGCTGAGGCTCACGTCAGCGCTTCAGGCGGAAACGCCGGTCATCTTGCCCGGGGAGATGATTGCCTTTACCCGCACCGTCCCGAACCTGCCCATGATCTATACGGACAAGGAGTGGGAAGATATCAGAAAGAAGCACACCATCCATGAAAACGGCAATGTGTGCAACCTGTCGCCTGACTATTCTTCTGTGATCAGGGTTGGGCTTCTGGCGCTTCGGGATACGCTCACGGACACGGCTTATCACCAGGCCATGGCCATCAGCATAGACGCGGTACTGGACCTGGCCGGACGCTACCGGGTTGCGGCGGAAAAGGCCGGGGATACGGCGCTGGCCGGGATTCTGGCCCGGGTGCCCGCCCAGGGCGCAAAGAGCTTCAGGGAGGCGCTGCAATCCCTTCGTATCCTGCACTTTGCCATGTGGTGCGAGGGCAATTACCACAACACCCTGGGCCGCTTTGACCAGTATATGATGCCCTACCTTGAGGAGGACCTGAAGGCCGGGAACATCACCCCGGAAGAGGCCTTTGAACTGCTGGAGGCGTTCTTCCTGACCTGTAACCGTGACAGCGACCTTTACCCCGGTATGCAGCAGGGGGATAATGGGCAGAGCATGGTATTGGGCGGAATGACGCCCCAGGGCGGGGACGGCTTCAACCTGCTAAGCGAGATGTGCCTGAAGGCCTGCCAGGACCTTAAGCTGATTGACCCCAAAATCAACCTCAGGGTTTCAAGCCAGACCCCGCTTCACATTTTTGAATTGGGGACCCAACTCACCCGCCTTGGCCTGGGCTTCCCCCAGTATGAGAACGACGATGTGGCCATCAAAGGGCTCATGCGCCTGGGCTATGCGGAAGAGGACGCCCGGGACTACGCGGTGGCCGCCTGCTGGGAGTTCATCATTCCCGGCAAGGGGATGGACATCCCCAACATCGGGGCGCTGTCCTTCGCCGGGGTGGTGTCAGGCACCTTACGGGAGGCGCTGCCGGGCGCCGCATCGATGCAGGAAGTCACCCGGGCGGTGGAAGAGGCTGTTTTCGCCCGGGTGGATGCGCTGGCCGGGAGTTTTGGCAGCCTCTATGTTATTCCCTCCCCCTTTATGTCCCTGTTCTTTGAGGGCTGCCTGAAGAAGGGCCAGGACATTTCCCTGGGCTGCAAATACAACAACTATGGCCTCCATGGTACCGGCCTGGCCACGGCGGCTGATATGCTGGCAGCAGTGGAGAAAGCCGTGTTTGGGGAGAAATTGCCGGTCCCGGTGCTCCTGGCCGCCCTTGACGCGGATTTCAAGGGCTATGAAGCCCTCAGGGATACCTTAAGGCAAGACAGCCCCAAGATGGGCAATGATGATGACGCGGCCGACCAGTACGCCGTCCAACTCCTTGATATGTTCTCCCGCGCGGTGGAAGGGCATAAAAACGAGCGCGGCGGTATTTTCCGGGCAGGCACAGGCTCAGCGATGTATTATGTCTGGCATGGCAATGACCTGGGCGCAACGCCTGACGGGCGCATGAAGGGCGAGCCGCTGCCCGCCAACTACGCGCCCTCCCTGAATGTCAGGCTGAATGGCCCCCTGTCTCTGATCAAGTCCTTTACCAAGCCGGACCTCTCCCGGGCCATCAACGGGGGGCCGCTCACCATCGAGTTTTCGGATACCGTCTTCAGGAATGGGGAAGCCATTCGCAAGGTGGCCCAGCTGGTGATGATGTTCGTGCGCCTGGGCGGGCACCAGCTGCAGCTGAATACCGTGAACAGGGAACAGCTCCTGGACGCGCAGGCACACCCCGAGCGCCACCGGGACCTGATCGTCCGGGTGTGGGGCTGGAGCGGCTACTTTGTGGAACTGGACAAGTGCTATCAGGACCACATCATCAGCCGGGCGGAGTTGGGGGCATAGTGGGCGGGCCAAAGGGGATTGTCTTTGATGTCAAGGAGTTCGCGCTCTATGACGGGCCCGGCATAAGGACCACGGTGTTCATGAAAGGCTGTCCGCTGCGGTGCAGTTGGTGCCACAATCCGGAGGGCTTATCAAAAGAGCCCCAGATGCTATTGCCTAAAGAAGGTCCCCCCCGGCTGTCCGGCCAGGCCTGGGACGCCGGGGATCTGGCCGGAAGGCTGCTAAAACACCGGGACTTTTATCAGATGAGCGGCGGGGGCGTCACTTTTTCCGGCGGGGAGCCGTTGTGGCAGTGGCCCTTTGTGCGGGAGGTACTGGATCAGCTTGAGGGCGTCCACACGGCGGTGGAAACCTCGGGGCATGTGCCGGATGAGGTGTTTGATGAGGCCATGAAGGCCTTTGACCTGGTGATGCTGGATATCAAGTCCGTGGACGACAGGACCCACAGAAAATTCACGGGCAGCGGCAACGCGCGGATACTGTCCCACGCCCGGGCGCTCTGCGCGGGGAAAACGCCGTTTATCATCCGGCTTCCGCTGATTCCCGGCGTCAACGACAGCCTGGAGAACATGGAGGCAGCCGCCTGGTTCCTCAAGGGAGCCAAACAGCTTGTCCGGGTGGAGATGCTGCCCTACCACCAAGCCGCCGGGGCCAAGTATGGCATGGCAGGGGTATTGTTTGACCCGGGCTTCGACACAAACAGGCAGCCCCGGGCGCACAGCGAACCCTTCAAGCGCCTGGGTATTCCGGTCATAGTGTTTTAAATTGAACAAATTGCATCATAATATCGCCCGCCCGCATTGACGCAGGCGGTTTTTTGCGTTAGAATGGGCGCATAATTTATTCGATAGCAATTGGCGTGCCCACCCTCGTTATCATGCGGCCTCACACCATGGCCGATGAAATTATTATCAAGGAGGCTCCCGTATCTATGAAGAAAATCCTATCCCTGCTTACAGTTCTCTGCCTGCTGTTCACCATGACAGCGGCGCTGGCCGAGAACGCCCTGCCGGAAGAGCTGGACATCCGCGCGCTCATCTGGAAATATGACGACACCTATGGCTCCACCGTCCGTGTGGCAATGGACAAATGGGTCCAGTACTATGCCGAGGAAATGGGCATCAAGATCAACTTCCAGATGTACGACGCTGCTGATGACATGGCCAAGCAGATCGAGTCTGCCACCATCCTCACCAGTGAGAAGCCGGACTTTGTCATCATCAACCTGGCGGAGGTGACCAACGGCCAGGTGCTGGTGGACATGTTCCAGGCGGCGGACATTCCCTTCCTGTTCTACAACAAACAGCCGGCCGAAGACACCACCCAGGAAGTGCTGGTTGACACCGGCACCATTTTCATCGGCACCCTGGCGCGCCAGGCGGGCGACATGCAGGGCGAAATCCTGGCTGATATGTATGCCAAGGACCCCGGCATTGACCTGAACGGCGACGGCGTGCTCCAGTATGTCATGCTTATGGGTGAGCCCCAGAACGATGAGGCCATCGCGCGCAGCCGCTACTCTGTTGAGACGGCCATTGAAAAGGGCCTGAAGCTGGAGCAGATCGGTCAGACCCTGGTGTGCAACTGGGACCAGGCGCAGGCGCAGGACGCCATCAACGCGGTGTGGGCCGCCAACCCTGACGGCGCCATCGAAGTGATCTTCGCCAACAACGACATGATGGGCCTGGGCGCTGTCGCAGCGCTCAACGGCTACGGCTGGAACACCGGCAGAGAGGGTGACCCCAGCGTGGTCATCATCGGCGTTGACGCGGTTGACTCCGCCCTTGAGTCCATCAAGACCGGCGGCATGACCGCTACGGTACAGCAGGACGGCGACGCCATGGGCAAAGCCAATATCCGCATCGCCATCAACGGCGCCCTGGGGCGCGAGTGGCTGGACGGCACCGAGTACACCTACACGGACGATCCCTACCACTGCATCCGCATCCCCTACGCCAAGATCACCGAAGTACAATAACCCATACTGCCAACGAGGCTGCCGGGTGGCCGGCAGCCTCGTTCATCTAAGTCCGGAGGGCACATGGAAACTACGCAGGCACCACTGCTTGAGATGACCGACATTGATAAAGCCTTCCCCGGCGTACAGGCGCTGTCCAAGGCGCGGTTGACGCTGCGGGCCGGCACGGTTCACTCCCTGATGGGGGAAAACGGCGCCGGCAAGTCCACCCTGATGAAGTGCCTCTTTGGTATCTATAAAAAGGATGCCGGCACCATCATGCTGGAGGGAAAGAAGGTAAACTTCCGCGACCCCAAGCACGCGCTGGATAACGGCGTAGCCATGGTGCACCAGGAATTGAACCAGGTGCTCAGGCGCAATGTCATGGAAAACATCTGGCTGGGCAGGCTGCCGCTTAAGCGCGGGCTGGTGGACAGTGACAGGATGTACCGGGACACCAAGGCCATTTTTGACGACCTCCAGATGAACATCGATCCCAAGGCCATCATCGGCCGCTTGTCAGTTTCCAGCCGCCAGATGATCGAGATTGCCAAGGCTGTCTCCTTCAACGCCAAAATCGTGGTGTTGGACGAGCCCACCTCGTCCCTTACGGAAAAAGAGGTGGCGCACCTTTTTGAAATCATCCGCAAGTTGACAGCCCGGGGCGTCGGCATCATCTATATTTCCCACAAGATGGATGAAATTTTAAAGATTTCCGATGAAGTCACCATCATGCGGGACGGCATGTGGATCGCCACCCGGGACGCCGGCAAGCTGACCACCGCGGAGATCATCCGGCTGATGGTCAACCGGGAGATGACCCAGCGCTTTCCCCCCAAGACCAACACGCCGGGGAATGTTGCCCTTCAGGTCAAAAACCTCTGCGGAAAGTATCAGCCCACCTTCAGGGATGTTTCCTTTGACGTCCGCAAGGGGGAAGTTTTTGGCATCTCCGGCCTGGTCGGATCCCGGCGGACGGAGCTGCTGAACACCCTGTTCGGCTTCTATGCCAAGGAGAGCGGGGATATCGTGCTGCATGGGAAACCGGTGGACAACAGCCAGCCGGACAAAGCCACGCGCAACGGCTTTTCGCTTTTGACCGAGGAGCGCAGGGCGACCGGCATCTTCCCCCAGGGGAACATCACCTTCAATACCATCATTGCCCATGTCCGTGCCTATGGCAAACTCCTTCTGGACGGCAAGAAGATGAACAAGGACACGGAATGGGTGATTGAGGCCCTCAATGTGAAGACCCCCACCAAACGCACCCTGATCCGCTCGCTCTCCGGCGGCAACCAGCAAAAGGTGATCATCGGGCGCTGGCTTCTGACAGCGCCGGAGGTGCTGCTGCTGGATGAGCCCACCAGGGGCATTGACGTGGGGGCAAAATACGAAATTTACAGCCTGATTTTAAAGCTGGCCGAAGAGGGCAAGAGCGTCATCATGGTGTCCAGCGAAATGCCCGAACTCATCGGCATTTGTGACCGCATCCTCGTCATGTCCAACGGGCGCATGGCCGGCATCTTGGAGCGGGGCAAGGATTTTGGCGATATTCCCGGCGAGCAGGAGACCATTCTCACGCTCGCGGCCATGTATGTTTAGGGGAGGCGAGGAGTGACAATGCAACAGGGCAAGGCATTCAACCGGCAGCGGGTGACGGATTTTTTGCTGCACTATGCGATGTATATCATCCTGCTGGCGATTCTGGTTACCGTCAGCATCATCAGGCCAAACTTCCTGGCCCTTGGCAATATCCTGAATATTTTGAAGCAGGCCTCCACCAAGGGCATTCTGGCCCTGGGCTGCGCGGGGCTGATCGTGCTGGCGGGCACCGACCTGTCCATCGGGCGCGTGATGGGCTTCTCAGCCGCGGTCACCGCGGCCCTGGTGCAGTCAGTCACCTACAAATCCCGCTATTTCCCCGGAATGGCCCAGGATCTGCCGCTGATTGTGCCGCTGCTGGCCTCCATCGTCATCGCCGTCATTTTTTCACTGATCAACGGTTTTGGCGTGTCCAAGCTCAAGATGCACGCATTCATCATCACCCTGGGCACCCAGCTGATCGCCTTTGGCGCCAACTGCCTCTTCATCGAGGCACAACCGTCCGGCACCGCCCAGGCCCTCTCCACCTTCAACCAGACCTTTAAGGATGTGGCGGCCGGGGACCTGATGCTGGGCACGGTAAAAATCCCGCTGGTGGTGCTGTATTTCCTGGGCTTGGCGACCATCATGTGGGTGGTGTGGAACAAGACACGGCTTGGCAAGAACATGTTCGCTGTGGGCGGCAACGAAGAGGCTGCCAGGGTGTCGGGCGTGAACGTGGTCCGGACCATTATGCTGGTCTACCTGATTGCCGGCGTCCTTTACGGCATCGCCGGCTTCCTGGAGGCGGCGCGCATCCAGTCGGTGGGCGCCAACACCGGCCTTGGCTATGAAACGGATGCTATCTCCGCCTGCGTCATCGGCGGCGTGTCATTCTCAGGCGGTGTGGGCACCATCCAGGGGGTTGTCATTGGCGCTGTCATCCTCCAGGCCATCAACTTTTCCCTCAACTTCATCGGCGTCAACCCCTACTACCAGTACATCATCCGGGGCCTGATCATTGTGCTGGCGGTGGCCATCGACGTACGCAAGTACATCGTGAAGAAATGAAACGGGACGCCAGGGAATTGCGCGGGGAGCTGGCCGGGGCGGAGGAAACCGCCAAGGGGCGTGTTCCCTGGCGTGACCGGCTGTACGGCCGCCTGAAGGTCTCCGTTGCTACCATGGACAAGATCATCATCGCCGTGGTGGTGCTGCTGGCCATCGTCCTGCTGCTGGGCGTCATTACGGGGAACCGATAGAAAAGACAGTTTCCGGATAAAAAAGGAAGGGCGCGTGCCTTTCCTTTTCTACATTAACGATCAGAACAAAGGGAGGCACCCGGCAAAGGCCCGGTGCGGGCCCGATCCTGAATAAGGCCGCGCAACAGGGAAAAACGGACGGGATAGGGCAGACCTGTTCGGAGGCAAGCAGCATTCACCGTGCCCGAAGAACCGGCTTCAGCCTGTTTTCCAGCGGCGATCCGCTCATCAAGGGCATGGCGCCTTAGCCATATCCATACTTCTTCATCGCCGCATGGAAGCCGATGGTGTAGAAATCAGCGTACTCCTGGATGGCCTTCTCCGGGGCCGCTTCCAGTGCCCTGAGCACGTTCGCGGCGAAGGCCACCGGGGCGTTGCCATTGGCGGTGACGATGTTGCCATCACGCACCGATTCCTCCGGCAGGTACCCCTGGGCATTGGTGTATCCGGGGAAATCCGCCATTTCATGGGGGTCGTTCAAGGTGTGCCGGACATCATTCAGCAGGCCGACGCTTCCGGCCCAGCGCGCGGCATCACAGATGGCGCCCACCACCCGCCCACTGTCCTTGAAGGCGTGCGCGAGCTGGGCGATGCGCTCCGGCGGATCTTCCCGCCAGGAGCCGGCGGCGCCGATCAGGACCAAGGCGTGGGCGTCTTCCGGGATTTCATCGAGGGTCAGTTGGGGCCGCATGGTGAGGCCGCCGATGGAGATTTTGGCGAGCATATCGCTGGAAGCGAAGCGCACCTGATAGCCCTGGGCCACTTCGCCACGAAGGGCCGGCGCCAGATAAGCGAACTCCCAGTCCGCGTATCTGTCAAGCAGGACGAAAATCACCTGTTTCATGCATCGCTCCTTTCAGCCAGGGCTCAGGCCCGGCCTTTTATGGAGCATACCCGGACAGGGATTGAATACACTGGTGTGCCAAACCCGTGCACAGGGTATGATAAGACATACGAACAAACATGAAAGGGGAAACAAGCGATGATAAGCCCGATATTGCTACACTACAACCTCAGGGAGGGCCGGGCCGGGGATATTGGGCGGATTGCGCAGAACTTGGGCATCAGCGTGCGGCCGGTGGAGAAAGACGAATACCGCCAGACGCTGGCGGCACTGTGCAGCCTGGAGGAGAAAGCCCTGGCCGCAGGCCAGGGCGCAGGCTTTGAGGAGGAGATACTGGTGATGGCGTTCTTCCCGGAGGGCCTTCTGGGCAAGCTGCTGGATGCCATCCGTGCAGCGGGCATTGCGCCCGTGGCGCTAAAGGCCGTGCTGACTGAGAACAACGCCCGCTGGCACTCCGTGCAGCTTCACAAGGAACTGAGCGAGGAATACGCCTATTTTCGCAGGCAACAGGAAGCCAGGCGCCAGGCAGGCGCGAAAGAAACCTAAGGGGAATACACTAGGCGCCGGATAGATCCAGGGTGGCAAAATAGTCCTCCGGTGTCTCGGCCCGGCGGATCAGGCGGAAGCCTCCGTCCATTTGCCTGAGCACCTCTGCAGAGCGCAGGCGGCCGTTGTATTGGTAGCCCATGGACCAGCCATGGGCGCCGGCGTCATGCAGGATTACCAAATCATGAAGGCTGATGGGGGGCAGTGCGCGGTCGACGGCAAATTTGTCGTTGTTTTCACACAGGGCCCCGGTGAGGTCACAGATCAGGGTGTGGGGCAGATGCTCCCTGCCCGGTACCGTGGCATGGTGATAGGCGCCGTACATGGCCGGGCGCATGAGGTTGGCGGCATTGGCGTCCAGGCCGACGAACACCTTGTGCCCCTCCTTATAATGAACTGCCCGGGTAACCAGAAAGCCATGGGGTCCGGTGATGAAGCGGCCAAGCTCTGTTTTAAGCGCCACCTTCGCGTTTTCCCCGAACCGGCGCAGGTACGCTTCCCGGACTGCCCGGCCTACAGACAGAATGTCCACGGCCTCATCATCCGGATGATAAGGGATGCCGATACCGCCGGAGAGGTTGATGAAGGCGAGTTCAACGCCGGTCTGTGCCTGAAGCGAAAGCCCCAGGCGGAACAAATAGTCTGCCTGGGCGGGATAATAGCCGGGGATTAGGGAATTGCTGGCCAGCATCGCGTGCAGGCCAAAGCGCCTGGTTCCCAGGCTTTTCAGCTTATCAAGCCCCCGGGACAGGTCCTGGGGCATCCAGCCGAACTTGCTTTCCCGCGGGTTGCCCATAAACTGGTTGTCCCCCATCACCTCGGGACCCGGGTTTACCCTCAGGGAGAGGGTCTCCGGAATCCCGCCGTGATTGTGAAGCGTCATGATGTCGCTTGGGTCGTCCAGGTTGATGTAGGCCCCCAGGCGCCGGGCCAGGGCAAACTCATGGGGCGGCATGGCGTTGGCGGAGAACATGATATCCTCCCCCCGAACCCCCAGATGCTGGGCCATGAGCAGTTCCGTTTCGGACGAACAGTCCAGCCCGCAGCCTTCGGACAGAAGAACCTTCAGGATCTCGGGGTTGGGCAGCGCTTTGACCGCAAAATACTCCCGGAAATCAGGCGCCCAGGCAAAGGCCTGGCCAAGAAGCCTGGCGGTTTCCCGGATGCCCGCTTCGTCATACAGGTAAAAGGGGGTGGGAAACTGCCTGGCGGCAGCTTCAAACACAGGGTCCGGCACATTGAAATTCGGCAAAATTTTCCTCCAATTGAACAGGATGCCTTAAGTATAAGGATACAAAAAAGGCCGGGCAAGCCACCCGGACCTAAAATACTGAAAAGGTACTGTTTGGGACCCTCAGCCCAGCGCCACATCCAGAATCATCATCACGGTAAACCCCAGGGCCACGCCGATGACGCCGATGTTGGAGTGGCCGTCCTCCTGAAGCTCGGGGATGAGTTCCTCCACCACCACATAGATCATGGCGCCGGCGGCAAAGGCCAGGAGATAGGGCAGGATGGGTACCATGATGCTGGTGAGGTAGATGGTGATGATGGCGGCCACCGGTTCCACTAGCCCTGAGAAGGTGCCATACCACAGCGCTTTGGGCTTGGACATGCCGGAAGATTTCAGCGGCAGGGAGATAATCGCTCCCTCCGGAACGTTTTGCAGCGCGATACCGATGGACAGCGCCAGGGCACTGGCCCAGGTGATGCCCGGCTCCCCCAGGGCCAGACCGGCGAAGACCACGCCCACGGCCATGCCCTCCGGGATGTTGTGCAGCGTGACCGCCAGCATCAGCATGGTGTTTTTCCGGGCGTGGGAGGGAAGGCCTTCTGGCTCCTGGGAACCCTGGTGCAGATGGGGGATGAGGGTATCCAAAAGCAGCAGGAAGCCGATGCCTGCCAGGAAACCCACCGCCGGAGGCATCCAGGGGAGGGCGCCCAGTTCCTCGGATTTGGCGATGGCGGGCAGGAGCAGCGACCACACCGAGGCCGCTATCATCACACCCGAGGCGAAGCCCAGCATGAGCTTGCGGAACCAGGGCTTCATCTGGCCCTTTAAAAACAGCACCATCCCGGCGCCCAGCGTGGTACCCAGAAAGGGGATCAGGATGCCCAGAAGAATGTCAGTTGTGATCATTTGCGCTGTCCTTTCGCGGTTGGCGTGATGATTTCAGCGCCCTTGGGGGCGATGCAAAGGGGCAGGGCGCGCCAGGCGGGAAAAGCGCGCAAATATTCGGCCATGCGTCCGGGGAAGGCCTTGTCATGGTGCAGGCACATGAGGCTGGGTCCCGCCCCGCTTATAAAGCATGCGTCGGCCCCCATTTCAAGGGCCAGGTTGGCCGCTTCCTCTCCCTGGGGGATCAGGGGAAAGCGCCAGGGCTGGTGCAGCCGGTCCCGGCAAGCCTCTTTCAGCAGGTGAAAGGCGCCGGTTTCCAGCGCTTTAACCAGAAGCGCCGCCCTGGAAAGGTTAAAGACAGCATCTTTCCGGGACACCACCTCCGGCAGCGCCCGGCGTGCCTTGCTTGTTTCCAGGGGAAAGTCCGGGACCAGGGCCAGGAGGCTCAAGCCTGGGTGGGAGAAGACGGGCAGGCTGTGCGCCGCTTTTCCTGCCATCACACTCACCCGGAGGCCGCCATAGACCGCGGCGGCGGCGTTGTCAGGATGCCCCTCCATCCCGGCGGAGAGCACCAGCAGTTCTTCCGGGGAGAGCGGCACGCCCAGGAGCGCGCCTGCGGCCAGGATGCCCGCTGTGATACAGGCCGCGCTGCTGCCCAGCCCCCGGGCCGGGGGAATGTCTGAACGGATGTCGACCTCAAGCCCCGGTGCCTTTTTGCCAAAGGCCTTTGCTGCCAGAAGAAAGGCACGGTAGGCCAGGTTGTCCTCCCCCGAGAATACGGGGGGACAGCCTGTAATCACAAGCCCGCCCTCCCGGGGGCCGAAGCGGATGTCCGCATATAGGCCCAGGGCCATGCCCAGGCAGTCAAAGCCGGGGCCCAGGTTGGCGCAGGAAGCGGGCACACGGATTGTCACCATGCCTTTACCTCCTGAAAAACGGTGGCCGGGATATCCCCGGGCTCAATCATCTTTCCCCGCAACACCTCTGCCCCTTCAAGCCAGGAAAGTGACTTGGGCGGCGCCAGGCCGGCTTTGTCCGACAGTACGCGCATGGCATGGAGCCCGTCTGCCGCCTCTTCCCCAAGTGCCCTGAGCACCGTCCCCGGAAACTTGAATGGGGATGCGGTGGCCAGCACCAGCGTTTTTCCCGGCGTCAGTTGTGTCTGCAATTGCCCATAGGCATGCCAGGCCACGGCTGCATGAGGATCCAATACATATCGGTGCTCCTCCCAAGCCTGGCGGATGGCGGCCAGGGTGTCCTCCTCCGTGGCGCTCACGGCCAGAAAATCTGCCTGGATAGCCCTGAACACATCATCCGGAAGCTGGTAGTGCCCCTGCTCCCTGAGCATCCGCATCAGCCCGGCCACCAGTTCTTGATCCCCCAGGGACGCCAGGTACAGCAGGCGTTCCACATTGCTGGACACCAGGATGTCCATGGAGGGGGACAGGGAGCGTTTGAGATCCCGTCTTCTGTCATAGCGGCCAGTGGTCAGGAAATCCGTGAGAATCCGGTTCTGGTTTGATGCACAGGCCAGCTTGCCAAGGGGCAGCCCCATGCGTTTGGCCATAAGCGCTGCCAGGATATCCCCAAAGTTGCCGCTGGGGACAACCACATGAAGAAGTTCACCCGGCATAAGCGCCGCGCTTTGAACCAGGTTCCTGTAGGCGCAGAAGTAGTACACCACCTGGGGCAGGAGGCGGCCGATATTGATGGAGTTGGCGCTGGAGAGGATCAGCCTTTCAGGCCGGCCGGCACCAGGCGCCTGGGCAAAAGCTGCCTTGACCCCGGCCTGGGCTAAGTCAAAATTGCCCCTTATGCCATAAACCTGAAGGTTCCTCCCCGGCATACAGCGCATCTGGGCCTCCTGCACGGCGCTGATGCCTCCATCGGGATAGAACACCACGGCCTTGGTTTGGGGCAGATCCTTGAATCCCGCCATGGCGGCAGCACCCGTGTCCCCGCTGGTGGCGGTGAGGATGAGGATCCTCTGCCCGGGGAACGCCTTGTCGCGGGCCAATCTTATCAGTTGAGGCAGCGCTGTGAGCGCCAGGTCCTTGAACGCCGCTGTGGGGCCGTGAAAGAGCTCCAGGACAAAGGCGCTCCCCAGGGAGCGAGTCGGCGCTACCAGGGGATTTTCAAAACGATCGCTATAGGCTGCCTGGGCTGCGGTATGGATCTCTTCAGGGGTAAAACCCGGCAGGAGCGGTTCCCACAGGGCTTTTGCCAGGTCAGGGTAGGCGTCCGGAAGCGCGGCCCATCGGGCATGGGGCAGCGTGTCCGGCAGGTACAGCCCGCCGTCAGGGGCGATGCCCCTCAGCAGCGCTTCCGGCGCCAGGGCCTTTGGGCTCTTCCCCCGGGTGCTGACAAAACGCATAAGCGCCTCCCAACTTGATATGCACCCATTGTAAGCAGGGGATGTAAAGGCGTCAACCGGGATCCGGCCATGAAGGGCAAGCGAAAGCCGCCGCGTTTTATTGCCAGCGGCGGCTTTGCTTGCCTTATCCATTCCTGGCGCCAGGATCAGCCAGCTGACTCCCCGCCAAGGCTGTTGACTGTGTGCCAGTCTTCCAGTTCCCGGGCGGCACGTTCCGCCTCCCTTGCGGCGAATTTTGCTTCCTCTATTTGGACTTCGCTTACAAAGCGATAGCGGTAGCCCATCAAAAGCCCCAGGAACAGCAGGAAGAGGCTGAAGCCATGGAGCAGAAGGAGCAGCGTGACGAACACCGTGACGGTCATGCTGCCGGCTTGCCGGCCTCCCTTCTCAATAATGAACCGGTGCTGGTTGCCCTTGTCGATGAGCCCGGTGAGCCAGTTGAGCACCTTGATGAGGAGGCCTTCCTCCTTCGTTTTGTCCTGGGGCGCCTTACGCGTTCCGCTTCCGGTGCCATGAGGAGGATTCAGTTTCCCTTCCTGTTCCAGTGTCACCATGGCCCTGAGCATATCCCAGCCGCTATTTTCCAGCGCCCTCCGGGCCTCATCGTAGCTGACATTGGCCTTGTTCCGGAGCAGTTCTGCCATCTCATATCGTTCCATTTCCTTCTCCTTTGCCCCTGGGGGCTTCTTTGGTACGATGGAAGAATACGCCGGAAAGATGAAAGAACTCAGGGGGAGGGCATTAGAACGGCATTAGAATGCGGGGCAGCTTTCTTAAGCTGGGGCGCTGTTTTCCCCGGGCGGTACAGAGCCCTCCGCTGGTTCCGGGCGCAGCATTTCCGCAGCCTTCCCCGGGGCCTTAAGCCCCATGGCCAGGGC